>Ga0187857_10002217_pt1 | contig 17780 bp, 20 predicted proteins | sample June2016WEW_8_10_FD_132984 | JGI IMG/M metagenome (GOLD analysis project Ga0187857, IMG submission 132984) | Peatland microbial communities from SPRUCE experiment site at the Marcell Experimental Forest, Minnesota, USA - June2016WEW_8_100 | ecosystem: Environmental > Terrestrial > Soil >...
TACATTCATAAGCGAGCTCCCTTTTGGCCCCGTGTCAGTGCCGCCTGGGCACCGGCTCAGCCGGAGCCCTCAGGTCCAATGCGATCTGGCGAAGCAGCTCCATAACCCGTATGGTTGACTGTCGAGGCTCTCTCCTTCCAACGGTAGGTCACTCGAGTGCCCGACGATCATTTGGCGCCCGCGGCCTGCGAATGACTTCAGTACAAGGCATTTTCATGTCCTTGTAAAGCCGATTCCAATTCGCATAAACCGTAGAGAACCGGCTCCATTCTCGAAACTTCCCAGACTCTTGGAACGCTTCCAGCCGCCCTGCTGCAACAAGGTCTCGCAGCTTGCCCTCTTCGCCGATCGAACCTCCCGAATAGCGGGCGGACCTCGCTACGAGGCGGTCCGCGAACCGCGAGCGATGGCTTCCGCCGCTTGGGCGCCAGAGGCGTTGGCGCGTCCGGTCACGTAGCCGACAAACTCGCCCCATGACCAGCTCAGCGTCAAAGCCGCGGTGAGTGGCAGGGCCTTCAGGAAGGCAGCCAGGGTACGACGCTTCTTCCAAGCCATCAGGGTCATGCGAGCCAAGATCAGGCCGGGAAGGAGCGGCGAAAGCACGGCCCAGAACACCCGCCGCGACGTCCCTGCCAACGCGGCGCGAGTAGCAGCATACGAGCGGCCCCAAACGAATCGTTCCTTCAGCGCCGCCTTCAGCCGGAGCCCCTGGCGGTGCTGGTAGAGCACGGCGTGGGGCGCGAGCGCTAGTTTTTCGCCTCGTGCGCGTAGCGCGCCGTTCACCGACGCTTCGTGAAAGAACTCCTGCCAGACGGGCCGGATCGCCTCCAGGGCCGCCCGTTTGTAGGATACGTTGGCGTCGCTGGCGATAGTGGATTCACCCCCCGGCAGCGGGTTCTGGTAGCGCAGAAAATCGCAAAAGTAGACGGCCCAATTGAGCGGGCGATCGATGCCGTTTTCAATGGCGCCGCCAACCCCACCGAAGGGTCCCTGGTGGGCTTCCACCAGCCGCGCGCTCCAATCCGGCGGCGGAATCCCAACGTCTTCAATCAACGCCACAATGCTGCCGCACGCCAGGGCAAGGCCGCGTGCCCGCAACTCGTCGTGGTGCTCCCGGCTCCCGCCCCGGCCCGTGTACGTTCGCAGGTCGGCAACTTCCAGAAAGCGTACGGCCGCGTATTGGTGGCGCAACCGCGCGATTCCGTCTACCGAAGGATGGTACGGAACGATGATCTCCATCGCCGGCGCGCCGACCTGTTGCATCAGCGCAGCGAGGCATGGCTCGAGGTGACTCGCGTCCGGGTGGTCCGTGGTGTCGCTGACAATTGCCACCACAACCGAGAGAACCGGATTGTCTACCGCAGCCATCTATTCCACTTTTAGAAGCGCATCGCCCGGACCCGCCAGGTAGCCGACGAGCTCACCCGCCACGTAAACACAGAGGGCCGGAGTGAGCAGCGGCAGCGATTGGGCGAATTTTCCGAAGTGACAGTGCTGGCGCGACACCCGTTGCGCCATACGCGCCAACAAAAGAAATGGCACCAGCGGAGAGGCCACAAAATAGGCCAGCTTGCGCCAAGCGGGCATTTGGCGCGAACGGGCGCCCGCGAAGGCGCGACTGAACCAATACCTCTGCCGCAAATAGTAGCCGTAATTGAAGGGCCCGCGATGATAGACCACCATCGCCGGCGCCGGGCGGAACTTCACTCCATCGACCATCAGTCGCGGATGCAGCCCCGCTTCCCAGTAGCCGGCGCTTAGCAGTTCCTTATACTTCAGCAGCAGGGCCCGAGAGTAAGCGATGTTGGCGCTGCCCAGGTCGCGCCATTCTCCCTCCCGCCAGGGCGGAAAGTAGTTGTTGTACTCGCAGAAGTACACAACCCAGTCGCGCAGCCGTCTATAGTCGTAGTCCGCGACCGGACCGCCGACGACTCCGTAATCGCCGCCGGCATGCGCTTCGATCGCCCGCGCAAGCCAGTCCGGCGCCGCGAGACAGTGCTCCTCGATGATGGCCACGAGTTCGCCGCTCGCTTCCTCTACGCCGCGCCGCCGCAGATCAGGCACCGTTTCCCGCTCGGTGCGGCGAATCACCCGCACCCAGGGGAACTTCCGCGCAATCCGTTCCGCATATTCGGCGGCTCCGCAGGCCACAACGATGACCTCCGCGCCGCAATCCTTCGCCTGCTGCTCCAGCGAAAGCAGGCATTCATCGATAAACGGCGCGCCCACGATAGACGCGACGACCACCGAGACGTGGTGAGAATCTGTTCCCACTCATTACCCCTGTAAAGCTGATTTGCGGGCCACTGGCATCTCAGAGACTCGTAATGGCCCCACTCACCGGGAGGCGCGCCTCCGGGCTTGCTCGAAGACATCGAGAAGCTGGCGCGCCGCTGTCTCCCAGGAGAACTCACTCGCCCTCCGGATCGCTCGCTCGCCGAGAGACCGGCGTAGGTCTTCGCGCGAAAACAGCCGATCCATTGCGGCCGCAAGCTCTTCGACGTTGTGTGGGTCAACGGTGAGCCCAGCGTCGGCAACCACTTCTTCGAGGGAATTGCCGGAGCTTACAATAACAGGCCGACCGCAGGCCATCGCCTCGATCGCCGGCAGTCCGAAGCCTTCGTCCAGAGACGGCATCACGAAGAGCGTGCACGTATTGTACAACCGGCAAAGCTCTTCATCGGGAACAAAGCCCGTGAACACGACCTGACATCCCACCTCCAGTTCGGCCACCAGCGCCTTGAGCTCGGCGTAGTTTCCCTTAAACCCGTCCGACAAGTAGTCGCCGACCAGCAGCAGTTGAGCACCTTGCGACCGCGCTACGCTTCGGGCGAAGGCCCGAATCAGCGTCGCCAGATTCTTATTCGGACTGATGCCTCCTACGTACAGTGCGAAGGGAAGGGGCGGCGCCTCAAACTCCCTCACGCAGAACCGCGGCGAGGCCGCTTCCCGCATGACGGCGATCCGGGCCGCCGGGACATGGAACCATTCCGCGATCGATCGCTTCGAGTACTGCGAGACGGTGAGAATGGTATCCGCCTGAGCTATTGCCAGCCGCACCTTGGCGCGCCACAGCCACTCCTGTTTCTTCGAGGAAAAAGAGAACTGGGGATTGCGGTCGGCGATGGTATCGTGAATCCCGACGATCACCGGGATTCGCCGCAGCAAGGGGAAATAGGAGTACACCGACGGGAAAAAAAATAGATCCAGCGGTTCCCTTACCGCCAGGCTCATTCGGAGCAGATCGCGCGTCGACCGGTGACTGCCTGCGGTCGCCGATTCCGCCACGCCTTGGCTGGTCGCAACGCGCCGGGCGTCGAAAGGTCCTTTCAGGTCAAACAGCGGATACGACGAAGAATCCAGGTACACCGTGTAGCGGTTCGATACGTCGGTCTCGCCCAGCGCTTTCATGAGCTCTCGCAGGACGCGCCCATAACCGCGCTGGTTGCTCCAGCAGCCGCCATCGATCCCTACATGCATGCGAGTCGAGGTAACCTTTCGAGATTGGTCTGCCTGGTTCGGGCACTTTCGTTGGCCGACTAGAGTGATTCTAGCGGCAACACACCCGCCCAACAGACCATGAGTAGAAGTCTACTTGCTTCCTCGGGTGAGGCCAACAACTTCATGGTGAGGCCCCGGTGTAAACTGCAAGGTGCCATCTTCACCGAAAGACGAACCGCCGAGCTTCCCGAAGAAGACGCCGGAGGCCGATGAATAAGCTGCCGGGCCCAGTGAAGAGCCGTTCCAGGGAAAACCTGCCGCGAAGGTAATAGGCATCGATCCGAGGCAGGTCTAGTCGGCTCGCTCGCCTGGAGAGGAAACGAAGCGACGTGCCCACCGCGAGGTCGAAGTACTGGCCGGCGAGGGAGCGCACCTGGGGTGAACAGGCTCCATAGGGGTAAGCCAGCCAGCGCACGGGCCTTCCCAGGCGCTGCTCCATTTGAACCTGGCACCCACCCAACTCCTCTTCACACACCTTGGCCGACAGCAGAGTGAGGTCGGGATGGGTCATCGTATGTGCGCCCAGCGAGATCAGCGGAGGCAGTGCGGACAGTTCCTCCCAGCTCAGCAGCGGCCGATCAGAAACGCTGCTGTGAGGCTGACTGGGCCAGTTGTTATTGCGCCCGCAGTACCCGCTCACGATGAAGATCGTCGCCGGTAGCCCATAACGTTCCAGCACGGGAATTGCGTGATCGAGCAGATTGCGATATCCGTCGTCGAAGGTGATCGCAACAGAGCCGGGACAGGATAATGCCTCGTTCAGCGATACCACTGGGATGCCGGACGCCGCAAGAAACTCCATGTGCTGCCGGAATAGGAAAGGCGGGATCGAGATCAGCGATCCCGAATCGTCCAGGGAATGATAGGTGAGGATAGTGGAACGAGCGCCGGTCATGGCCCGGCAACCTTGGCTTTCGCTTCTTTGGCTAGGGGCACGGCTCCCTTTACCTTGGCGTCGGGCCTGTAGACCTTACCAAGACTGTAACGGAGAAGCGCCACCATGAACCCAACCCCGCTGTAAACAAAGTACAGCAAATGAAACGGAATGGCGGCCAGGGCAAAGAACTTGCCCTTCTCCCCTGCCAGGAACAGATAAAACTGTTTGTTCAGCACCAACACGGTGAGCATGATGACAAGAAACAAAAAGCGCAGCGCATGCCACGGAAGATAGAAGGTAACACATACCATGACCAGAAGACAGTAGCCGCCGACCAGCATCCCCGTCCATCGTCGCCATTTCTCCCGTGAGTAGGCGTATCGATGGCGAGTAAACAGAGCGAGCCAAGCGACAAGAACCAGAGGAATGATCGGGTACATGCGAAACCAATATGAGAGGGCGACAATCAGTCCAAGCACTGACATCATCAATGCCATGACGAAGCGCGACTGATTCTCGGAACCCTCAATCCAGTACCCCGAAAGCAAAATGAAAAAGATCGCGAACAATGGCGTCAGGAAGTGCACGTGCCAGCGGACAGTCTGGTACACACCGAGAAGAACCACGAGGAAAGCAAGCACTACACTGATCCGCTGGCTTATCCGTAAATTCAAATCGTTCGGCATCCGGCCCGAGCGAAAGGTTAGTTCTGACCAAGGAATTGCGCGATGGAAGAAGTCCGTCTCGATCATGCTGCGGAGGCTCCAGCGCTTCAAGTGCTTCACCATGATATCGGCGCTCAGAGCCAGCTTTCGATTCGCCGCGGCCAGCCGATAACCCAGCTCGATATCTTCGATGGCCGGGGCATGGTAGTGGCTCTCGTCAAAGCCGCCGACATCAAGGAAGACCTGCCGTCGCATGGCGCCACAACCGCTCCAGAATGTCGTAGCTCCGCGGTTGGAATGCTGGTGCACGAAACAGTGCATCAGGTTCCGGTACTGGGATATGAAATTCGGGGCGGACGGCGAATGGTCGTAAGATCCCATGACCGCATCGATCTCAGGATCCCTCGCAAACTCCGCGATGATCTTGGATATAGTATCGGGATATACGCAGACGTCGGCATCGAGGAAAACCACAATATCTCCGCTCGCTGCTTTCGCCCCGAGGTTTCGGGCCCGCGCCGGACCACACCGACCGTTGGTGGACAGCACCTTTGCCCCGTGCTGGGTTGCTATTTTGACCGAGTCATCCGTTGAGCCATCGTCCACGACGATGCATTCCAGGGGCGACGCGCTCGAGCTACTGAGGCTCGCCAAGCATTGCTGCAAGTCGCGTGCGGCATTATACACGGGGATGACGAGGGACACCGACAGCGCCACGACACTCCCTCCCTGAATGAATTATAGTTGTTCCCGTCGCCGTGTCAATACCACAAGATGTCAATAGCACTTAAAGTACGCTATCCGTCTTGCCCGAGAGGCGCTATACGTCCGCGCATGAGTAACAGGGCACCCTGTCTAACAAAAGGAGAGGAGACAAGAAGAAATCAGTTGCGGGCAGGACTGCACGTCGCTTAAGACGCGCGTCAGGGTGCGGACCAGTTCACTTTCGTGGCTGAAGTCCCGATTGTGGGTGGCGTTCTTGCGCGTGTACTTCCATAACCGCTTGGCGGGGTTGAACTCGGGTGAATAGGGCGGCAGTTGATGCACGTCCAGCCAGTGACGATGGGACTTGAACCACTTCCACACTTCCGCATCCTTGTGATATGAAGCGTTGTCCTAAATTAGAATCGCCCCTCGGCTTCGGTAATGCCGGGCGAGCTGCTCCGGGAACGCCAAGTAGGTGGAAGCCTTGAAGGTGGTGTCCTGCCGGTAATGAAAACGGGTACGCCGGAGTTCGATGGTACACAGAATCTTGACGCTGTGACGCTCCCCGGTGACCCCAAACTCGGGCGGCTGACGCACTTGGCTCCAGGTGGTGTGCAAGGTGGAATCCTTCCGGAAACTGGCTTCGTCGGTGAAGATCAGCGCCCGGCTTTGGCTTTGGGCTTTTTTTTAAGATTGGGATAGGTATGCCGGTGTCAACGGTCTTGCTCTCGGGCATCGGCCCGCGCCAGGAGGCGACGCGGTCGTTGCAGCGAGAGGTCCATTTTGTGAAGCCGCTTGCGCACATGGCCGGCATGGTAGGTGACGCCAGACTCGCTTTCGAGCACCCAGGCAATCATCGGCGAGGTCCATACTCCACTGTCCAGCCCATTGGCTACCAGACCACTGTCCAGAATGTCCTCCAGTCGCTCCTGCTGCGCCTCCGTCAGGCGTAGCGGCCGTCCCGGACCGTGCCCTTCCACAAGCCCTCGACCCCATAGGCGTGATATCGGGACAAATACTCCGAGACCCGAGAGCGCGGGGCTTTGAGAATCTTCGCCAACTCCCCACTGGTGCGGCCTTCGGAATTGAGGACAGCGGCTTGCAGCCGCTTCGCCACCCGGTAAGCCCCCTCTCGCTCTGCCTCTTTACTGAGGCAAATCAGGTGGCGTTAGGTCTTGGGATGCAAACGCAGCAGTTGAGGAAGCATGACCACTCCTCCCGCCAGGAGTATGCCAAGAGAGAGCGTGCCATAAGTCCTTTTAATTATGCGCGGCTGTATAGTACCTCTTATGCTGTTGGCGGGTGGTCGCACCTGCACAATTGGCCTATCGCGACCGCCGTTATCTGCATGTCGACCCCGCGAACTGTCTGGTCGCCGGTGCCTTGGAGGCGGAATGAAACGGCAGACTGCGTTCCCTCCAGGAGGCGCAAGAGGAGTATGAGCGGCTCCGCCAAGCCGACCCGGTGGCCGTCGAAGAAGCGCAGCGAGAGCGCATCGCCGCTTTGGCCAGTGATTCTCCGCAGTTGTGGCAAGATCTGCAGACGCCCGACCGGGAAGAGAAGCGCATGGTGCGCCTGCTCTTCGAGGATGTCACCGTGCTCAAGCGGGATCAGATTCAGGGCACATCCGCTTCAGAGGTGGCGCTCTCCAAAGCCTCGCCCTGCCACTTCCCCCGAGCGCGCCGGCTCGGAAGAAGACTCCCGCCGCGGTCGTCTGCGAAGTGGATCGGCTCTTGGATCATCACAAGGAAAGCGAAATCGCCAGCCTCCTGAATGAAAAGGGTCTACGATCAGGAACGGGGCAAGTGTTCACGCCCATGAGCGTGACCAATATTCGCCGCAATTATGGGGTGCGGGATCGCTCCCAGCGGTCGTGCGAGAGAGAACTGCTGACGATTGATGAAATAGCAGAACAGCTTACGATTGCCGGGTGGGTGCTCAAAGATTGGCGCGATAAAGGGCTGTTGCAAGCCCATCGCTACGATGATAAAGGTCAATGCCATTATGAGCCCCCGTCGCACGATCTGCCCGGCAAGTTCAAAAAAAGCGACCGTACCCGCTGGCGAAGGCAACCAGCCTCACATCTGCCAACGAGGTGCAGTATGAAGTCTAAGCTATTGGAACGGAACAGCGCTCCCTAATTCACGATTTCGGGTTCAGAACTCACTTCGCGGGGCGCCGCATCAGCGGGATCCTGAGCCTAAAATTCCTTATCCACCTTTGTCTTGCTGAAGCCGATCATCTGGCTGATCCTCATGTGGAAGGCGTGGAGGATCGCCAATGGAAGCCCGGCCATGGCCGGGTGGTGAGCGGTCAGCCCACGGAGCAAGGCGCCCAGCGAAGTGCGCGCGTGAAGCCACTCTGGGGTCATATCGAGGTCCCTTGCGACCCTTCGTGAGGCCAGGACGTAGGGCGACACGTCGTCCGCGAGATCGACCAGGAACCGGTGAATGCGACCCTGGTCGTGCCTGGACATCCAGGGCTTACGCCCGATGCAGTGGATCAGCGGCGGGAGCCCGCGGAACAGATCGAGCAATCGATGGTGGGGACGGTAGGTCGAGGATCCGGCGCATTGGGCGATGTCACGGCCCAAACGAAGGTAATCGAAAGGCAGCCGGCCGAATTCATCGCTTTCCAGCAAAGCGGTCAGGAGCACCTGATCGCTTGCCAGGTGCCACGGGCGGCGTTCAAACGGAAGCGCCTGCGCCTCACGGTAGCGCGGATCGTGGGTCATCTGAAACCAACGTGTCAACAGTGGCCGGTGGGATTTCGTGGCGCGCAAGAAACAAGAGTTGATCGGCCGTACCGGGCGTGCCGCAGGCAATTCCCACAAATGGCTCACAGGGATAGCCTCGTGCCGATCCCATTCCTCCGCCACAATCAGAGAATCGCCGGGAAACTCCTTGAGCAACGAGGAGATCGGACGCGTGACGATCATGTCGCTGTCGAGCCAAATCACCTCCGGCCTCCCCGCGTTCAACTCCTGGAGCAATAGCCAGGGCTTGACGTCCCAACCCCTCACTCCGTCTGGCGGTTCTGTGCAGAGGACGACCTCGGGTCTCTGTTCCGCCCAGCCTCGGACCGAAGCCGGCGCCTCGGGTACGGTCAGATGCAGTGAGACTTTCCGATCCACACGACACAAGGACTCTCCCATCAATATGAGTCCATCCATCGCCTCGGCGCGGTCCTCGTAAGAACAGACACGGAGGGACAGATCCGTCTTTTCCAAAGGCTGGGATGTCACCATGGCAATTTCTCCCCAGCCGAGGGCGCCGTGAACCGCAGGGGGCGACCAGTCAAGTCTAATCCTCCACGACGTGGGTCGCGAACTCTTTCCGATGCTCCGCCCAGCGCGCATGGTCGAATCTTCCGTCGGGGGACAGGCAGCCCGTAGCGGCATAGGCCATGGCCAGCGTATGGTGCGTATTGTCGTGCGCAAACAAGCCCTGGCGGCCAAAGGTCAGCACGCCTTCGATTTCGCCGAGCCATCCATCCATCCTGGAAAAACACTCCTCGTAGCCCCGGCGGTAGAGGGGATACGCCTGACGCAGGCGGCGCGTGACGACTCTCGTGACCCGAGCAGGTTTAGGGAGGCCAGCCTGCGCCATCCATTCGCAGAGACGATTGCCCAGCTCTTGGTCGCCCATCTCCCACGCCGGACGCCCGGGGTCCGAGGGAAGTTCCGCGCAGAGAACGGTCCGGCCGCGCGGTTCGGATGCGGAGCTGAAATTCTTCGGCTCCGAAAGGCGAGAGATGGGGATCGCCTCCTCTGGGAAGTAGTAGGTGTCAGTACTGCTGAATCGATCCTGATCGAGCACCAAGTAAATCAGGATCATTCCCCGGAAGGAAATTCTCGAAGCGGCTTCGAGGACGTCCTGAGGAGGCTCGGGACGCATGCCCCGCACCAGGAGGCTGATCGGTATGGTCGACCAGACGATCCGAGTGGGGACCTCAAACTCCTCGCCGCCCAACTGATAACGCACTGCCTTGATCCGCCTGCCCTCTCGTTCGATCGCAGTGACACGAGCTCCAAACTTGAATTCCGCTCCCGCGTCTCGAGCCGCCTCATACAGGCATTGCGAAATTTGGCCGTAGCCGCGGCGCAGGTAATAGAACCGGCCGGCCCCCGGGGTCTTAAGGCCAGGCATTTGGCCGGCGATCTTGCGCAGCATCTTCCCGAAGGAATTGCCCGAGACACGTTTTTGAGCGGTTGTAACTGCCAGTTCTTCGGGATTGACTCCCCAGAGCTTCCGGGCGTAGGGGAAATAAAACTCGCGGCAGATGGTTCGTCCCAGACCGCGCTCCAGCACGGTTGCAAAGGTTGCGGGTCCGGACTCGTCCCGCGGCAGCAGCTTTCGAGCCATGTCCGCAAGGACGCCAAGGGCAAAGGTCTTCGGAAGTCGAAGGAGCAGGTCCATGGGCTTCAAAGGGAAGTGGATCCAGCGGCCTTGCAGGAGGATTCTCCCATGACGCGTTTGAAGCAACAGATCCTTCCCCAGCAAGCGGCGCAAATCTTGCATGATCTCCGCTTTGGCAGCCGGGTGGAGTCGATGACTGCCGTAGTCGCAGTAGACGCCATCGAGCTCGAAGCTGCCGGCATTACCTCCCACTCCGTCTCGCTGTTCGAGCACGGTGACGCGGGCGATCCCTTTTCGGACGAGCTGGTAGGCCGCGCCGACACCGGCAGGGCCTGCGCCAAGAATCATCACGTGTTGTGCCGCTGGCGGGCGCGCGTTCCCTATAGGCGCTTCCGATGCGGACGTGTGCGCCTCCTCTTTCACCGGGTTCTCAGGCGACGCTGTCGGCTTGGGAATCATTAAAGCGGTCATCCCTTGGGTGTTTTGAATCCGTCTTTAGCGAATTCAGGAGTGTAGTGGGGCGGTTTAGTTGGCGCCGAAGAAAAGTGGCCCATGAGGAGTGCAATGAGTCCCGCGATCAGCCCGCCGCTGATCACGATGGCTTCAAAGAGCAGGCCCACCGCGGCGGTGAAGGCCGGTGGTGCGCCAAAAGGAGCCAGGAGGCTGACCAGCACCGCTTCCCGAACTCCTATGCCCCCTTGCGTGATCGGAACAAGCGCTGATAGCTTGGCCAGCGGCCAGGCAAAAAGCCACATATTGAACTTAAGATGGAGTCCGGACGCCACTCCCATCCTGTAATTTATTCCCGCTTGGCACACCTGGAGGGCCATTCCGAGACTGAAAGCAGTCAACATACGACCGGGGCGGCCATACATCGATCGAATTCCGCGCCGGAGCTTCGCCATAATGCGGCGGATTTTGAAGGGGAACTTTCGCGCCGGAAGCGCGAGCAGTGATCCCAGACCTAAGGCACCTGAAACAAGCAGAGTGATTCCCACGGCCCAGAGCCTTTTATGACTTTGGTAGTCGAGAGAGGTGGGGAGGAGCAGCACACCTATGGTGGTAACCCCCAGCAGGCCTAACACATCCTGGACGCGATCGGTCAGGCTGCCGAGGACGATCGCGGCTCTTGAACGCGAAACGAGAAACGCCATTCCGCCGCGAACCAAGTCGCCTCCGACCAGAGACGGAAGAAAGATATTGCCGAATAGTCCCCCATAGTAGCAGCGAACCGACTGGGAGAATGTCAGATCGGCGCCAGCAGTGTTGATCAGCAGGCGCCACTTCACGACCCCCAGGAGGTGTAGTAGCAAATAGGCGCAAAGCAACCCCAAGGCAAGCGATGGGGGTATGCGTTTCATAGCCGACCACACCTGATGGAACGGCAGGACGGTGAGCAGCAACGTCAGAATCAAAGCGCTTCCGGCAAGTCGAGTGACTCGAGATCGCCAGAATCTTGGCTTGGGACCGGAGCGTGCTTTGCTAGCGGACTCTGTCAAAGGGATCACCAAAATTTCTACTCACCTATTCCACTGAGCAACCTGGAAATCTGGTCGGAAAGGAGGCCCACCGCCCAAATAATCAATGCCGCCAGCAGGAATATCCCCGCGCTTGGCGAAAACGTCCAGCGGACGACATCGAATCCCAGCTTCACCAGCCCTGCGACGAGGAACACCGCGCCCAACGGCAGAAAGAAACGGAGCGGGTTGAAACAAATGGCCGTGCGGAGAACCACCAGCAGAAAATCGTACACATGAAGAGCGCCCACCTTCGAGAAACCTACTCGCTTGTGGTAGTCGATGGGAAGGTAGAGGATACGATAATCGTTCAGCAGCATTGCCATTGTAATCGTGGAAGTGAAGGAGAAACCCGAAGGCAAAAGATGTTTGAACTTTTCCACCAGCGACTTCCTGAAAACCCGCAGACCGGAGTTTAGATCGGGGATCGGCTGCCGCGCCAGATAGCTCGCCAATCGTCCCACCAACCACTTCATCGGACGGCGAACCAGCGGAATGTGGACGTTCCGGCCGGTTCGAGCGGCCACTACCATGTCGTATTCTGGAATGGCCTGGAGCAGCTTGGGGATGTTCTCGGCCGGATATGTTCCATCGGCGTCGATGATGAGAATCCAATCGTATTTTGCCGCGGCAATGCCCGTCTTGAGCGCCGCACCGTAACCTCGGTTGTATTTCTTTTCGATCAAGTGCACAGCGTGCTGGCGTACCGCGTTAGCGGTCCCGTCCGTCGAACCGTCGTCCACTACAATCAATTCGTAGGGACAACCCGTACCATCCATGACCTCCCGAATCCTTTCAATCTGCACCCCCACCATCTGAGCTTCGTTAAAGGCAGGCATGACGACGGACACCGCGCCCGCGCCCGCGACTTCAGCCGTCGCTGGGCGTTCGGCTACGGTCCGTGTGCGCCCCTGATTTTCGCGCATGTCATTCCCCCTCAGTTCCGACCGTGCAGGATTGGCTGAGTCCTCTCGTCTTTCGACTTGCACACAAAGATCTCACCGCCAGAAAGCGTGCCGGGAAACACTCGAACCGTCGTGAATCTGGTTTGGATAGCCTCCCAAAGGTCGGGCTGAATGGTGCGAATAGGAATCGGCATGGCGTAGATTAGCCATGTCCCATGGTCCTGCGACAACACGGCATCCAATTGCGCGCGTGTCTCCACCAATGGCCAGGAGCGCCCGTAATAACGTTGAAAGGCTGTCGTGACCACTCCGGCAGTGACCACTTGCTCTTTCTCCCGCTGCTGATCCTCCACGAATCGCATGGCGGAGAGATAGTCTTGTTTCGGATAGCGATATGCCGCCCGCAGTGGGGGAACCGAAGCAAGAATCATCAACAGCAACATGGCGGTACTGAAGCGAAAGGCGAGCCTTTCCCCCCTGCCCAGAACTCTCGCGGCAAAGTCGCTCCAAACCACCGCGCCGCGTACCAGTAAGAGAAGAGCGAAACCGATTTCAAAGAAGAAAAACCGCGGCCAGAGGTTATGACTGGTCGCCAACACCACCGCTACAGTCACCAAGCCTGGCAGGAACATCAAGCCGACGACGAAGCGGTTGCTTCGCCAAAAGCTTATTAGCCCACTTAGAAACAGGAGTCCGCCGACGGCGACAGCGAGCAGGCCCCCCCCTGCCCCGTGACGTAAGCCGCGCATCATCTCCTTGAGCGCCCACACGGGACTTGCCCATTCCGAACGAACGGATGTGCCCGCCACCCCGATCGTGCGCGCGAAAATTCCTGGAATTACCGGCGCATAAAGCAGAAACGACAACATTCCGGCCAGCACTAAACCGCAGAGTGGCAGGAATGAGTCCCGCGGCAATCGGCTAGCGGATCTTGCCCGAGACCAGATCAGCCATGCATAGAGGATCGCGTGGCCGACGATCACGAAAGCCACCATCAAATGCGTATAGACGCCGAGGGCCGCGCTGACGCCATACATGACGCCATCTGATTTCCGCCCGTTGTTGGCGCAACGAATGAAGAAGATGCTGGCCATGAGCGTCCAAAACACCATCCCGGTATAGCCACGCGCATTCTGTGAAAACCAGATATGCTGATAGTTGATGGCCATCAGGGCCGCCGCAAATAGGGCCTCGCGCTTGCAGGTTACAAGGCGTCCAAAGAGGTAAAGTGCTGGGACCCCGGCAACCCCGAACACTACGGCAGGCAAGCGTAACGCCCAAGGCTGCTCGCCGAAGATGCGGATCGAGCAATGCGCCAGAATCGAATACAGCATGTGCTGGTTCTGTCCACCGTAATGCGTCATGATTCGCCAAATGGGATCGCGGGCCGAATATAGCAGAGTGATAATCTCGTCGAACCACAACTGCTGATTGAGAGCTACGATGCGGAGCAGCGTAGCCGCAACCAGCAATCCCAGCAACCAAGCCCATGAAGCTGACCCGTAAGGGGAATCTATGCCCGCAGGCCAGAGGCTCGTAGCCTCGACCTCCGAGGTTCTGCTTTGGGCAGCCGGACTTTTCCCCATGTGAGTGGTCCCCATGTTTAAAAGCAGCGATACATCGTTCCGCGCGCCGGAAGGGCTCCAAGTGCGTCAACCATCCCCGGCAGTGCCAACAAGGTGAAGATTAGGCGGCTTTGTTTGAAAGAGCCCCAGGCCCCGCAGGCGAGGACCTGCACCGCCCCCACGAGTACGTTCTTGGTCCCCAGGCCGAGTATCAAAACTCGGAGAGTCTCCCACAAGGCCCAGCGTGGAGTCGAAACCGCTCTCATGCTTGACGCCCGGTGAAGAAAGAAATTCTGCACCTGCATCACGAGGGGTGCGCAGAATAGCAGAATCAATCCGCCGATCATGAGGAATACCATGGTGAAGTGTGCACACTCCCAGTGACGTGCCCACGGCGTAAGCGACGTAGGGGCTGCGGTGCCCGGATTGGATTCCGCGCAGCAGAAAAAACGTCGACAAGAGTGCCCGGAACTCGAGCGCGGAATACCCGCGCGCGTTCTGAGAAAACCACACGTGATTATACGACACGGCCAGGAGCGCAGCAGAAAGCAGAACCTCTTTACGGGTGGTGACAGAAATTCCCCGGAGATATAGGATCGGATCGATGCAACACCAAAGACGAGCGCCGGCAAGCGCAGGCTCCAGGCCTGTTCGCCAAGAGCAAGAACACTCAGCCGCGCGAGAACGGAGTAGGGGGATGTTGGGTATCACCAGGGAATAGCCTTATAATCTCTGCCAGAGGGTGGCGGACTGAAACCACCAGGAAGTAGGTTTCATCCCACCAGAGGCCCTTGTTTATTCCGATAACACGCAGCCGCATTGCTAAAATCGATAGCCCCGCAAGCCATACCCAGGGACCCGGCGATTGCATTGGGCGCGAGGACTCACTGCCCTTTTCGCTGTGAGTCGTGTTCATCACCTTGTCTTGCAAAGTTCTTCATCCCACGAGATTGCCTTCGTGGGGCAGTCCCACCCTACCCGCTCAACTCGCGTCCTCCGTTCACACGCGTGGTCACCGCAGTCCACCGGTTCGGTGAGAGCCGAAAATACTGCACAGCCCTTAGAACATGGCAACGACACGCAGAGCCGAAGTAGGGGCCATGCAGCATTACTCTATCACAATTGAGGCAAGGCCGAACTGCAAAGCCAAACCTCGGCGCCAAGCCTCCCGGTAGAAACCCCTCGCCATGAGCCGTGGCCAGTTGTACGGGGGTGGCTCTTTCTGCCCGCGGCCGCCCCCGCGCCACGCACTTCTTGCGGGGCGAGCACTTCCCGACGTTGCACCGCGCATTCTGGAATACTTTACTGGAGTTTGCCGGGGGCTTCCATCCCACAAATTTGTCGCACGTCCAGCCGCCCATCGGCTGTATCCTTTCTTCACACTTCGCTTATAATCATTCTAGCCCACAACGTGAGTGAGCGCAATGATCCGACAGATTCTATTACTGGCACTGCTCACGATACCCATCACGGTCTCAGGGCAGGAAGCGCCTTCTGCCTGGGACGTGCTGACGGTGGACCAAGCCGTCGCTCTCGCCCTGCAGAATAACCGGGAAATCAAGATCACTTTGCTTTGTGTGGAGGTAAAACAGAATGGAAGATTCGAGAAGACACCGGTACTTTGTCGCGGCTATAGTCGGCTTGAGCGTAGTCTTAGGCGGGTGGCTGCGCCTTTCCGGCTTGGATACGAAAAGCATCACGCACCTCGAGATGTACGTGCCGGGCATCCGGATGCCCGAAGGCCTGTCCCAACCGCGAGAGCGTCTGACCTTCAGCCGTGTTTTGACCGGAACCTTTTCCTCCGAGTCGCATCCCCCCGGCTATTACCTGCTTATGTTGCCCTGGACCCGGACGATGGGAACCAGCCTGCGCGCCTTGCGGCTGCCTTCGGCGCTGCTGGGGACAGCTTCGATACCCTTGGTCTACGAGTTGGGTGCGCTGATCGGTGCGCCGGTCTCGGGCGCCGTGGCGGCGGCACTTCTGGCATTTAGCGGCTATCAGGTCTTTTGGAGCAAATACGCGCGCATGTTCGCGTTAAGCTGCTTTCTGGGCCTTGCAGCCAGTGTGCTGCTCCTGTTGATGGCGCGGGGCTCACGGCGCCAAGGCATCCTGGTCACCGGCTACGCGATATTGATCCTGGCTGGCCTCACCACCCACATCTTCTTCTGGAGCATATTCGCGACCCACATGATCTGGACGTTCGGAAATGCCAGGGGCCGGCGGGAACTGCCCCGCATCTGTCGCGCGCAATTGCTAGTAGCGGTGCTCGGTTCGCCGCTGATTGCGTTCGCTTCATATCAGAGCGGCAGTACAATCGCTCCCCTGAGCAACGATGTCTTACACTACTTGGCGGACTTCGGCTCGTTTGCGTTCGCGCTTGCCTCCAGCCGGTCGGGTTACTTCCCGTCGACGGTGCCGTTCACGGGAACTGCCCTATCTTGGGTGGTTAGGGGCATCATTGGGCTGACCGGGGCGTTCCTAGCCGCCAGTGGGCTGCGTTATCTGTGGCATTCGCCCTCAAACGACCCAATCTTTCCCGAGCCCCCGTCGAGACGCATCCTTTGGAATTCTGGCTGGATCGCCGCTGGGAGCGTGGGCCTTCTTGAGATCATCATGTTCCTTCAAATGACGCGCTACGCAGAGCATATCTATAGCACCATTAAGATAACGAAATTCCTTTCGGTCCTGCCGCCTGGCTTAGCGGCCGTCGCTCTGCTCCTGGACAGAATCTGGGCGAGCTTGCCGAAGCCCGGCCGTTGGAAGCGGCTGGTAGACGGGGAGCGCGCTCTGATCGCCCTGTTGGCGATTGGACCTTTCCTGATGCTGGGGGCGCTCTCGCAGGTGAAGCCCATCCTGAACGAGCGGGGCTTGGTTTTTACCTCTCCCTATTTCCTGCTGCTGCTGGCAGTCGGCTTGGTCTCGCTGGGCCGTAAGGCGTGGATTGCAGTGCTTTTGCCGGTTCTGGTGATGACCTGCGCTGCAAGCTTGGCCTCCTACAGCCAAATGACCGCCGATCCTGCCGATTACGCCCAGTTAGCTCGCGGGGTCAAGACCGAAATGCAAGCCAGCGACTTGCTTTTCATTAAGCAAGAGTGGGATACAACACCGATTCTGTATTACCTTAGCGGCGACCAGTACCACTTGGTTGGCCGTCGCCTCGAAGACTATGCGCTTGCCTGTGCCCAGAATCCGACGGCCCGAGTTTGGGTGTTACTACCCCATGACACCGGCGAGTCCGATGAGATGCAAAGAGCCCTCTCCGATTATCAGCCTGTCAGGACTATCACCGCTTTGCACGGTAAGGCGATCCTGTACCAGCGCGCTGGCCAAGTTCCTGAAATGCCGCTCCGCTAGTGCGCTAACTAGAGGGAATGGGTGCGAGCCTGTGCGGGCCGTCACCTTGGGAGAGGAGTCCAGGGAGCCGTACTGCTGAGGGGAGGGGAAGCAAGGAGGCGCGCCGCCAGGAATTGAGGATGACAGCTTCGGAAGGCTTTTTCAGCACCCTGCTCGATCGGACAGGGAATCCGCTTCACACGGACACGGAAGTACCCTATGCTGAGCGAATATGAACACCGTTAACCGCATCGTTCGCCACGCGCGCATCACCTGGCAGAACTACCGGAATCTGCCCAGCCCGCCGTTCCTGATCCTGTTTATCAACTCGATCTGCAACCAGAAATGCGAGCA
>Ga0187857_10002238_pt1 | contig 17645 bp, 17 predicted proteins | sample June2016WEW_8_10_FD_132984 | JGI IMG/M metagenome (GOLD analysis project Ga0187857, IMG submission 132984) | Peatland microbial communities from SPRUCE experiment site at the Marcell Experimental Forest, Minnesota, USA - June2016WEW_8_100 | ecosystem: Environmental > Terrestrial > Soil >...
CGGCACGAATGTTCAGCCTTGTCTCGGAGGCGAGGACAAGGTTCTCTTTGACCGCGTCCACTATGGTATTGCCGACCACATGTATCTTCCCGTCCGGTAGCCCTTCTCGAATCAGGTTGTTCCTGGCCTCATCGGTCGGAGCGAAGAGGAAGTCGGCCAGATGGTCGACCAAGACGCGATTGATCTCCTCCGGCATTCTCCTGTCGTTGCTTCTCAGCCCGGCTTCCACGTGCGCGCAGGGCACACCGAGCTTGGCCGCCGCCAGCGCGCCCCCCAGGACGGTGTTGGTGTCCCCCTCCACTAGCACGACCGATGGCCTCTCCTTCGTCAGGACCTTTTCGACTCCAACGAGGATCTTGGCAGTCTCCTCCGCGTGGGTCCCGGAGCCCACTCTGAGGCTGAATTCGGGGCTAGGAAGACGGAGCTGCCTGAAGAATACTCGCGAGAGATCATAAGAATGGTGCTGTCCGGTGAAGACGGTGTAGAACTCCTGCCCGCTGGCCTGAAGCGCCCTTATGATAGGCGACATCTTGATGATTTCAGGCCTGGTGCCCATCACCACTGCGACGGAGCGAGGGCAGGCGGCTCGTTCTGCCCTTCGGGGGCCTCCTCCAACGCGCGAACTTGGCACGTCTCCGCTAGGCTCAAACGTTCTTATATTGGTTGGGCAACGAAGCATATCTGGAAGAGGGGGCGGTCTCGGTCAGAGATTCTTGCCGTCGCGCCCATGGCGGAGATGGCGGGAGACCGGAGGCGATGTGTTGATTGGAGGCGCCTCTGGTAAGCGTTGTGATACCCTCATACAACATGTCCCGGTTCCTGCCCGACGCAATCCAGTCGGTCTTCGTGCAGGGGTACAAGCCCCTGGAAGTCATCGTCGTTAATGATGCCTCCACCGACGACACGTCAGAGACAGCCCGAAGGTCCTTTGCGCAGGCTCCCGGTGCCACTAGGTGTTCGCTAATTGATCTCAAGAGAAACGGCGGCGCCGCGAACGCGCTCCGGACAGGCTTCTCAGCTTCCTCCGGCGAGTTCGTCTGCTGGCTTAGCTCAGACGACGCATTAGTCGACGAGCGCAAGACAGAACATCAGTTGACCGCGATGGCCAGGACGGGGGCCGCGTGGAGCTACTATCAGGACTATTATGCGGGGAGCGCTATGAGTTCGGCGCACCTAGTTCAGCCCAACTATATGCCGAGAATGAGGCTGCTCAATCCGATATTCACGGGTGACCCCGGGTTGATGTTGATGATGATGCTTTTCAGGAACCCCGTCAACGGGAGCTCGGTTATGATACGCAGGTCCTCCCTGCTATCAGGCGAGTTTGATCCTTTCCTTCGGAACGTGGACCCCGACGGCGACCTGTGGATGCGCTACAGCGCCCTCGGCCTAAGGGCAGTCGCTCTTCCGGGTGCGCCGATGTTCTATAGGGTTCACGGCGCGCAGACGTCCCGGGACAAAGTGAAGATGCTGAAGGGAATCGAGGTGGTCAGGCTCCGCCTCCTGAAGACCCTCTCGTCACTTGGCCTGCTGGGCCCTCTAGTGGACAAGTTCGCGCCCTGTTTTGTCCTCCTCATGCTGGAGCGCAAGATTGAGTACCCTTACACGGCCGAATTCCTTGGCCGGTACATTCTGGAGACCAGAGAGTCCCGGAGCCGCCTGGTCGTGCTGGCTGCTTCGAAGGCCCTTCCTGCATTTGAACGCGAGGCAAAGGCGACGACGGTGGACCGCGCCGATCTCATCAAATCAGTTGACGGAGGCCTTCATAGCGAAGAGTTCGATCGCTTTGTAACGCGTCTTTCGTCAGACCGGCGACGTGAACCAGAAGGATGAGTAACTTCGTGTGCGCTCCTCCCTCCGAGCCTGAGGACCCTGAAACCTGGGTGAGTCCCGTCCCTCACGGGAAGCACGCCGACGGCATCCACGACGAACGCGCCATCGACCATTAGGGAGGCCAGTTCATCCAAGGCTATCTTCTTGAACGCCTCGTGGCCCACCATGAAGACGGCACAGACCGCTCCCTTGACCGCCCCCTTGACGTCCTTGGACGATGTGCCGCCGAAGGTCTCCGAGCAGAAGGGGTCAAAAGTCGATACAGCATAGCCTTCGGCCATCAGACTTCCTATCACCTTCTCCGATGGGCTGGCCCTGGAATCTCCTACCTCCGGCTTGTATGACGTCCCGAGCACGGCTATCTTGGCGCCCAGGGGAGCTCCCGCCAATCCTGCGTGAACCAGCGTCAAGACGTCTTCAAACATGTTTTCGTTGACTTCCCTGGCCAATCTCGTCAACGATGCCTTGTTCGAATCGCGGGCAATCCCTGCCTGCAACAGCATATAGGGGTCCTTGCTCAGGCATGGTCCCCCCACGCCCGGGCCGGGTCTGAGGATCTTGACCCTCGGATGGGTGTTGGCCAGGCGGACGACGTCCCAAACGTCGACCCCGATTTCGACGCAGAACTTCGAAAGCTCGTTTGCGAACCCTATGTAGACGTCGCGCGCGGTGTTTTCAACGAGCTTGACAGTCTCCGCAGTCAGGATGTCAGTGGTGTGTATCGCTCCTTGGGTGACGGCCCCCAGCAGCTCCACCACCTTCTCTCCGCTGGAGGCGACTTCGAAGCCGACGATCCGGTCGTTGTTCACGAATTCGAAGAGGGAGTTGCCAGGCGCAATGCGTTCAGGGCAGTAGGCGAAGAAGAAGTTCTTCCCATCAACGAATCCCCTTTCGGAGAATGACGGAAGGATGTCCTTCGAGCAGGTCCCTGGGGGGACCGAGCTCTCCACTAGCACTAGAGACCCTTTGCGGAGTGAGGCCGCGACGGATTCACCGGCCTTCTTCAGAAACCCCAGCTCAGCCTCTCCGTTTCGGAAGGGAGTTTGAACGGCGACGATGACGGCCCTGGCCTGACCTACGGCGGCGGCGAGGTCCGACGTCGCACTAAGAAGGCCCCTAGAGACGACCTCCTTGACGACCTTGGCGACGCCAGGCTCTGTCAGGTAGCTTTCGCCTCTACCAATCTTGTCCACTATGTCCTCCCGGAGATCGACGCCCACCGTCTTGAAGCCTTTTGATGCGAAAGCGCACGCCGTCGGAAGGCCCACGTAGCCCAGGCCGACAACGCAGACGTCGTACATGTTCAGGTATCTCCGGTCAGCGAAAGCCGTAGGCTTCCTTCATCCAGTCAATCGTCTTCGGAATCCCCACGGTCAGGGGAGTGGATGGGTTGTGACCTAGCTCGACCCTTGCCAGCTTTATCGAGGGCCGCTTGCTCTTGGTGTTGTGTTTCTCGAACGGAAGATAGCGGACTTTGGCGTCGTTCAATCCGAGGTTCTTGAGGATCAAGTCAGAGACCACCTTCACTTCGACGAACTCGGTGCCGCCGATGTTGTACACCCTGCCCTGCTTGAAACGGTCGGCAATGTTCGCCAGCGTAGGGATAAGATCGTCGATGTACATGAAGACGCGCTTGTATCCAAGAAAGACGTCGAAGGGCTCCTTCTTGAGAGCCTTGTAGATGAACTGGCAGACGACGCTCCTGTACGGCGTGAAGTACTCCCCCGGTCCGTACGCGTTAAAAAGCCTCACCGTCACCGCCTCAATGCCATCCACGATGGCGGCGTTTCGCATCTGTAACTCGTTGACCCATTTGCTTATGGCATAGTCGTTATTCTGCTTGAGCGCCATGGTGTCCGAGAGCTTCTCTTCAAGGTAGGCGCCTTCGGCGAGCGGTGGCTCGCCATAGATCTCCGAGCTGGAGAACTGGATGAGGCGGAAGCCCTTGGAGCGCTGCAGCCTAAGAATGTGCTTTAGCCCCACGACGTTCGTGTTCCATAGCTGTTCGTAATAGTCCTCCCCGTTCTTCCTGCCAAATTCGGCGGCCAGATTGTATACATAGTCATATTTCCGGCAACAAACTTCCTCGACCTGGCGGTACTGAGAGACATCGCATCGGATGTAGTTACGCTTGTCTGAGTGTCTGACGTCGGCCCTCCAAAGCGTGTGGCCCCTCCTTTCGAGCTCTGCGCAAAGCGGTTTCCCGACAACACCCTCGCTTCCCAGAACCAAGATATCAGACACAGTGCTATCTCAGCGGAATCCCCTAAGATGCATATATAATCTTGTCGTGACCCAATTTGCAGAAAGGATTGACCGATGAGGTCGGCCCTAGGTAACATCCTGTGGACCTAACAGATCTCCTAGGGTCGCACCTCCCCGGACAGGCGCCCTGACAACTGCGTCCAGTGACCAGCCGAATCTGATGTCAACCTGATGGCGTCTAAAGGAGGCTCCGATTAGACTATGTCCGAGACCCATATCATGCGGGCACTCGTTACAGGAGGAGCCGGTTTTATTGGAAGCAGGCTAGGCATTTCTCCCATTAAGAAGCGACACCAAGTCATTGCCTTGGATGACCTGAACTTAGGATATGTGTGGTACCTTGTGGATTTCATGGGCAAGGATGGTTTCGAATTTGTTAAGGACGACTGGAGGAAAAAAGTAGACGCAAGGATTACGCTTGGAAATGTTGGCATCGTTTTCCACTTGGCTGCGCGGCCAGACGTGCGGCTTTGCCGCGGTTACCCTTGGAATTGCTTCACGGAGAACGTGCTGGCCACCGAAGTCCTGCTGAAGGCGACAGGGTCTTGCGGAGCGAGCAAGTTCGTATTCACTCCATCTTCCACACTCTGTGGGGATGCGACCGTGATTCCGACACCCGAGGACTATTCCTCCCTGCTGCCCATCTCCCCCTACGGAGACGCGGAGCTGGCTTCGGAGGCGATCCTGTCTGGGCATTCGAATTCGTTCGGGTTTGATGTCTTGGTCCTAAGACTGGCCAACACCGTGGGAGAAGAAAGCATGCACGGCATCGTTCAGACTTCGTCGAGAAGCTGAAACGTGACCCGCTCGAACTCGAGATCCTTGGAGACGGGAGGCAGAGGAAATCCCACCTCTACGTCGACGACAGCGTCAAGGCCATCATCAAGGCGAGCGAGGCTTCCTCCGGCATCTGCACCTACAATGTAGGTTCGAAGAACCAGGCCAGCGTGCTGGAGATTTCAGAGGCTTTGCTCAATGCCACGAAAGTGGATACTCATTTGGACCTAATGGGCGGAGTGGACGACGAAAGTGGTTCGAACGGCGATGTGAAGTTAATTCTTCTGGATGTCAACAGGACAAAGGAACTGGGTTGGACACCCACCCTCAGCAGCTTGCAGTCCATCGAAAAGACCCTCTATGCCATGCGAGGGAGCGGAAAGCTGCCAGGTCTTCGGGGGGATGACGGCCGTTCAAGCCTTGGAGAACAGCTCGTAATACATGACGATCACGGTGAAAAGCCAAGATAGAGGCCTGACGCTGCTGAAGTAGGTCGCCAGGGATGCGACCTCCTGGCTGTTCACCGTGCGCGTCAGCGCAAGCAGTGGAACCAGAACCAGTATGAAGACCACCCCTCCGAATAGCGTCAGAATAATGGGATGTAGAGGCAACAGCGAGACAGCGAAGGCGGCCAAACAAGCGCCCGCCGAGGCGGGATATATCTTCCAAAGGTTTCCGCTGGGCAAACTCCGCCCCAGCGCCCCTCTGATGGCCCTCATGCATAAAGCCAAGGAAACAGTCTGCGCCAAAATATTGGCCGCAATGACCCCGAAGACCCCGATCACTGGCGTCAGGACAGTGGCGGAAATAAGGGCTAACACCGAAGCGATGATTACGGCGTTCATGTACTTCCTCGTCTGACCGGTCCCCGCGAGAAAAGGGCCCTGGACGACGCTCCCCAGACCGGCATAGAGATTGGGGGCTACGGCCCCGACCAGGAAGATGCCGGCGAACCCATAAGCCCTACCGTAGAGCGCGGCGGTCAGAGGAGTGGAGAGCGTTATTATCAGCATCGTCACAGGCACGATTACGAGCGCTGAAAACCTAGCCGTCGTCTGGTAGACATCGATTTGCTTCGCCCTGTCTTCCCCCAGGCCACTGAAGATGGGCAGGAGCGCCGTTGCGATCGGAAAGACGAAGAGAGTGACCAACGCAGAAATGTTGATGGCGGCGCCGTATCCTCCAATCTGAGCGTTGGAGACGAAGTTGGCAAGCAAGGTACTGCTATACGGACTGAGGAGTCCTGAAACCGTCGCCGCCAGATAAAGTGGAGCAGAATATCCGAGGGCTACTCTGATATCTCCCCACATCTCCTTAGGCGATGGCCTACCCCCCAGTGCCATGATAAGCAACAGGCCGGCGACGCCCGATACCATCAACGATAGTGTGTTTCCAACCAATGCGCCAAAGACCCCGAAACCAACCAGGATCAGCGCAACGGACGCGACGAGCTTTATCAAGGCCTGAAAGACCTGGAGCATGGCCGAACGGTCCATCCTCGCCAGCCCCTGGAAGCCCGCCGTCCCGGTGTAGTAGACCGCGTTTCCGACGACGGAGATAACGGCGACGGGGAGCAATCCCGCCACATCGGCCCTGTTGAGGACGGAGACAGCTATCAGCGAATCCAGGGGGATGATGACAGCCAGGGAGAGGAGCGACAGAAGCAGCTGGAAAATCAGGAGAGACTGAATGAACGATACCCCCTTTTTCCGATCACCCTCGGCTGCATATTTTGCGGAGAAACGGGTGGCTGCCGAAGGGATGCCCAGTTGAATAGCGAGGTACACGTACCCAGGGAGGATGAGCGCCACAGAGTACAGCCCGTAGTCACTGGGGCCGAGGATCCTCCCGACGGCAATCGCGCATACGGCCAGCAGCAGGGTCGAGGTGAAGTTACCGAGGAAGAGGTTGTAAAGGCCTCTTGCCGTCGACCGCCCTTCCTCGGTCTCATCCTCCATGATATCGCTTAGATTAGCTGATGTACTTAAGCCGATTGCCGCAGAGAGGGGGCCCATCTACTTCGGTCGACTTACCCGGCAGGAACGACTGGAGGCCCTTCTTGGACTTCCTGTAGAGCTCACCCAGGAGCTCCACGTACGGTCGGACCTCCAGGAGGAAGTCGTCGAACGCCGCCCTTTCGAAGGTTAGGTCCTGCTGCCCTTGGCGTCGACGACCAGCCCTCAGGGCCTCCCCTCAGGCGTCAACTCGACGACGCCTTACCGGCTGGGGTCGCTGGCGGGTGTTGACCGCTATGACGCATGCCGCGTTCTTCGGGCCGAACGTCTTCATGAACTTGGCCCCGCCCGAGAGGAAGGCGCTGATAAAGTCGGATTAAAGGGACGCCGCCAAGATATTCAGGGAGGACTCCCTGGGATACCTGCGGAGAAGACGCTCCAGAAAGCGGCGTGGAAGATGACGGACTTCGTGACGTTCCTGCACCTGGCCGCCAGGTACTCCACGGACTCGAAGAGGAGGACGTCGCAGTTGTCGAGCTCGCCAATGAAGACGACGAGGACGGGCTGGCAGGGGCCTCTCTTCCTCCCGGGGATGGTGGCCACCCGTCCGGCAGCCTTCATTTCGCCTCCTTCCCTCCGTCGAGCTCCAGCGCCCACCCGGGCCTCCATGAGGTAGGCCGCCATCCGGTCTCTCAGGCCGTCGGACCCGTACCCTTTGCGCTCCTTCAGCATCTACAACTCCATGCCTGAGAGGACAGCTATGAATGACTTGATCTTCTTCGGGACGGAGGCTCCAACTTCGGGCAAGGACACCTACGTCGCGAGCCGCTACCGGCTCTTAACCCCGCATGGACGGGAACGGTCGAATCGAAGGCTAGCAAATCATGACGGGGGCTCCGAGAGGCGACCACCTGTCCCACACGTGCTCCTCGTGCGACCAATGGTGCCCTGATGGTCTTTCCCTCGGCCAGCTAACCGCAACCCCGCGGAGCATCGATTATAATGGTTATAGCGGCCTTGGGGGGGGTGCCTACTCACGGCCCGTGTTCGGTCGTTTCTTGGAACGAGCGACGATGCCCTTGTCTTCTCTGTCTTCCGCCTGGCATTTCTCGTCTCATGACCACTGAGCTCGCCTTATATCCCAGAATTCCTAGATTCCTCTCAGGCTAACAATGATGGCCAGAAAGACGTCGGAGGAGGAGAAGGTAGAGAAGGCCCGCAGGCTTCACTGAGAGCTCGGCTACAGCATCGAGGGAGCAGCCAGAGAAGCGGGCCTCACGCGCTCCAAGGCCGCATACCACCTGCTGGGCCAGAGGAGGGGCCCCGAGCCGAGCGGAGAGGAGGACGGCACCTGTTGCCCGACGGTCCTGAAGATTGTCACCCGGATTGCCAAGGACTCCAAGCACAACGTCAAGGCCGTCGATCATATGGTGGAGGACTTCTCCAAGCTCAAGTGGAAAGTGAGAGAAGAGGAAAGGCCCCCCTCCGGAACACGCTGAGAAAGGAAATGTGCAAAGCGAACCCTCAGAACAGCCCTCAGCTTCCAAGCCCATTGTGACCAGGGAGCCTAGCGGGTCGCCGGACCTCGTCGGCTTCCTACAGACGGCGAGGGTCGCGTCGGCAGTGGAGAACCTCACAAGGGAGGAGAGGACGCAAGACATCCCAAGGTCCGTATGCTGGTATATCCGCTAGTACCTTGACAATCCGCTCAGCGGCGTGCCCATCGCCGAAGGGGTGTAAGAGGGGGAGCGCCATCGCCAAAATAGAAAGGCAGACGTCGACAAAAGGAAGATGGTCCTGTTCTGTCGGCCGGAGTTAGCCAACGAGAAGAGGGTCGACTTCTTCGTGGATTCAGCCATCCGCACTCAAAAGGGCATCGCAGAGATCAGAGACCGCCTTTCATCAGGTGAGCCAGCGAAGAAGAGGACAGAACGGTTACCGAATGCTCTTCAACCAGAGGTGAGGGACGAGCGAGCTTCCGATGTAGCCTACGCCGGCAACCGGAACCTTCATTGTGGAGCACACTCGATAAGCGCAGGGGTCGATCTGTCCTTCTGGAGTGGCGACCCACTGCCTCTACATGCCCTTCTTAGACTTCCTGTAGAGCTCACCCAGGAGCTCCACGTACGGTCGGACCTCCAAGAGGAAGTCGTCGAACGCCGCCCTTTCGAAGGTCAGGTCCTGCTGCCCCTTGGCATCGACGACCAGTCTCGAGAAGAGCACCACGCCGCCGCTTCGCTCAGGCTCCTTCTCGTTGAGCTTTGGGAAGTATATGAGGGCGCCGTAGCCGGTCCTCTTCTTCCCCTTCCTGAACATCAGGTTGTAGTACATCTGCAGGTTCTTCTTGTAGACTTGAAGTTGCTTGCGTCGGCTCTCTGAGCGCGCCACGTCATCGTAATCTGCCTTGGTGAAGGCGTCCACGATCTCCCTGATGAGCTGGAGGTCCCCCATCTTCTTGGTGAACTCCTCGTAGCTGATGGGAGTGGAGAAGACCGTATCCAGGGCCTCGTCCCATTCGACGGCGCTGAACGGCTTGCTGAGCTCGAGCTTCATCTCCCCCTTCAGCTCGTTCTCCAGGATCTCCTCCAGCTTGAGATTTTTCGACTTCATAGATGGAAGTCCGATGCGGTTTGTATTTAAGTTCTATCGCAGCCTTTGATTCATACGGCGTCTGCCTAACCTGTGGCGAGGACCGAACGGAAGGAGTCCAATATGTGGGCCGTCAGCCCCCAGATGACGTACCTCCCATAGATGAAGCCGGAGACATTCCTGATGACCCTTCCGGCCACCTGGGCATCCACCTCTCTCCTCTCGAGAGCCGCTAACGGAGCCCAGAAGACCTCGGTCACCTCGCTGGAAGCCGTGAAGACGAACTTCCTGTCACAGTAGGCGACAAAGGGCGTGACGCTCACGCTGGGCAGGTTACGGGGGTTGATGGTCTCCAGGATGCCCAGCATCTCGGACTTCTTGCAGATGTCGACGAAGGTCTCTTCAAAGAATTCCCTGCAGGCCGTTTGCGCCAGGGTGGTGTCGACCTCCTTCGACCGGCCCCCAGGGAAGGCGATCTGGCCGGACCAAGGGTCGCGCAGGTCCTCCGCCCTCTTGGCGAAGAGGACTTCGATGGAGCCACCTTGTAACGTGACGAGCATGACGACGGCGGCGTGATCGGGACCGAGATAGCGAGGCGCGTCGCTGAGCGGGGACAGTCGAGCGCGCAGCAACTGAAGCAGCTCGACCTTCGTGTATGTCCTCGGCGCCAGTGACATCGCGGGGGAAGACCTTGAATGGAAAATAAAAGCGTTGATGAAGGTAGGGTCTCTCGCCGTGGACGCGGAACCCTCTTATTATCCATCCTAGGAACAGTTGAACGTCTGATGGACGACATGAAGATCAGAGAGTTTAGGCTTGACGATTATGTCGCCGTCGCCCAGCTGTGGTTGGAGGCGGGCTTGGGGTTCCGGCTCGGAGATGACCTCGAATCCATAAGAGTAAAGGTGGGCAGAGATCCCGACCTGTTCCTCGTCGCTGAAGAGGGAGGGCGCATAATGGGGAGCGTCATGGGAGCTTGGGACGGTCGACGGGGCTGGATATACCACCTGGGAGTTCGCCCCGATGCGAGGAGGAAGGGGGTTGCATCGAAGCTCATCCGGGAGCTGGAGGACCGGATGAGGGAGAAGGGGGTGTCGAAGGTGAACGGGCTAGTGTACGGTTGGAACAAGGCCTCCCTTTCGTTCTTCATGAGGAACGGCTACGAAGTCCAGACCATGAAGGAGGTCGAGAAGCTGCTAATCAAACCAAGGCGCAAGCTCGTCGCGCCTAGGAAGGGCAGGCGGGCTCCGCGAGGCCGCTGACCCGGCCTGCCCGTCGCCCCATGAGCTACTGAAGAAGATCTCATGGAGAAGCGTTCCGTTGGCGTTGAACGTCTCCTGCCTCTTCAGCTTCCTGTATTCGCTGTAGGTCCCCGCCGCCTTGGTTTTGTAGCTGGTCTTCAGCCGGCCAAGGATTTCGTTCCACTTGTTCACGTACCCGTTGTAGAGTTTGTAGTGCTCCTCGTTCGTCTTGACGTAGATGCTCCTGAGCCTCATTCTGGAGCCTGAACTGTTTTGCCTTGTAGGTAGGCTCGGACACATTGCATCAAGAAGTGTCGAATTCTCAATCCGTTTTCGGCTTCTCTTAGAATCTTCCCAAGGCGCGGCCTCGGGACGGCTTGCACAAGCTCCGCCGGCGAGGAAAACCGTGGGGGCCTACTTTCCGGCCTGGAAGGGGACACCCACGTCGGCCCCCAGCTGCTTCAGCATCTCCATGGTCTTGGCGTCCAGGGCCACTCCGGCCTTGCGTCGCACGTCTTCGGTGTAGTACGACTTCTCGCCGGCTACGTATATCTCCTCGGCGCCCGGGAGGAGCTCAGCGCCTTTCAGCTTGGCGATGAGCTGGTCCATCCTCGACTTGAACTCGGGGAGGTCCATGAAGGCCTCGACGTTGATGGCGCCGAAGAAGTGGCCGACGTCGGCAGGAGCGGGTCCCTGGGTCTCACCCACTCCGGAGCTCCACTGGGCGCCTGTCAACACCCCTGAGAAGATATCGACCACGGCCCCGAGGCCATAGCCCTTGTGTCCGCCCAACATTTCCCCGAGGCCGCCGAGGGGGAGGAGGGAGCCCTTTGAAATCTTGTCAGGGTCGTCGGTGAGGTTGCCGTCGGTGTCAATACCCCATCCGATGGGGACCTTCTTGCCGATGCGCTTTGCGACCTCCAATTTTCCGATTGGAGCGACGCTGGTGGCCATGTCCAGCACGAAGCCTCGGCCGGAGGTGGGGACTGCGACGCAGATGGGGTTCGTTCCGACCAGCTTCTGTCTAGAGAAGGTGTGCGCCACAAGAGGGCGGGTGTTCGTCATGACCAGCCCGATCAGGTCCTGCCTCAGGGCCATCAGGCCGTAGAAGCCAGCTATACCGAAATGGTTGCTGTTCCTCACCCCCACGAGCCCGACATAGTTGCCCTTGGCCTTCTCAATGGCTAAGCTCATTGCGCGATGAGACACCACTTGGCCCAGCCCCGAGTCGCCGTCCAGGAGGGCCGTCACCGGAGATTGGCGGACGACCTTGATCTGGGGGTTGACGTTCACTACGCCGTTCTTGATGCCGTCAGTGTAACGTTTCAGCCTGGCCACGCCGTGCGACTCGATCCCGCGCAGGTCGGCCTTGACCAGGTTCTCGGCTGTGATGGAGGCGTCCCCCGGCGGGACGCCGAGCTTGACCAGCACGTCGGACACGAAGCTTGTCAGGAGGGCATGGTCGACGCGCGTGTACATTCCTTCGACCAGTTCGCCTTTTTCACGCATTGCGACCTGATTAGCCGAATAATTGCGTATAAGATTTTCGACTATATCGCAGATCGCGTCAGGGAACGCTCCTTAGCGACGACCCGGCAGAAGGCCAGGAGGCCGAGAAGGCAGATGACGGTTGGTAGCGACGCATGTGCCGAAATCATGTCGGGGGCCCAGGACGCCGTAAGGGTCGACGATGGTTGGTGCGACCCTCGCCGCGTTGGCGCCGGCGATGAGCATCACCACCGCCCTGTACTTCCAAGCCCTGAGGGAAAGATAGGCGGATGTAAGGTACAGGACCATCCGGAAGACGCTCTCGCCGACGAGGAAGGTCAGGCCCGAGCCCTGGGACAGGAACATGGAGTCGACCCCCAAGTGGGCTAGCGTCAGAAGCAGGGAGACCAGCGTTCAGGCGCGCCCGAGGAGCCGCAGCCGCTCCAAGGTGTAGCGAGAGCCCTCTAGTTACTTCTTTTTGGCCCAGAGGTGGTCTCGGCCATCGGCGAGCTCTCCGCCAATGTGGATTTGGTCGATGTGTCTTGAAAGGCTTTCCGCATCTTCCAGGACCGACGCGCAGAACGGGCAGACCAACCCATGGCCTGTGTAGTTCACGGGGAGCGGCAAGACCCCGCCTCCTCCCTGGCCGGTGAAACCCCATCTAGTTATGAGCCCGAAGACGGTGCCATCGCCGTTGACGAGGACGAGCCTCCTAGTATCCCTAGAAGCCATAAGGGCCAGCGCCTCTGAAAGCGTTCGGCTCTTGGAGAGGGTGATGAGGGGCTTGGACATGACCTCCCCCAGCTTCACCATCCGGGGGTCAAGCCCCGGCGCCACGATCCTGTAGCAAACGTCGCGCTCGGTCAGGATTCCGACCGGGAGACCGCCCTCCGTTATTATCACGCTGTCGTTGCGAGTCTCCTTCATCTTCGCGGCCGCTTCCTTAACCGAAGCCCCGGCGTCCAGGAAAACCACGTCCTTCTGGACGAAGTCGGAGGCAGGACGTGAAAGCAGCTCCGAGAGGGCCCTTTGATCCACTTCGAATCTCCTACGAAGGCTCCGGTCGGAGCTCTAAAACCTTTGTGGTCGCGCTGGCAGGCACGACGCCTACGGCTATGTGGTTGTGGCGGCTCAATTGATAACTCGCGGCTTCTTCGTTCGGCCGGGGTTATGGCCAATGACAAAAGTCTTACAGGAAAGGAGTAGCATTAGGCATAAATATTACAGGCTAGAGTAGAGACCGAGAACTTGAACCACAAGCATCTGTCTTGGGTGGTCGGGGGTCCGCAGGGTAGCGGTGTGGATTCTGCCGCCACCATCTATGCCCGCGCCTGCGCTTTCGGCGGGCTTCATGTATATGGGGAGAGGGAGTATTATTCCAACATCAAGGGGGAGCACAGCTACTACACCGTCATGGCCGCCGACGAAAAGATCCGGTCCAGATACTCTAAGATACACGTCCTAGCGACTTTCGAACCGGAGACCATTTTCCGCCACTCTTGGGACGTCCTCCCGGGCGGAGCCATCGTTTTCGACCCGGATTCCAGAGGTAATCTGCTCTCGCAGATCCCCACCATCGAGAAGAGCGTCGTAAGGGACATACTTCAGAGGATGGGAGGGAGCAGCGACTGTACAGCAGGCGACGTCCTTGAGCGCGTCGCCTCGAAGGGCGTGACCGTCGTCCCCCTCTCTTTCGCAAAGCTTCTGGAGGCCGTGGGGAAGCAGATCGGCGAGGAGCCCGGGAAGCTCACCAAGTTCGTGAACGTCATGGCCGTATCGGCCTCACTGTCGCTCTTCGGATACGATTTCCCGCCGGTCGAGAGAGCGATCGGGAGCGTCTTCAGGAGCAAGCCTAAGGTGGCCGAGCATAACGTGTTGGCCGCCAAGATGGCTTACGACGCCGTCGAGCAGGAAAGGCCCAAGGTGAAGTTCAAATTGACGGCGAGGAGGGCCGAGGAGCCCAGGCTGCTCGTGTCGGGTGCCCAGGCCGTCGCGCTTGGCAAGATCGCTGGAGGCGGAAGGTTCCAGAGCTACTATCCCATAACCCCTGCCTCGGACGAGAGCTATATACTGGAGGAACAAGAGGCCTTCGGCCTCAAGGGCGAAGGGGACAAGAACTACTACTTTGTGCTGCAGGCCGAGGACGAGATAGCCGCCGTAACCATGGCCATCGGCGCCGCGCTCACGGGCGTAAGGGCCTCAACCGCCACCTCTGGGCCGGGATTCTGTCTCATGATGGAGGGCCTGGGATGGTCCGGGATGAACGAGGTACCTCTGGTGATTACGCTGTATCAGAGGGGAGGGCCCAGCACGGGGCTGCCGACGCGCACCGAGCAGGGAGACCTGCTCTTCGCAGTGGCCGCCGGCCACGGGGAGTTCCCGCGCATCGTTTTCTCCTCCGGCGACATCGAGGAGTCCTTCTACGACGCCCAGAAAGCCTTCAACTACGCTGAGCGGTTCCAAGTCCCGGTGATACATCTCGTGGACAAGGCCGTAGCTAACGGCACCTCCACAGTCAGGAGGTTCGATGCCTCCGTGGTGAAGATCGAGAGAGGGGAGCTCCTCACCGACGCCCAGCTGGCGTCCAGGAAGCCCTACAAGCGCTTCGAGTTCACCGAGAACGGCATCTCTCCGAGGGCCGTGGTGGGCCAACCGGGAGGCGTCTTCTGGAACACCGGCGACGAGCATGACGAGATGGGGCACATCACGGAGGACCCCGAGCTAAGGACGAAGATGATGGAGAAGCGCATGGGGAAGCTGGATGTCATCGCGAAGGAGATCCCTCTTAACGAGAAGCTTACATACTTCGGCGAGACGAATCCCGACCTCCTGGTGGTCGGCTGGGGGTCGGTCAAGGGTGCGGTCCTGGACAACCTGGAGATCCTTAGGGAAGCTGGCATAAGGACGGGCTTCCTCCAGATCAAGATGATGTGCCCCTTCCCAGCAGAGGAGGTCAAGGGGATACTGGCTTCGGCGAAGAGGCCCGTGGTCGTCGAATGCAACTACTCCGGGCAGCTGAAGAAGCTCATCGCCCAGGAGACCGGAATCGTCATACCCCAGCTCATCGCGAAATACACGGGGAGACCCGTCCTGTGCGACGAGCTCCTGGACGCCCTCAAGAGGGTGTATTCCGACGGCAAGGTGACCAGGGAGGTCCTCACCGTTGGCGATTAGGCTGGCGGACTACAGGACGGACGTCCACAACAACTGGTGCCCTGGCTGCGGAGACTTCGGAATACTGAGCGCGCTGCAGATGGCGTTGAGCGAGCTGCAGGTTCCCCCCAGCAGCGCCGCCGTCGTTTCGGGGATTGGCTGCTCTGCCAAGACGCCTCACTACATAAACGCCTACGGCATCCACACGCTTCACGGCCGCAGCATCGCCTTCGCCGAGGGAATCAAGTTGGCCAATCCCGACCTGGAAGTGGTGGCCGTTAGCGGAGACGGGGATGCGCTCGGGATCGGCGGGAACCATACGCTCCATGCCGGCAGAAGGAACATCGACATGACCTTCATAGTCTTCGACAACTTCGTCTACGGCCTGACGAAGGGGCAGGCCTCCCCAACCATGGGGTTGGGGGTCAAGACGAAGGGCCTGGCCAAGCCGAATATTCAGCAGGACATCAACCCAATGATGCTCGCCCTGACCGCTGGGTATACCTACGTCGCGAGGGGGTACTCGTTCGATGTGAAGCATCTGAAGGACCTCATAAAGAAGGGCATCCAGCACAAGGGGGCGGCCTTCATCGATGTGCTCCAGCCGTGCCCCACCTACAACGATCTGTACACCAAGGAGTGGTACTCGGGAGAGGACAGGGAGGACCCTGAGACGCACAAAGCCATGCCACGCGTCTACAAGCTCGACGACACGGGCTTCGACCCCGTCGTGAAGAAGGGGGACCGGGAGGAGGAGATAGCCAAGGTGGCCCAGGCCTTCGCGAAGTCCGTGGAGTGGGGCGACCGCATCCCTATCGGCCTCTTCTACGAGAACCCCTTCGTGCCGACCTTCGAGGAGAGGGTCGAAGAGACGAGGGTCCCGGACTACACGGCGCTTCCCCCGGCCAAGTTGCGGATAGCGAAGGGCGACGGGACGTCGGCCGCTCCGATGGACTCCCTTCTGGACATTTACAAAGCAGTCTGAGGGCGCGTCTCCTTCTAGCGCTTATATATCCGAGAGGGCGCTCACGGCTTCGTATGACCGCCTCCTTCAACTATCCCAAGAACCCCCTACTGGAGCTCTCCGAGGAGGAGCTCATCTTCAGTGAGTCCGTTCGCTCCTTCTCCCAGAAGGTAGTCGCTCCTCAATGGGAGAAGGCGGACGACGAGGCCGCGGCCACCCACAAGCCCATGAACGACGTAGCCAAGAAGATGGGGGAGCAGGGCATCCTGGGCCTCACCTGCAGCCCTGATTTCGGAGGCCAGGGTGGGACCCAGACCATGGCCGCCATCGCTGTAGAGGAGCTGGCCTACGCCGACCCCTCCGTGGCCACAGCGGTCTATGCTCTCCTGAACATCGGCTGGCCATTCATCCTTGAAAGGCATGGGGACGAGGCCGTGGCCAAGAAGGTCATAAGAGAGGTGGCGAAGGGCGACTCTTTCTTCGGCATCGCTTCGACCGAGTCTCAGAGTGGGTCGGACATCCAGGGCCTAAGGACCAGGGCTGTCCCTGAGGCCGGGGGATACCGTGCCTCAGGCGAAAAGACCTACATCAGCGGAGTGAACGAAGTGTTCAACCTCCCCTTCGGGGGCGGTTGGCTGCTGGTGGCGAGGACGGGGAGCGAGGGCCACCGCGGGCTCTCCACCTTCTCATTCCTCGCCAGGGAGGGAGGTGCGCCGAAGAAGGGCGTCTCCTGGTCGCTCTTCGACGGCATCGGGCGCCATGGGCTGAGCACTGGGACCCTCAACCTAGACGGCTTCGAGCTGTCGAAGGACGACCTTGTGGGCGAAGAGAACAGGGGCTTCTATGTCCTGATGGAGGGTTTCAACGGAGCGAGGATACTCGTCGCCGCAGCCTGCGTGGGGGCGACGCGATGGCTCCTGGACAGGGGGGCCGAATGGATTAAGGCGAGGGAAGTGGGAGGGAGGAAGGTCTCCACTTACGAGGCCGTCAATTTCCGCTTCGCCGAGCTCTTCGGCAAGTACGAGGCCGCCTCCATGATGGTTTTCAGGGCAGCCAAGCTGTTCGATAGGATATACTTCCAGAAGGACGCCAGGTACGAGATGAAGGACCTGAACGTCCCGGTGGCTATGGCCAAGATGTGGGCCCCGGAGGTCTCGGTGGAGGTGGCCCTCGAAGTTATGAAATGGCATGGCGCCATATCCTACACGAGTGAGCATCCTGTCCATCGGGCCTTCCTGGGACTCACGTCCTACATCATAGGGGCCGAAGGGGCTCAGAACGTAATGAAGCACATCGCCGCCAGGGATCTCCTCGGCGGAGAGTTCGTCTAGGCGTAGACGGACTGGCACTGCTCGCGAAGGAACTGAGTCAGGTAGTATA
>Ga0187857_10002245_pt1 | contig 17623 bp, 20 predicted proteins | sample June2016WEW_8_10_FD_132984 | JGI IMG/M metagenome (GOLD analysis project Ga0187857, IMG submission 132984) | Peatland microbial communities from SPRUCE experiment site at the Marcell Experimental Forest, Minnesota, USA - June2016WEW_8_100 | ecosystem: Environmental > Terrestrial > Soil >...
CTCAGCCACACGAAGCTCAGTACCACTATCGCCAAAATAATCGCGCTCTTCACGGCGACCTCCGGAAAGGCTGGATTGTACTCCTCAGCAGGCTGCGGGAAAAACTCAAGCCGTATCCGCACGCCGAATGCAGTCACCACCGGGCGACATTCTTTATGGGGACACGCAGTTTCGTATCAGGGCATCGCTTTACAGCTTGCGGAAAAACTCGGTGTTGCACTTGATTTTGGGTGGCGCAGCGGTTCACCGCTGCGATAACCACCTTGTTTTGAATGCGGCTTTAGCCGCTGAGGGCGCGGCTCTCGCTTAGAAGCGACTTCTTCCGCAAACGCTTTAGCGATGCCGCAAAACTTCGGAATCTGATGCCCCTTCAAGGGCTGGGCATCTACCCAAGTTATCGGACAGGCGTGCTAACCCGGTGCGGAATGCGGAGAACGAATCCATTGCGATTGCCGTCGCTGCCGCCGAACACCAGCGAGGCTCCGGCGGCTTCGAGCACGCGGCTGGCGATTGCCAGCCTCACGCGGCGCAAAGTTGAGACTGATCCAGTTGACATTGATCCGGTTGAGATTGACTCTGAGCTAGACGCTGCCGCAGACGGAGTGCGTCTCCTCGGCAGGCTGGGCGCGCTTCTCGGATGATCGATTTTGCGAAAACTCGGGTCATCAAGATTAAAATTCGGCTGGTTATAATTCCCTTCACGACCGCCTTCGCCTTCCGCCCGCAGAGCCGTTCCTGCCGGGCCCTCCCCCAGCAGAAGAATAACTTTACCGCCCGCCGCTTGCGCTTCGATCACCGTTGTAATCAGGTACTGCAAAGCCAGCCGCAGCCGTGACTCCGGCACCGGCACCGTCGCCGTACACGTGCCCACCAGGCGCAAGCCGACACTCCGCACCGCGGCGATCGAGGACAGTTCTTCGATCACGCTCCGCATGGCTGGCGCCAGCGCGGCCACGTGAACCTCCGGCCCGGACTGCTCGGCGTCCAGATACTCGCGCATCAACTGGATCATGCCAATAACCTTTTCAGTCTGTTGCAGAGCGACCACAACGCTTTCCTGCTGTCGCTCCGCAACTTCCTCGAGCGAGAGTCCAAGAGAAGATCCCAGTGAAAATTCGAGAGAACAGCGCAAGCCCGTCAGCGGCTGGCTTAACGAGTGCAGCAATTCGCCGAGGACATCCGGACCTCGCGGCAGTTTTGCAAAGGAATTAGCACTGGTGCTCATGCCGGTGCTCCTTCTGGACTCATCTGATACCCCACTCCGCGAACCGTGTGAATCAAAGATGGCGAGAAGCCGTCATCTACTTTGCGCCGCAGGTAGTTGATGTAAACATCCACCACGTTCGTGGTGGAATCAAAAGTCAGGTTCCAAACGTGTTCGATGATCATCGCCCGCGTCAGCCGGCGCCCGGCATTACGCATCAGATATTCGAGCAGCGCGAATTCCTTGGTGGTCAATTCAATGTGTCGCCCGGCGCGTTCCACTTTGCGCTCCACGCGATCCAAACAAAGATCACGCACGGTGAGCACCGATTCCGATGGCAGATGGCTGCGCCGCATTAACGCCCTCGCCCGCGCCGACAATTCGAGAAACGAAAAAGGCTTGACCAGGTAGTCGTCTGCTCCCGAATCGAGGCACTGCACGCGGTCTTCGACCCGGCTGCGCGCGGTCAGAATGATTACCGGCAAGTTCGCCTTTCGCTGCCGTAAACTCTTCAGAACCGACAGCCCGTCAATCCCGGGCAGGTTCAGGTCAAGCACCACGAGGTCATAATCGAACTCCATCGCCATCGCACGGCCCTGGCTCCCCTCGCGGGCAACATCCACCGCATGATGTTCCGCTTCCAGTCCTTTGCGGATAAAGCTGGAGAGTGCTACATCGTCCTCCACAATAAGAATTCTCATGAGCCTCGTCTAAGTCGGTTAACTCTAAACCGATTCTTATTCTCGACTCGCGGGCTCCAGTAGACAAGATAACCAGCCCGTACAAATGGACGTATTGCGAGAGCGTATTGCCGAAAATGAAAAGAGTTGCAAAACGGTTAGCTCGCGTGGGGACGCGCGCCCTCGCCCATCTAGGTGAGTGCAGCGCGCGGTGATCCCAACTCTTACGCGCCCAGAGCCGACTGAATCGCCCCCACAATCGATTCCGCCAGCCGATCCATCTGCTCCTTCGACTCCGCTTCAATCATCACCCGCGCCAGCGCTTCGGTACCGGAATAACGGACGACCACTCGGCCATTGCCGTGAAGTTCCCGCTCGGCCGCTGCCATCGCTGCTTGCACGGGCGGAATCTGCGTCAACGGAGTTTTGTGCCGCACTCGCACATTCCGTATGGTTTGAGGAAACACCTTCAGATCGCTAACCAGATCGGCCAACGGCTTACCCGTCCGAACCATGATTTCCAGCACCCGGAGTGCAGTCAGCAATCCGTCGCCCGTGGTCGCCTCTCCGTCGCGAAAAAGGATGTGGCCCGACTGTTCGCCCCCGAGAGTAGCGCCCACGCGCTGCATTTCTTCGAGCACGTACTTGTCGCCGACATTGGCGCGCAGCATCCGAATGCCGGATCGCTTGAGCGCCAACTCCAATCCCATATTCGACATGGTCGTCGCCACCACCGTAGACTTGGCGAGTGCGCCACGCGACTGCATTTCGCGTGCCGCCAAAAGCAAAACCGCATCCCCGTTCACCACTCGCCCATCGGCATCGCAAAAAAGCGCGCGGTCGGCGTCGCCGTCGAAAGTAACGCCTACATCGAAAGGTCGCCGCTGGCCCGCACCCATGCTCTCGTCGACAATGCTCTTGCGAACAAAGTGCGCCACTATTTCCGGATGCAGCGCGCCGCAATTCTCGTTGATGTTATGTCCGTCCGGGCTGGAGTGCAGAAAGGTGGTGTCGATTTTGAGCGCCCCGAACAACGCCGGAGCTTCCGCCGTCGCTGCGCCATTGGCGCAATCGATGGCCACACGCAGCCGGCTCAAGTCCAATTCCGAAGACACACTGCTCCCTAGCCAACTAACGTAAGCCTGGCGCAGATTCTCCTCACCGGGGAGGCTGGAAACTTCAGGCGTGGAATCCATCGCCGGAGGTGTATCCGCTTGCAGCAACGCGAAAATCTCTTTTTCAATGGCCAATTCGCGCGCGTCCGGCAGCTTGTAGCCATCGCTGGAAAAAATCTTGATCCCGTTATCGGTCCAGGGATTGTGCGAAGCGGAAATCACGATGCCGGCATCGAACCCTTGCGAGCGCGCCAGAAACGCAATACCTGGTGTGGTAATCACGCCGGCGCTGCGCGCTTCCACACCAACCGACGCGAGCCCTTGCACAAATCGGTCGGCAATCCAGAGGCTGGAGACGCGCGTGTCCTGTCCAATCACGACCTGCGCCTTGGCATTCACGCGCGTCAGATCGTGCCCGAGCGCCCGCCCAATCCAATAAACACTGTCGCGCGTCAGCGGGAATTCGCCCGCTACGCCACGAATCCCATCGGTACCGAAGAGTTGTCGGGTCTGCGTCATGCCAGAATCAAAGATCGAAAGACCTGGGGAAAGCCAGTCCTTACTTGTTGCGGTATTCCGAGCGCTCCATGATAACCGTCACTCGAACCGGCGTGGGATGCACAACCTGAATCAGAGGATCGGGAACATAGGCCTGCGTCACAAACGAAGCTCGCGTCATGGTTCCACTCGCGTCTACTGGATCCGTAACCGCGGCCTCCACCGCTTCGACGCGGCGCCGGGGACCCGTGATCATGACCGTCGGCGGATCGGCGATCCACTGCCCCACTTGCATGCCGCTTGCAAAAGTTCCGATCACACGCGGTCGAATCTCAATCACGCGGGTCGCGCGATTATCGAAAGAGAGGTGAAACTGTCCCGGTATGATCTGCACCACTTCCAGATCCTCCGGCACATGAACATGCCGAGCGGTCAAATCGAAAGTCCGTTCCCCCGGGGCGACGCTGGCGAGATCAATCTCCGCGCGCACATCCGCAATCTGCAGGCGGTGAATTACACGCTCCGGTCCCCGCACCCGGATCTGTGCCTCGGTGAAGCTGGCAGAGTCGATCTCCAGATTGTCGGGAAGATTATGGAACTCGATGGGGACTCTCATCTCAACTTCGGCCACAGGACTGCGTGCCACTGCGAACCACAGAGCGATGGCGAGCAATAGGGATACGACCTTGAGTCCGATATTGTGAACAAAAGCACGCTGCAAAAAGCCGCGCTGGGAAAAGCTACGCTCAGCAATGCCCGACATCGTCAGTTGTCCCTTCCAGCATCCGGCTTGCGGGAGAGTTGCGAACCAGATTGAGAACCATGTTGCGAACCAGATTGAGAACTATGTTGCGAACTAGGCGGCTCCTCTTCAACAAAACTTTCCTCCAACACCGTCGGCAGAGCGGGCGCAGGAGCATAACGGCGCAGCAGATTACTCAGCCGCTCGCGCAGCCGCTCCACCGTCAAGTCGCGTTCGATGCTGCCCGCCACCGCCATGCTGATCGTGCCCGTCTCTTCCGAAATGATGACGGCGACCGCGTCAGTTTCTTCCGTGATCCCGATCGCCGCACGATGCCGCGTCCCCAGTTGGATCGAGAGCACAGGGTTCATCGAGAGCGGCAGGAAACAAGCGGCGGCGGCGATGCGGTCCCGCTGCACAATCACGGCCCCGTCATGCAAGGGCGCGCTCGGACGAAACACCGTGGCCAGCAGGTCGTAGGACAGCCTGGCATCGAGCGCCACCCCGCTTTCGATGTAGGTGCGCAGCCCAATCTCACGTTCGATCACGATCAGCGCACCGGTCTGGTCTTGCGAAAAAAGATTGGCCGCCAAAACAATGTCGTCGTAGACATCGGCCACCGAACTCGAAGACCGCATCAGCGAAATACGGCTGCCGAGATTTGCCAGTGCGTGCCGGATCTCCGACTGGAAAACAACGATCAACGCAAATACGCCATACGGCAGCAGCGTGCTGAGCAGCCAGTTGAGCGTCCGCAATTCCCCAAGCTGCGCGAAATAGAAAGCCAGTCCGAGCGTCGCCACCCCGACCAGCATGGGCGCAGCCCGCGTGCCCCGCACTAGAACCAGAAACTGGTAGATCAGGATCGCGACCAGCACGACGTCCAAAATCGAAATGACCGAGATCGCCGAGATGTGCGACCAGACCTGCGACAGCGTCACGCCAGCCTCACGTCGATATTTGAGTCAAGAGTGGATTCGCCCTTCATTCTAATCTAATGCAATCGGCCGAATGTGGCGCGCCCAATGCAGCGCGTTCTAACACAGCGCGTTCTAATAACTTTCGTCGGATTCCAGTCCGCTGCGCTCGATCGCCGTAACGCGGGCACGAACCCGTCCCCGAGCCAGGCGGGCCGACAACTCCTCCCCGGCCTCGAGTTGCGCCGCATCCTTTACCAGTTGGTCTTTCGCATCGAATACCAAAGCGTATCCGCGATTCAGAATCGCCACCGGCGAAAGCGCCTCCAGGCTTGCGGTCTGGCGATCCAGCGCTCCACGGCTCTCCAGCAACCGTGTGTGCGTGGCGGCAGCCAGGGTCGCAACTTGAGCCTCCAACCGCTGGCGGATAGCAGCCAGACGGCGGCGCGCATCATAGTGCCGGATTGCTGTGGCAACATTTTCCAGGCGTCGATGACATCGCTCCAATAATTGCCGTTCCGCTCTTTCCAAGCGGAAGCGCTGTTCATCGAGCCTCTGCTGTCGCCGATGAATCCCATCCATCATGCGCGCAAATGCTCCGTGCTGAGCCCGTTCTGTCAAATCCTGACGCGCCATCAGCAACCGGTACCGCACCGCGCGCTCCAGCCGGCGATACAAGTCCTCCGCTTGTGCTTCGATCTCCTGTCGCGAGCGGATCACCAGTTCCGCCGCCGCCGACGGTGTAGGCGCCCGCAGATCGGCGACAAAATCCGCGATCGTAAAATCCGTCTCGTGCCCAATCGCCGAGATCACCGGAATCTTCGAATCCGCTACCGCCCGCGCTAAGCCCTCATGATTAAAACAGGCGAGATCTTCAGCCGAGCCTCCGCCGCGCGCAATGATGATGACCTGGACCGCGCCGCTGCGACGGCTGCCCTGATTAAAGCATTGCAGCCCGGCCATCACCTCGCCCGGCGCCGCGTCTCCCTGCACCTGCGCCGGATAAATCACCACATTCGCCGAGTGATGCCGTCGCGCCAGAATATTCAGAATGTCCCGCAGCGCCGCCCCCTGCGGTGACGTGATGATGCCAATTCGCTGCGGCAACGGCGGAATCGGCTTTTTTCGCGAAGCCTCGAACAATCCTTCCGCCTGCAATCGCGCCTTCAATTGTTCGAACGCCAACTGCAGCGCGCCCGCGCCCTTCGGCTCCATGAATTCAGCGGAGATCTGCAACTCTCCGCGATCCTCATACACCGTAATGCGCCCGCGAACCGTAACCTGCAATCCGTTCTCCGGACGAAACCGCAGCAGCTTCGCCGACGACCGGAACATCACCACCCGAATCTGCGCCGACTCTTCTTTCAGCGTGAAATACAAATGCCCGGAGTCGGGAATCCGCAAATTCGAAATCTCGCCTTCCACCCAGCAATCCGAATACTCGCGCTCAATGTGCGACCGAACCGCCGAGACCAAAGCCCGAACCGTCCAGACGCGCCGCTCCGGAGGGCGAAACTGAAACCCGAGTTGGTCGGCCAAGTCCATGAGTTTCAGCTAAGAAATTTCAGCACCGTCGGAGATTGCCGCAGTTCGTTCTTTCTCTCCACAACTACCTCCCTAACCGTGTCATCCTGAGCGGAGCCGAGCCATACGCGAAGCGGGGTGGCTCGCTGCAGTCGAAGGACCCCTACACCCTCCCAACTCTCGACCTTTTCACTCGAGGCCGACTCCACACCCAGCTGCATGAATTTCCAGATCGAGGCCCGCCCGTACACGTTATCGCCTCAGCCGTCCAATCAGGAAGAGAACAATAGAAAGCACGACACTAATCAAAATGGAACTAGCCAGCGGAAAATAGAAAGTAGTGTTCTTGCCCCGATACACGATATCCCCCGGCAACCGCCCCAGCGGCAACCCCGTCCGCCCCAGCAGCATGACGATGCCCCCAATTACCACCAGGGCCACGCCAAGCATTACCAGCAGCCGTCCCGTCTCCATCATGCTTCGAGTGTAACTCCGGCGATTGCCAAGTGATCGTTCGACTCCTTGGGAGTCTCCGCAATCAGGACCGCAAGACGGGTGTATAATGACTGCCGTTTTTGCCGCCAGAAGGAGAGTTCCGGGCAAGACCTGGCGCACCCGCCTTTGTTAGTTGAATTCTGAGAGGTCGACCTATGCGAAGCGACAGATTTTCCATTGGATGGGGAACGGCTCTGTTGATATTGAGTGCGACTATGCTGGTGGCGACCAACCGGGCGAGCGGCCAAGAAACAGTGCTGTACAACTTTCAGGGAGGAAGCGATGGGAATTTTCCCATCGGCGGCGTCATCTTTGATGCTGAAGGGAATCTCTATGGCACCACTGACGTGGGCGGCGGCGGGGCGTGTCCAGGCGGCTGCGGAACCGTCTTCAAGCTTGCTCCGGCGAAAAATGGAGGCTACACGAAGACCATCCTTTATACCTTCCAGGGTTCATTCACGGATGGGCAATACCCTCAAGCCCGGCTGGTCTTCGACCAAGAGGGCAATCTTTATGGCACAACCCTGCTCGGCGGCGCTACCCTTGCAGGCGAAGGAACGGTCTTTAAGCTCACCCCGACCCCGAGCGGTGAGTGGACAGAGACCATTCTCCACAACTTCAACTGCGCTACAGCCAACGATGGCTGTGAGCCGTATTCTTATTTGATCTTCGACAAGGCCGGCAATTTGTATGGCACCACGCTGCAAGGCGGTGGCGGCGACACCTCGTCCTATTGCATTAACGGTTGCGGCACGGTTTTCAAACTGTCGAAGCGTAAGAAGGGCATGTGGCCAGAGACTCTGCTCTACACCTTCCCGCATTTCTTCAACAACACCATCGGTGCGAACCCGTATGCTGGTTTGGCGATCGATGCCAAGGGCAGCCTGTACGGGACGACCTACTACGGCGGCCCGTATACAAGTGGCGTGGTTTTCCGACTCAAGCGCTCCCATGGGGTGTGGGCAGAAACTGTGCTGCATACCTTTAGCTACACTGGAACCGACGGGTACGCTCCTTACGCCGGTGTGGTGCTGGACAAGTCCGGAAACCTCTATGGCACAACGCTTGATGGCGGAAACGCCGTGCTCGGCCAGGGCGTTGTCTTTATGCTTACTCCTGCGCGAGAGGGAGAGTGGACGGAGACGATCATCCACGACTTTCCCTCTCCCCGGTATGCTGATGGAGAGTACCCCATCACCGGCGTGACCGTGGATGCGGCTGGCAATCTTTATGGCGCATCCTACATCGGCGGTGGCCAGAACGAGGCCCAGTGCCCAGATAACGACGGTTGCGGGGTGATTTACCAATTGTCACCAAAAGATGGCAGCTGGAGTGAAACCATCCTATACGCTTTTCAGGGCGGGTTGGATGGAGGTCTTCTCGAGGATGATGTGCTTGCGTTCGATGCAAATGGCAATTTATACGGCACGGGAGCGACCGGAGGTTCGGGTGGGTCGGGGGCCGGGGTTGTCTTTGAAGTCAAGCCGTAACCGCTCCAACCGCACTCCCCGATGACCATCCTGGAAACCTCTCGCCTCCAACTCCGCGAGTTCATCCCGCAAGATGCCGACGCCCTCGCCCAAGTCCTCTCCGATCCCGAAACCATGCACTACTACCCCGCGCCCTACGACCGCGCCGGTGTCGAACAATGGATCGAACGCAACCGCCAACTCTACCAGGACGACGGCGTCGGCCTCTGGGCCATGGAACTGGCGAAGACGCGTGAATTAATCGGCGATTGCGGCATCATCCGCCAGCAGGTCGAAGGCGAGCATCTCTACGAAATTGGATACCACCTCCGTCGCGATTTCTGGGGTCGAGGTCTCGCGACCGAAGCCGCCATCGCCTGCCGCGACTGGGCCTTCGCGCACCTGAAAACCGAACGCCTGATCTCCCTGATTCGCCCCGAGAATCTGCCCTCCCGCCGCGTCGCCGAGCGCGTAGGCATGACCGTCTGGAAAGAAGTGAATTGGCGAGGCCTGCCCCACTGTGTCTATTCCATCGCAAGGGCACAATCATCAGTGCCCTAACCCGAAACCTGCTCGCGTGGTGACGGGGCTCTGCCCCGTCCTGCCCACCCGAAGCCCAGCGACCACACAATCTCCACGCATCGACACCTCGGAGCAAGGCATAAGTTAAACTCAAGAGACCAAGTCGACGAAGCATGCGCAAAGTCACCATTCTCTTTAATCCCAACTCTGGCCGCCGCGGAAGAAGACGCGACGCGGAACTGAACCACGCCATTGGCATCCTCCAATCGGCGGGAGTCCACACCGATCTTACCGTTTGCCGCTCCAGCCAGGAAGCGACCGACAACGCCCGCTGCGCGGTGGCGGACGGAAGTGACACCGTTTTCGCCTGCGGCGGCGATGGCACCATCCACGATGTCATCCAGGCACTAGCTGGAACGCCCGTCGCGCTTGCCATTCTTCCGTTCGGTACGGCCAATGCACTTGCCCACGACCTCCGAATCCCATTCCGCCCCAGCGCTGCGGCCCGGGCTGCGGTCGCCGGCAAGATCCGCCGCATCCCTCTCGGCCGGATTGAGTATGAGGATTTCAACCGCAAATCCGCTGCGCGCTACTTTACCGTCGCCGCCGGAATCGGCGTCGACGCTCACCTGTTCTACAAACTGACCGCCGAACTCAAGAAGCGCGGCGGCATGACTGCTTATTACTTCAAGGCCTGGCAGTTGTGGGCAACACATCGCATGCGTAAGTTTGAGGTCGAGTATGCCAACGGAAACGGTCTGCGCCAGCACGCCGTTCTGACTGAACTCCTGGCGGTAAGAATCCGTTTTTTCGGAAACATCCTGCGCGAACTGGTTCCCGGAGCTTCGCTCGACTGCGGCGACCTGCGCACCGTAATGTGCCGCACCGCCAGCCGCAATGCCTATATCCAGTATGTGGCCGGGGCGCTGCTCGGCCGCCAATGGGATATCAACGGTATCGATCTGGTGAGCTGCTCGGAGGTCGTCTGCCAGTTGCCAGAGAAAAGTGACGGTCATCATGCCGAACACGGCGACAACCGCGTTTACGTCGAGGCTGACGGCGAACTCCTCGGCCGCTTGCCTGCACGCATGACGATGCAGCCCGATGCTTTGTCGCTGGTCGTGCCGGCGTAGTCCGGCCCTCGCCGGTCACTGAACCACGCTCCCGCTGTGTTATAAATCGCGTATGCCTACCGGACACCGAGGGTCGATTCACCTCTTCCGATTCTCCGGAATTGATGTCTTCCTCCATTGGTCTTGGTTCTTGTTGGCGTTTTACGAAATCAATGCGCGCAAAGGGGACTATTCCTCGATCGTCTGGAATGTTCTCGAATACCTCGCCCTCTTTCTAATCGTGACCCTTCATGAATTCGGTCACTCGCTGGCCTGTCGCCAGGTTGGCGGGCAGTCCGATCGCATCGTGCTCTGGCCCCTCGGTGGCGTCGCCTACGTAAATCCGCCACAACGCCCCGGCGCTACATTATGGAGCATCGCAGCCGGCCCGCTGGTGAATGTGGCGCTCGTTCCGATCATCATGGGCGCAGGATACGCCAGCAAAGCGATGGGCTGGTACACGGCCGTCCCCGACCTGCGGACGTTGATTCACGCTATGTTTTATATCGATGTGGGACTGTTCCTGTTCAACATTCTGCCCATTTATCCTCTCGATGGCGGCCAGATTCTTCGTGCCTTGCTTTGGTTCGTGATGGGGCGCGCTCACAGCTTGATGGTAGCTACAGTCCTCGGGTTCGTAGGCGTGGCCGCGTTCATCGGCCTCGCCCTTTGGACGCAAACACCCTGGTACGCTGTGCTCGCTGTCTTTATGCTGATGAATTGCTGGAGCGGACTGCAGCACGCGCGAGCCCTCTTGCGCTTTGCAAAATTGCCCCGGCAATTTGGATATGCCTGCCCATCTTGCCAGGCCAGCCCGCCGATCGGTGACTACTGGAAGTGCGGAAAGTGTGGGCAAGCGTTCGACAGTTTTCAAACTGGAGCCGTATGTCCACATTGCGCGACAGGCTACGCAGGAACGAAGTGCCTGGATTGCGGCGCCATGCATCCCATGAGCGAATGGTCGACTCCCGCCATGAGCGTGAGTTCGGCCCTTCCGGTCGCCCACGTTTAGATCTCACCTCACTTGTCACTTTGGCCTTGCTTCGCATCCGGCTAAACTCAACGGAACGCCTTGGAACCCGTCACTCATTTTCTATTCGGCGCTGCCATGGGACGCGCCGGACTCAACCGCAAGACGGCGCTAGCCACCGCCACCTTAACTCTGGCCGCCGAGGCGCCCGACCTCGACGTCCTCAGCCGCTTCGGAGGCTCCGCCTTCGGTTTGAACCATCACCGCGGCTTTACTCATTCTTTCCTGGGAGTGCCGCTGATGGCCGCCGTAGTCGTTGGATTCATCTACCTTGTCTGGCGCCTGCGCGGCCGCAAAACCCGCAATCCCAACCTTCCCGCGCGCTGGGGATTGCTCTTCGGCTATGCTTGCCTCGCCGGACTCAGTCACCTTCTGCTCGACTTCACCAATAACTACGGAGTGCGCCCCTTCTGGCCGTTCTCAGAACGCTGGTATTCCTGGGACCTCGTCTTCATCGTCGAGCCCGTCCTCCTGGTCGTCCTCACACTGGGCCTGATTCTCCCCGCACTGTTTTCGCTGATCAACGAAGAGATCGGTGCGCGCAGCAAACGCCCGCACACCCAGCCGTCGGGACGACTAGCCGCGACCATCGCCCTGCTCGCCGTCTTCGTCTGTTGGGGACTTCGCGACTACGAGCATCGCCGCGCCGTAGCCGCTCTCCAGTCGCGCAATTACCAGGGAGCCGATGCAATTCGAGTTTCCGCGTATCCCTACTGGGTGAATCCGTTCCGCTGGTATGGAGTCGTAGAAACGCCCACGTTCTTTGCCGCTATGGATGTCGATTCGCTCTCGCCCGAAGTCGATCCTGAAGCCCAAATGCAGATTCACTACAAGCCCGAAGAAACGCCCATCACTCTAGCCGCCAAGAAAACCTATCTCGGACGCGTGTATCTGAGCTGGGCCCAGTATCCCGTAACCGAAACCGAACAACTAGAGAAAGACCTCGCGAACGATCCTGTCGAGAGCGCCCGTGCCGCCTACGTAGTCCGCTTCCGCGATCTCCGCTACGACTATCCTGGACGCGATGCCCGCGCCATGCTCGGGGCGACGGTCTTCCTGACCCGCGATCTCCAAGTGGTCGAGGAACGCTTCGGCATGGGGACCCGCCGTCACTCCAGAAATAGGGAATGAGTCAAACGTCACTTCTCGGGAGACAACACGCCCGTCTCGGGAGGCAACAGACCCGTCTGCCGCATCACTTTTAACATGTCGAACACGTTCCACTCTTCACAAATCTTGCCGTCTTTGAAGCGAAAGATCGTCACCCCGTCGCTCTCGATCTTCTTGCCCGTTGCTGGAAACCCCATCCCAGCCTGTGTGTTCGTGCCGCTCACGGTAATATGCACGGCTACCAGATCCCCCTCTGCGATCATCCGGTTCACCCTGAAGCTCATGTCCGGCAGAGCCTTGCGTTCTCCCCGGGCATAGGCCAGATCCTCCTCAAGTGTGAAAGTGCGGTCGCCGGAATGGCCCACAAAATCCTTAGAATGAAACTCCCCGTACTTGTCGAGTCGCCCCTGGCTGAGCACCTCCTCGAAAAAGCTTTGGGCAACTGCCTTGTTTCTCTCCCGCTGGCTGGCTGACTGGGCCAGACCCGGCAGGCTGATCGCAAACAGCAATAGCAACAGCGGACCTTTCCGCATATCGTTCTCCTTTGCAATGAGACCTTTCCCAGCTGGCCATCCACAGATCGGAACAGTGGGTAACGGTTTCATAATTTTCATAATTAACGTAACATATGTTACATTAATTCGGCAAGGAATTTCCCAATGGCAAGACCGCCCAACCCCAGCATCCGCAAACGACTCCGCCATCAGGCCGTCGATTACGTGCTCTCCCACGGAGTCGGCGACCTCGCCCTTCGTCCCCTGGCGAAGGCCCTGAAGACCAACGCTCGAATGCTGGTCTACCACTTCGGCTCGCGCGAAGGATTGATGCGCGAGCTCCTCGCCGGCGCGCGGGAACGTGAAGACGAGAACATCCAAGCCTGGTTCCGGGCTGGAAAGAAACAGCGAACCATGCCCGAGTTCCTGCGCTGGCTCTGGCAGCGAATGAGCGCGCCATCCAGGCAGCCTCAACTGCGCCTGCTCTTCGAGTTGTACGCGCTCGCGCTGCGCAACCCTCGAGACTACCCTGGGGTCCTCGAAGCCCCGCTCCGCTACTGGCAGAAACTCACGAAACAAGCCGGCGTCCACTCAAAGTCCAGCACCGCAGAAGCGACCCTGCTCCTTGCCGCCACCCGAGGCTTGCTCCTTGACCTCTGCGCTACCGGAGATAGAGCTCGGGTGAGCCGCGCTCTGCAGTTGCTGGCCAATTTTGTCGAATCGCGCGACCTCGAATCGCGCAACCTCGAATCGCGCAACAAAGAAGAGATCGGCGGGACTGTGAAACGGAAAGCCAATCGATAGTTGGCGAGCTGGTTTGAACACGCCCCACTCTGATCGAGTTAGCGGAGTCGCTTGACCCGCGGCATCCGCTCGCGCAACAATCCTAATTGACACCTAACGAGGTGGATCATGCTGGCATATCTATTTGTCATTTTTGCGGTCCTGGCGAGGATGCCATTCATGCCGCATCCTTGGAGCTTCACTCCTGTGGCAGCGGCGCTGCTCTATTTTGGCGCGCGCGGCTCGCGACGGCAGCTATGGGTACCCTTTGCGCTGATGGCCGCCTCTGACGTCATCCTCACCAAGTTCGTGTACTCCTATCCATTCACCTGGGACCATTTCGTGACCTGGGCATGGTATGCGGCGATCTTGTGGCTCGGCACTGCTCTGCGCGAAAACACCAACTGGTTGCGAGTAGGAGCCGCCGCCCTCGCCAGTTCCGTGTCGTTCTTCGTGGTCAGTAATTTCGCCGTCTGGGCCTGCTGGAACATGTATCCCAAGACGCTATCGGGACTGATGACCTGCTATGCCGCGGGCCTCCCGTTCTTCCGCCGTGGAGCCGCAGGTGACCTGCTCTTCACCGCAGTCATGTTCGGCTTACCCGCCATAGCTGCCACATTGGCCCGCGGCACCCAAAAACCGCAAGGAACTGCAGCCGCCTAGTTGCGATCGCGTGGGGACGGCCGCCCTCGGCCGTCCAAGCCGAGCGCACCAGGGCCCCCGTCAAGCGCGGTGTTGGCTTGGGGTGGAGCAGCTCGGCCCCGCTTAGCCCGCCGCCAAAGTATCCCCGCCACCACCAGCACTCCCACCCCAACCAGAATCCACATGAAGTGGCGCGCGAAGAGATTCCCCGTCAGCGTCACAATCTGCGGACCCAACCACAACGTCAGCAGCGCCTCAATCAGAAAGCGCACGAACCGTCCGGCAAAAATCGCCAGCAGAAAATGCGCAAAGTTCATCTCGAACGCCGCCGCCGCCAGCACAAAAATCTTGAAAGGCGCGGGCGGCGGCAGCATCGCCGGAAACATCAGCGCCCAGAATTCGTGGTGCTCGAAGGATTCGTGAATCTTCTCGAAGCGCTCTGGCGGAAGCCGCTTGCGCAACAACACCTCGCCACCCGTATATCCGACGACGTAGAGAACTATGCTTCCGAGCGCCGAGCCAGCCGCTCCCAGCAGCACATACACCAGAAAGCGCGGGCGATCGGTGTACACGTAATACACGAAAATCGCATCCAGTGGCATGCCCAGGAACGAGCCATCCACCGCCGCCAAGGCAAGCATCCCCCACGGCCCCAGGGGCACAAGCACGTGCTTGATCCACTCGCTGTAAGCGTGGACAAAATGTTTAATCTTGTTCAAGTAGGGTAGTTTACGCGGATTAGTGTTCCGTCTTGCCTGCAATCAATTCCAGCGCGTGCGGCAGCAAATCCATAACCGCCTCCAGCGACTCGACCGCTCCTGCCGGACTGCCCGGCAAATTCAGGATCAGGCTCGTTCCCCGGACGCCGCACACCGCGCGGCTCAGCGCCGCAAAGCGCGTCTTCTGCACTCCCCGCAATCGCATCTGCTCCGCGATCCCTTCCACCAGCCGATCGCACACCGCACCCGTGGCTTCCGGCGTCACGTCACGCGGAGCGATCCCCGTCCCGCCCGTGGTCACCACCAGTCGAGCCGACCGGCATAACTCAATCAATTTTTCCTGAATCGCGGCGCGCTCGTCGGACACCATGCTGCGCACCACTACTTGAAAGCTGCGCCGGCGCAGCGCTTCTGCGACTGCGGGCCCGGAGAGATCCGCTTTTTCGCCACGCGCACACGAATCGCTAACCGTCAGCACCGCCGCCCGCGTTCCATCGGATTTAGAGCCAGCGGGTTTCACGGCATCAGATTTCGCGCCATCAGGTGTCGAGGAGGACATCTTCACCTTCAGCCGCCGCGTCCCGCTGCGCTTCGTCCAGCAACCGCAATCCTTCCATCAGCAGACCCTGGGTGTTCAGCGTCGTCGTTTCCTGCGATGACTTTCCGTTGAAATCAATCTGGAAATTCCCGTCTGTCCAGCGAAGAACCTTGAAGACCGCTTCATCTCCCGTAATCGGGCCATACGCCGCGTGTTTGGCCTGTCCTTGACTGAAATAGATCTCGCACTTGTCCTCGTTGTTGTTGCCCTTGGTCATCGTGAGCAGGCAACTCTTGCGTCCCATCTCTAGCGACTGCACCAGGTCGATCACGTTCATCTGCGACAGGCTGCCGCGCAACACGCCATCGGTCGATGCCGCCTTGCTCAATTTCTCCAGCGCGATCCTGTCCACCACGCGCTTGATTTTGTGGGTCGCGTCTTTCAGGAAGAACGGTTTTTCCAGATAGTCTTCGATCGGATCCTGCATCGACAATCGTTCGCTGATATCGCCCTTGCTAGCCATCAGGATGACCGCGATCCCCGCCGTGGCCGGCCTGCTTTTCAATTTTTCCAGCAACTGCCGCCCATCCATTCCCGGCATGCGATAGTCACTGATCAGCACATCCGGCAAATCATCGACTGCCTTCAACAACGCATCGGCGGCGTCGGTCGCGACCGTCACCTCGCCCAGTGCCGACAGCGCCTGCTGCAACATCCCCAGCACCATCGGGTTGTCGTCCACCAGCAGGATTTTGACGTTGCTCGCCATAGCTTCGTACCAGGGTGTCCCTTCAGCCAGGTTTCGTATCAGGGCATCGCTTTAGCGGTGCCAAAATCCGTCCGTTATCCAAGGCCCCTTTAGGGGCTGGGCATCGAGTTTTTCCGCGGCTGGTTCAAGATCTACTTCCGCTTCGCACGTCTCCGGTAGTCTCCGCTTTTGCCGCCCGACTTCCGTTCCAGCACCACCTCCCGGATTTCGATACCCTTGTCGAGCGCCTTGCACATGTCGTACACGGTGAGCGCCGCCACGCTGGCCGCGACCAGCGCTTCCATCTCCACCCCGGTCTCTGCCGTAGTCTTTACTTTTGTGGCAATAGAAACGCCATTCTCGCATACGCGTAGGGTCACAGCAATGTGCGACAGCGCCACCGGATGGCACATTGGAATCAACTCCGCCGTCCGCTTTGCAGCCATGATTCCCGCCGTCCGCGCCACTTCCAGCGGGTCGCCCTTTGGATTCTTCGGCAGCGCCCGCAGTACCTCCGGCGTCATCAGAACGAACGCGCTAGCCTCCGCTTCTCGCGCCGTTCGCGCCTTCGACGACACATCCACCATGCGGGCCTGGCCCTGTGCGTCGTAGTGAGAGAGCTGAGAGGTCTTTTTCGCCATCAGCAACAGGTTATCGTACTCGCCTGGTCTCATGTGGTGACGGGGCTCTGCCCCGTCCACCCCGAGGCGCGGCTCGACCGCGCACTTTTCACCGCATCAGCAACGACACCCATTCTCCCGCGTCAATGCGCTCACGGTCCGGAGGAATCACCACATAGCAGTTCGCCCGAGCCAGTGCGGCAATGTCGCCTGACCCCTGCCATCGCGCCAGTTCCACCTCGGCATTCTCAAACTCTCCCGAAAGCACTGCCGGAAGAAACCTCTTCAAGCCGGTCTTCGTCCGTATCTCCGATTTCAGCCGCGCCCGCAGAAAGATCAACCGCTGCGGCGTCATTCCAGCCAGCGCCTCGATCATCGGCCGCGCGAACAGTTCAAAAGTCACCATGGTAGAAACCGGATTTCCCGGCAGCCCCAAAAAATATTTCCGATGTGGCGCGGCCGCCCCCGCCCGCGTGTTGGCAGCGACCTCGGAGTCAGCGTGGACGAGAGCGCCCGCTCCACACGAACCAAAGACCACCGGCCGCCCCGGCTGAATCTCCGCTCCCGTAAAATAAAACTCCGCCTTCAATTCCGCGAGAACCTGCTCCACCAGATCGTACTTCCCCATGGAGACGCCGCCCGTCAGCAACAGAAGATCGCA
>Ga0187857_10002256_pt1 | contig 17571 bp, 14 predicted proteins | sample June2016WEW_8_10_FD_132984 | JGI IMG/M metagenome (GOLD analysis project Ga0187857, IMG submission 132984) | Peatland microbial communities from SPRUCE experiment site at the Marcell Experimental Forest, Minnesota, USA - June2016WEW_8_100 | ecosystem: Environmental > Terrestrial > Soil >...
CCAATTCCTGAACGGCGAGTTGGCCGAGGTCGGTCGTGAGGAAACGGGTCATCAACTGCTGGATTTCCTGGTCTTGGGCGAAGAGGACTTGGGGTGGGGGCTCTTGGGATTGGAGCGGGGCTTTTTTTTTACGCCGATACCCAACTGGGCACAGCCCAGTTTCGCTTGACCTGCACGCTGAGGCTTGACTCGGCCGTTGGCACTGCTTTACAGTAACTTCATGCCTGATTCGGACAAAAGTTGGAGGGTTTCTCCGAGTGCGAGGAAGAGGTCAAAAGACTACGCTCCTCTTGGCGTCCTTGTTGTGTTCGCATCCCTGCTGCGCGTGGTTGCTTTGGGGCTCGTACTTCTTCCTCCGTCGTTGGGGAAAGCGAGCGACGCCAACCCGGGCTCTCCTGTCGTAGTAGAAAGTACGGTTCAAGGAACCATCGGTACAGTCCGCCAGATTATAGAGAAAACCCTCTCAGACAAAAACCGGAAGACCCTTCCGAGGAAATTCCAACTGTTTTCGCTGGTTTCAGCCAGTGATGCAGTGTTCCCAAGCCGGTATGACCTGCAGCGGCTGAGTCGTGCGGATCCAACTCTGCGATTGTATGTGTCTAAGCTTCCTTCTGGTCATCAGGATGACTATTATTTCTTTGACCCGGTGAGGGAGAAGTACTGGAGTACCACGAATGCCTCGGGACAAGTGATTCGGGAATTTCGATGTTCCTTCATAATTCATCTAGAGGGAAAGACAAACGCGCTCACGGCGATTTCCGTGTTTGAATACGCCCCCGAAATTCGAAACGGCAAACGCTTCGAAATTGGCCATGCTGGCCCCGGTCTGTACTGGAACATCAATCCCACGATCTCTACGATTTCAGACAGGCTTGAACTCCTCTCCATCATCAGCAATTCTCTATCCGTGAAATGAGGGGGGAACGACCACCGGGCAGGGCGTCCCCTGCCGCTCGCACCCCGGAGGGGTGCCAGAACATAATCTTAGGGCTCGTGCAAAAACAAATTGCGAGGTTGGGGCGTGATTCTAACATTTTGAAACCATAACTGCTGCTTGTAGCAGGGGTCGGCGCCTCGCGAAGGAGCAATCGTCATGGCCGGGGGCGGATATTGTCGCGCCAGCGTTTGGAGTGCGTGGAGCTTGCTCCCGCTGTCGTACGCCCCAGCCAATCCGAAAGCGCCAGCAAGCTGGACGCACTCCACACGCTTCGCGAGTCAGCGCGCCGACAGGCGAACCAACGGCTGCGGCGAGCCGCGCCCGCCGGCAAGAAAACCGGAATTAATTTCTGCGCCGCCCCTTAGAATTGCGCCTCGCCTCCAACCGGGACGGCATCGCGCGCAACCCCCGCCGGGCGCGGATAATGATGAGACGGCCATCGTGGAACTCATATCCCTGGCAGCTTGCTTATCTGGCTGTCGCGGGTCAGGTGCGCAAAAGCCTCGGCCATGGACACCCCAGCCTCCCGCCCCCGCCAAATGGCGATGGGTTCATGATGTTGCCGCCATATCCCCAGCCCATCCTGACTCACATGGGCAAGCAAGGCGGCCTTCTTCTTCTCGAGCACCGCCGAGACGTCCACGTACGTGTTCGGCAGAAAGCCCCGGGACTGGCTGCCAGTGTTGACTTCAAAGAAGAAGAGGCGCAGTGCCTGCGGTAGCGCCATGCAAGCGCGAATCGCCAGGATGCTCGCCACTTGGTGGTCCACGTGCGTATCGATGGGCCAATGCGCGAAGACAACATCCGGGGCCTGCTCGGCAAGGAGCCGGCTCATCGCCTCCACCTGTGTGTTGTTGACTTCTGTGGCGCCGTTGATCTGACCAAAGAAGACCGCTTTCGCCCCGATCACGGCGCAGGCCGCCATGGATTCCTGCGAACGGATGCTGGCCGCTTCGTCGTAGGATTTGCCCCGAATCCCTCGCTCACCTCGCGTCAGATACATCACCGTAACCGAATGTCCGAGCTGGGCGTAACGAGCCAGCGTGCCGGCGCAACCCGACTCGGGATCATCAGGATGAGCCCCGATGCAGCAGACTTTGAGGGGGCGCGCTCCTGCCGCCTCGGAAGCCGCGGCAGGAAGTGGGGAGGTAGTCCCCGCCACCATCGGGCCGGCAATGACGAGGGACTGCTTAAGAAACTTTCGGCGGGTCACGGAAGGCGTTTGCATAAACTTGGATTGAGCCCATCTCGAACTTGCTCTTGCACCAACCCTAACGGTTCTGGCCGGCGACCGGCGGGATCTTGGGCCGTGTGATCATGTCGAAGTCGTCCGTCCGGAACGGGGTCACGGGCAGTCCGTCGTTGCTGAAGAGATTGCACAACGGGTTGTCTGCCCAGGCATAGCGAACGGCGATAGGATTGCCCACCTTGTCGGACCAGACCTCGACTTTGTCTTTTCCTTGAACGGCGCCTTTGGCCCAGTGCCACACCTTGTCTTCACCGCAAAGGGCAAAGCCGATCGCCCGATCCACGTCAAAAGGACGGAGGCTGCTGCCGAAACAATCGAAGGTAAGCAGGGCTTTGTGGCCGCTGATCTCCATACTCTTGAACTCCGGGCTCCGATATGGGAACTTCATCCCGTAGTCTTTCACCAAGGCCCAGCGCGCGAGACGCGCAGCCACGTCCTGCTTGTTCCTGGGGTGGATTTCTTTGCCTTCACCCAGGTCGATGATGACCGCCTGGCCTGTGTTAGGAAGCTTCAAGGTCTTGGTCTGTGATTCGCGCAGTTCCGCCCAACTGCTCTCGCCCGGCTCGGGCTTCTGCGCCATGAAGTTTGCCAGTTGCGCCCAGTAGAACGGGAAGTCGCCTTGGTTCCATTCCTTGCGCCACTCCTCGATCACGAAGGGGAAGAGATCCGCGTACTCCCAGGCGCGCCCGGCGTTGGATTCGCCCTGATACCAGATGACGCCCCTGATGCCATAACCGAGCGTGGGACAAACCACGCCGCAGAAAATGTTGCCGGGGCGCGCGTTGCCGGTGAGCCACTGGAACGGGGAGGAAGGCTGGCGCGGCGCAGGCTTCTGTTCCGCTTTGGCCTTTTCAACGCTCTCTTCCCATCTGGCCACTTGCGTTTCGTAGTCGGCCTTGGCTTTCTCACTCTGAAGATAGGCTTCTTGTTTGGCTGTGCTTTCCATGAGCGACTTGAAGCGCGCGTCGTTCTCGAGCGATTCGCGGCGGACCCACGCCTCGGCCGCAGAGCCGCCCCAGGAATTGTCAATCAGGCCGACCGGCACGCCGAGGATCGCATGGACGTACCTCCCGAAGTAAAAGCCCACCGCACTGAAGTTGCGGGCGGTTTCGGACGTAGAGGCCCGCCACTGGCCCTTGAAATCGTTCTGCAACTCCTGCGTGCCGACCTGGGGAACCTTGATCAGACGGAGGTTGGGCAGCCTTGAAGCGGCGGCTTCGATGTCCCCCTTCCAATCGCCGGCCAAGGTGAAGCCCATGTTGGACTGGCCGGAGCACATCCAGACCTCGCCCACGAGCACGTCCTGAATCTCCCTCTTTTCCGTGCCGGTGATGGTCAGGGTCTGCGGCTTGTCATTGGCGGAGACAGCATCCAGCTTGACCGTCCATTTGCCATCCGGCCCGGCCTGTGTGGACTTGGTCTGGCCGGCGAAGGTCACCGTGACTTGAGTCCCCGGCGCATCCCAGCCCCATAAAGGATTGGGCAGATTCTGCTGGAGCACCATATGGTCACCGATGATGGCCGGCAGTCTCAACTCGGCGTGCAACACCGGGGCCAGCATGAGCAGGAGCACCGGCAGCAAGGCGAATTTGTTTCCGCGTGAAGCGAAACGGTCCGTGTGAAGACCAGAGGACTCCAGTGGCTCTGAGCGGTCGTTATTCATATTCCCGGCGTTTTATCGGAGCCGGCCAAAAGAGGCAAGACAAATAGAGTCTTTGAAAGGTAAGGCGCGACCGCCCTAGCGACGCCAACCAAGCACCTCGCGCGGACTACGAGCTAAACTGTTACGTTTGCTTGAATGCGTTGTTCGGAATGATGTAGCTTGCGAGCGCGCTAACCCGGTCGGGTCGGAATCCACGCCGCCGCTATCACCGCCAGCCCAAACCGAGCTTTTTCAGGCGCGTGATGACTCCTTCCATCTCGCAGACCATCACGGTGCCATCGGCGGTGCCCCACGCCAAGAGTTTGCCGTCCGGGCTGAACGAGGGAAAGAATCGCACAGCAGTATCAAAGTGGCGAAAGCGATCAGGGGCTTCGGGCCGCCAGATGCGGACGCTGGTAAGATCCGCATTCGCGACCCACTGGCAATCCGGGCTGACAGCGGCAACAAGGCCCGGCACCGTGCGCAACAGGCAGCCGCTCGAGAGGTCAAACAGCTCGGACAACACGGCGTGACTCTCTGTCTGCTTACTGAGCGAGAGGAACTTGCCGTGCGGGTCCACGGCAAAGCTCTCCGGCGGCCAGTCAGAAAAGGTCCACTTTCGCGGCTCACCCCCTCTGGGAGGTTCATAGAGGAATAAGGCACAGTCCCTCCCCGGAATCCCCTCGCAGACTAGCAGTTCACGGCCATCTCCCGGCGCCTCAGCGCGCTGAACTTGCTCACGGAAGGGCACGAACCGCGCTAGGTCGTTGACAAGGCCCCTGGGCAACAGATGGCGAATTGACCAGGAGCCCCCTTTGCCTGTTGGAAGGACATCCCATTGGAACACGATCAAACGTCCCACTGGATCAAACCAAAGAGCTTGCCCGAAACCTCGTGGCAGGGACCACTCACCTAGAATCTTTCTGGTTCGTAAATCCCACAGTCTTGCCGCGCCGGAGGTAGCGAACGCGAACAGCGTGTCATCCCGGCTGAATGCCAACCCGGCGTTATCGGCAGTGATTCCTTTGGGTGCGGGGAAAACCTGCTCTAACTTGTTTGAGACGAGGCTCCATAGGCCCACCTCCCAGTTCGCCGATAGTGCCGCCAGCCGCTGCCCATCGTGCGAAAACGCGACCTTGCCAGACTGAGAGGTCAACCCCCCTCAAGGCTCTCACCGCGCGTTCCGGATCGAGTGAAAGCAGGCGGACGCGTGCCACGTCGTTGCCAAAGCCTTTCTGGAAGCCGACGGCCAACTGCTCCCCGTTTGGTGAAAAGGCCAACGCCACCGCGAAATCGTGCCCTCCCGTCATCAAGGAAAGCCGCCCGGTCGCCACATCCCAAAACCTCACATCCGCGCGCCCACTCGAGGCCAAAGTCGTGCCATCCGGCGAGAATGCCAAGGCATAAACGTCGTAGGACGACCCACGGCACGGCGTCCTCCATGGCTGTGAGAGGCTGTGAATCCACACCGTTCCACCCGAATCGCCGGCGGCAAGAAGCCAGGGGTACTTGCTGTCTTGCCCCAGCGGCTGCTTCGGGTCGGGCCCAAAGGCCAGGCAATGGACCGTGGCATCGTCGTTCGTGAAAGCGGCAACAAGGCCCCAGTCCGGCAGGGAGTGCACCTGGACGCCGCCGTGGCTGTCGCCGAGAGCCAGCAAGGCTCCATCTGGCGAGAAGGCCAGGGAGGCGCAATCTCCTTCTGCGGGTTTTATCGCCGCACGCGTCTCGATGTTCCAGACTGCCAACCGGCGCCGGTTGGCAGAGTCTGCGTCGCCGGCGGTTCTGGGCAACGGCGCTGCAATTGCCCCGAGCTTTCCATTAGGCGAGACCGCCATCGGCAGGATTTGGCGGGGTTGCTCGTCGTAGGGGCCGGGCCCAAGCTGGAACTTCGAAATCTGGCGGCCATCCTCCGGATCCATAACCTCGTAAGTCCCCGGCTCGGCCACCCGCAGGAGGCGCGGAGGGCCGTCTGGCGCGAACCAGACGGGCCCGCGTCCTGAATTGGTGAATTCGGTGAGTTGTCCCGTCGTGGTGTCCAAGAGCCTTGCCTGTTGGCCTTCCAGTCCACCGTCCATCAAAAGCCGGCGGCCCTGGGCGTCGAAGACCAGATGATCCGCACCACCGTTGATCAAAGGGGGCCTATTTGTCACGTCGGGGCCAGCGAATACATCGACGGCCTCGGCGCGGATGTCGTCATCCAACCGGATCTGCGCTGCCTTTTGCAGGTTTTCCAAGGCCTTCCTGCGCCAGCCGGCTTGGTGTTCTGTGAAGCTGGCTGCCTGGGCCGCGCGGATGAATCCTACGCGAAGGATCTCCTGCCTTAACACCCAGCTCTTCAAGAAGGACGACACCACGACCGCCGCGCCCATCGTCACCGCCAAGGCCGCCAGGGCCCAGCGCCGATGCCGCTCTAGCCACCGCAGCCGGCGCACCGACTTGCCGGCCTGCACCATCACGAGGTCTTTGCTCAGTTGTTCGGCTGAGCCGTAACGGTTAGCCAAGTCCGGCTCGCAGGCCTTGTTAATCACCGCCAGCATCTCGCACACGTGCTTGCGATCCGGCCACTTCCCGAAATCCTCCGGCAGTTTCGGAAAATCCATTCGGTCCCGGCCGGTACACATTTCATAGATCACCTTGCCCAGGCTGTAGATGTCGCCTTGGGGTCGGCCCGGGCCTTCCGGGGCACTGAACCCTTGCGATCCTCCGAAACAGATGAGGGTGGCATCCGAATCCGTCACCAACCCAATATCTGCCAGCTTGGGGATGCCATTGATGAAGATGATGTTGCCCGGCTTGATGTCGCGATGCACCAAGCCATGGCCGTGGAGATGCCGCAGCGCGCCGGCCAGGGCCAGGCTGATTCTGAGGCACTCCTCGAATGGCAACCGGCCCCCGCCTTTGAGATCGTGCTCCAGCGTCCGCGGCACGTAGGCTTGCGGATCATGGAGCAATGGCGTGCTGGGGTCCCGGTGAGTTGGAGTGTCGGAGGGCCGGAGTGCTGGGGTGCGGGCGCGTTGGGCGGTCCTTGGTTTCCCATCGGCCGGACCTTCCACGACTCCAATATCCGGCCCTTGCTCCGCATCATCCGCCAGTTCCATGACGTAGTAGAAGTAACCCGCGGCGTTGTTGCGCCCGATTTGCAAGAGGTCCAGTTGGCTCTCGTGACTGCGCGAGATCGGCTCGAATTTGCGGATGCCGGCAAACTCACGTTCATAAGGCCCGTCGTTATCGAAGCTGCTCCGGTGCACCACCTTCACACCCCGGTAGGTGCCCATCACGTTTTGGGCCAGCCAGACCTCGCCGTAGTTGCCTCGGCCGATCACACGCAGCAGGGTATGATCGGGCGCCGCCGGTGGCTCGTCGCGTGGGGGGCGGCCAGTCGCTTTTTCCCGGGGAATTTAAGCCGGCAGCACTCACAACAACTTCGTGCGCATGTTGCGGCCGCCGTTCCATTTGACCCAATCCACGTGCAGGTCGTTAAACAGATGATTCGCTCCTGCCGGGCTTCCGTTACGCTCCTTGTGCGCCGTGTAAAGGAATTGCTCCGATTCACTTGGCTTGTGAACCATGTCCACCATAAGCGTCCAGGTTGGTGGGTCGCCGGGCCTGATCGGCGAGAAAGCTGGGTCGGCCATTTCCCACCTGGACGCCCCGCCAACGTAAAAATAGTTCATGTGGAACACGTAATTATCCTCAGGTGGGTGCGGGGCGGCCGGATCACTGTTTGGAATCAGTAGGCGAGGCGTGCTGAACGTGACCAATAACACGTCCAAGGCGGTCTATCGGTGCGGCCTGCAGTTATTCTTTTTCAACGGGCGAAATGAACTCTTCGAGACCAGCCAGCAGGGGATGAGCGCCGCCGCGGGTTTCTCCTGCATCGAGCCCGGGGCCTGGAAGCCCGTGTGGGCCTCTGGACGTACGGACAATTACGACACTTCCCGGATCGAGGCCGCCGTGACCTCGGTCGAGTTCACCGATGGTAGCAAGTGGCAAAGCGACACGGGACCGTAGCGCAAAAGAGGGCCAGGCGGACTTGTGAGAGGGGATCTGTCGAGCTCGCTTTCATGGGTGAACGGCGTTCCAGCCAAAGCGCCTGCCATGGAAACGCGATCCCGGCCTGCATTGAGGTGGATGGCCAGCCTCCTCCGCGCAGTGACTCGATCTGTGCTCACATAGGCTTCTCCCTGCGGGTCGGTTTCGTGTTTGGCCGCGATGATGCTTCTGAGCACGCCGGTTGCTCAATCCACCGAACCTGAATCCCATTTGCCCCCAGGGCTGGTGGAGCGCCGCCAAGCCCGCCCGTCGGTCGTCCAACCTGCCCAGCCATCGAGAGAAAAACCGGCCGTTCGCGCCGGCGTGTTTTGGTCCACGCTTGTGGCCCAGCCGGTTTCGTGTCTCCCCGACATGCGCTCCTCGTCGATCTGTCGCCAGGTCCTGCCCGGGTCCGGTTCGACCGGCTCGCCGACCGCGGTGATGGTCATCCAGGAGGTCGGGTCGGCGCTGGTCGGGGCGGGCCCGGCGATCCAGGCTGCACGGGTCGGATGGCCATGGGCGGCGGGGTCCTGGCCCGGGGGTCTGGCCCACCACGGTGACGGTCGTCGAGCGTCAGAACTTGGGCTTGGCCTTGAATTGCAGTTTGAATGCCGGGACCTCGAATGGGAACGCGGCTCTGTCGAGGCCAACGTGGGCCGCGCCGGTCGTGCCGAATTGATGAGCGCCGAGGTCGTACTTCTCGGTCTTGGACAGGTGCGGCCGCTGGCCGTTCCAGAAGTCCACCTGGTTTTCATACAACAGAATACCCTGGCTTCTGGCGGCGGACGCACTCTGGAGTTTATAGCCTTCCGGGGCGTCGGCTTTGGGATCGACGAAAAGGGGATCGCCTGTCTTGGCCTCGGCATCGCGCTCGCAGGGCTTGTCCCAAAGGTTGTTCAGGACATGGAACTCCTTGGAATTGAGCGCGGCGTCCACGGTCACGGGGCCGGTGTTTTGCCAGAAGACATTGTTGCGGAACCAGATGTTGCGATACTCGTTTTGAGGCGGTCGGTTCTCGACACGGACCACCTGGCCGCATTTGTTGAAGGCTACGGTGTTGTTGTCAAAATAGGTGTCCCGCGTGCTGGAGGTGATCAGGAAGATGGCCTTTCCATAGACCGACGGGTCGATGGCGGACCAATCGTTGTGGACGATGACGTTGTTGCGGATGGAAATGAAATCGTCCAGGTAGCGATTGCTGCTCTCCTCGCCGGAGAGCCACACGGCGACGTTGTTCGCTTCGAGGTAGTTGTTGTCAAACACGCTCATGCTGGCGTTGTCGATCCAGATGGCCGCGATGCCCGTGCCGCGGATGACGTTGTAGCGGGCGGTGGAGTGCACGGTCCAATCTTCATACAGGATGCCGTCGCCGCTGTTGTTATCGATTTGGCAGTTCTCGATGACCAGATACTCGGCCGCGCCGTTGGCGGTCACGCCGTAGCCTTCGGTGCCGTTCACGTTCCAGCCGGCGTCGTGCAGATAGCAATTACGCACCTCGACGTGCCGGCACTCGTCGGCCGGGTTCCAGTGTCCGCGGGTGTCCTGGCCGGAGCCATTGAGATGGACTCCGTAAGCGCCGGAGTAGGCCATCTCGCAGTTCCTGATCGTGAGATAGTGCGCGCTGGCGGCGCTCACGCCCACTTGGCAGGCGTAAAAACGGCAATTCCGAATGACGACGTGCTCTTTTCGTTCGACGCTGATGCCCGAGCCCCGGGGATGTTCGCCCGTCATCCGGAACTCGATGCCATCGATCGTGTTGTAAGACCCGGTCCTCAGAAGCGTCCTGGCACCGTCGTTGGTGAAGATCACTTTCCCAGTGCCGTCCGAGCGCAGAGTGATCGGGAGATCCTCGCGGCCGTCGGACACGGTCACTCCGGAACAGAGATAAGTCCCCGGAGCGAACACGATCACGTCACCCGGTTTGGCCAAAGACACGGCCTTGGCGACGCTTCGGACCGGCTGCTGCGCCGTCCCCGGATTCGCCTCCGAGGCGTCGTTTCCGGCGGCCGCACGCCAGGTGGTCGTCGCGGACAGCGTGCTCACGGCGAATCGCCGGTTGAAGGGGATGCCCTTCACGCGACCGCCGCCCAGCGTCATCCCGGAGATCCCGTTGGTGGTGTCGCGGAGGAAATGAACTTCGGCCATAAACCATTCAGAGGCGGTGAACCGGTCCAGGCCGGCGGGCTCGAGCGCAATTTGGCCATGGCGGACATGATCCGCCGTGAGCTTGCCGTCCTTGAGCCTGACGGTGTATTGGGTTTCCAGTTCGTCGCTCCAATAAACGCCCTGATACTGGGCCAGGTCGGGGGTCATCGTGGAGACCGGGCCGGTGCGCTCGCCGTTGATCGTAGCGCCTTCGTGGGTGAATTTCAGGCGCACCGGCCCATCAGGCTTGACCAGGAGCTGGACCTCGCCGCCCAGTTCCTCAATGAAGAAACGGTCTGTGGCCAGGGGATGGAGTTCGGCCTTTCCTTGTCCCGGCACGTGGGCAAAGAGCTTGCCGTTTTCTTTGAGGACGTCGGCCTCCAAGCCGCTTTCGAGCTTATAGTGGCCGACCAATGGCTCGAGAGCGGACTCCGCGAGCGCGATGTATGAACGAGGCTTTCCAGAGGCAACCTGCGACGACGCGTTGGTCGGTTCCGGGGCCATTTTGTCACCCAGGAACACCTCCGCCACGCGGCGCGCGGCCGAAAAGGGACTGAAGCTCGCCAGATTGCCCAGCACGGCGATGCCCAGGTCGGATTCCGGAAACCAGAGGACCTCGCTGCGGTAGCCCGCATCGCCGCCCGAATGGGAGATCGTCTTGAGCCCGCGGTACTGCCCGATCACCACGCCGAGCGCGTAATCGATCTTCTTGCCGTCGGCCAGGACCGCCTGTTCCTGGAGACGCTCGAAGGCCGCGCGCCCGCCCAGCTTCGGTGCGCGGAAGTTGTCGAGCCAGCGCACCAGGTCGCCGGCGGTGGTGAACAGGCTGGTGGCGCCCACGTTGGCGTAGTTGAGAGGCGAGGCCTGGTATCCCTCTCCCACCTTCTCGTAAGAATAGGCGCGGTCACGGACAATGCGGCGGTGATCGTCATGGAAATGGGTGCGGGTCATGCCCGCCGGGCCGAAAATGCGCTCCCGGCAGAATTCCGGAAACGGCTTGCCCGAAACCCGCGCGGCCACTTCGGCCGCCAGCGTATAACCGCCATTTGAGTAAAGGTGGGCCGTGCCTGGCGTGAAATTCAGCTCTTTTTGACGGAACAGCAGGCCCAGGATCTGTTTTTGGGTAATCACATCGTCCATTCGCCACCCGGCCAGGGCCAGAGTCTGCCACTGGTCCCGGATGCCGCTGGTGTGCTGGAGGAGGTGGCGCAGGGTGATCTTGTGCCCGTAATCCGGCAGTTCCGGCAGGTATTTGTGGACGTCATCTTCGAGCGAGAGCTTGCCGTCCTGATCGAGCAGGACCAGCGCCATGGCGGTGAACTGCTTGGAAACCGAGGCAACATGGAAGATGGTCTGAGGCGTGACCGGAATGTCGTATTCGAGGTTGGCCAGGCCGTAACCCTTCTCGAACACCAGCGCGCCATGCTCAATGACCGCGACCCCCGCGCCCGGGGTGCCCGGTTTGCTGCTAGCCTCGAAGATCCGGTCAATGCTCTTGGCGCGATCGGGTTCGGAGGCTTCCGCCAACTCCTCGAGGCCCAGGTCCTTGTAGCGCACCTCGGCAACGGCCCTGCCATGGATTTGGAGGCCAATGATGCCCCACTGCGGCCGCTGCGGTTCGGGTTCGGTGTAATCGACGGTTTGGAGCCCGTTGATCCAGAGCCGGACTCGGCGGCGCTCGGCGCGAACAACGTACTCGTTCCAGCCATCCCGCTTCAAGACCCGGTTCAACGCCTCCATGTCGGCCTTGGCAAGGGTCCTGTTCCGGATCCCTTCATCGTAAATCGAGCCCCAGTAATCGGGATCTCCGATGTCCGCCTGGTAGCCGGCCATTTCGTTAGGCGGATCTTTCACCCGCTGGCTGCGGAATTGGACCCCGGCGTTGATGAAGCCCGACTTGCCGGCCAGCTTGAACTTAAGTCGGAGCACGAAATTGGTGAATGGCCGCGTGGTGCAGAGGAACTCGTTGCGGGGCACGTTGGCTTCGAGCGAGCCGCCGACGATCTCGTCGTTCTCGATGCGCCAGGTCCGATTCGTGTCGCCCTCCCAGCCATTGAACGTCTTGCCGTCAAAAAGGGAGATAGCGGCGCCGGTGGGATGGGAGGCATTTGCCCCGGTACGTTCCTCGGCGGCTATGATCGCCGTGATGGGAGCAACGACCGCGAGGAAGGCCAAGGGAAAGGAGCGGCATTTCATGCGGCGAGCTTGTAGCATAGCCGTTTCCACCCGGCAAGGATGAGCTCACGGTGACGTTCATCCCGGCGGCCAAAGCGAAGCGCTTTTGCACGCCCCCTCGAGGCGCTTGGGCTGGTCACGGCTTGAGCTCCCGCATCAATTCCACCGTGTTTGTCTGGCGGTGCGCCGTCTCGACCACCTCAAGTTTGACTTTCGTGCCAACTCGACCATGGGTCATGTCACGGCACTGCTCGAGATCCTTGCCAGTCGTCTCGGTGCCGTCAATTTTCTGGATCAGAAGGCCGGAAGAGAGCCCCGCTTTTGAGGCTGGCGAGCCGGGGAAGACATGAGTGATCGCAAGCTGGTGCTCCTGGATTGCGACCTGGACCCCGATACCGGCCAGGTGCTCTTTCTCGTAAGCCGCCAGGATTTTGGGTGTTGCAAAAGTCTCAATCATAGCCGCTATAAAGATCAGGCACATGCACAATAGACCGATCTTAAGGCTGTTCTGTAAATCTGTAACAAAGGTCCGCTTGGGCTCGCCTGCAGTCTTCTGAAAAATCCACCTCAAGCCGAGTCTCAAGAAAAAGGCATTACCCAGGAGGATAGCCGGGATCTCGACGATGCCGTGCGGAAAAATGGAAAGGAACCAGTAAAGAACTGAGCTGTCGACAAGCAAGCAGCCAAGGATAAATCCCGTTCCAAGGGTGTTCACCAAGGGGGCAATAGCAGGGACTAAGCTCCCACACCAGGTGATAAGCATGGCCGTCAAGTTATGCTTGAGGTAGAGGATGAAGGCCCGAAATCCCGTCTCAGGATTTCCAGTAAGGTGCTCCACCACTTGTTCAATCAGGGTCGGTTTTGTAATGCCAAACACTACTGCTCCGGCGAATCCGAGGAAGAAAAGGCAAAGAGTAATGGCCAACCATTTTTTTTGCACCACGAATCAGGTTCCAGTAAGCTTGAGCCAGAGCCAGCATATTTATTAGGTTCAACCATGATTCTACAAACCTGGGTTTGGTGTGCGGCCTATCGAGCGGGAACTATCGTCTTTCTGCGCAACACGTTTCATGCAAATGCCTTATGCTCGTCTCTCGCCCGAGGTCAAGCACAGAACGACCCCTGACCCGCCTCTTGCGACGCCGCTGGTCCTCTCAGCGGCGGCGCGGTCACCGACAATGACCATGGCCACGGTGGTGGTGGTCGGGGCCGACTCGGCGGTGAGAATGACAGAGGTCCGGGTGCTCAGTCCGACGGCCGAGTCGGTGGTGGTCGGGGCGGCCCTGGCGATCCGGTCCATCGAACTGCGATGGTCGTGGGCGGCGGGGTTCCCGACCCGTTCACCATCACCGGCCGCCCCGGGTCCGGGCGCTTGGCCGACCGCGGTGGGCGTCCTCCCGGCGGCCGGATTGGTGGCGGCCTTGGCGGGGCTAGTACTCCTTCGGTACTCATGGAGGCGGGGAACGTTATGTGCATTTCGAAGTCATGTGCATCAACGGGACTCGGCCGTGCATTTTTCAGCTCTCAATCTGTGGCTGGATGGTTCGAGGAAGGGCAGCCCAACCTTGAATGACCGGGGTGTTTCGTCATGCGGTATCGGCGGTCGACCATGCCACGGGCTTGCACTAATGGCCGGCGGGCGGGTGAAACTCCCTGAGCCTGAACGCAGAGGACGAGGAGCGAAGCCAGCGAGAAGGCGGCAGCCAGCAACGGCCTCTCCGCGGAGAGGGAACCGGCAACCCCCGCACGCATGTTTCGGTTCACGAGAATGAGGGAGGATTACCAGCGATGGGAGGCATGTTAATGCGCGTCAATGCGCGTCATTACCGTTACCCCGGCAGGACCACTACCGAGTTCGCTTCGCCGGCCCTCAATTGCCTCCCACCGCCTGGCACGCCCGGCGCAGGTATTCCTCGAAGACTCATTCACCGCTGCCGCCGGTCTGACGTGTGACGACGAGATCGAGACTGGGGACGAACGCAATGAGCTGGCCGCCGGAGCCGGGCTTTTCCCGGGCGTCCGCCGGGATGCCCTCGCCGGTGCGGTCGCCAGGTCCCCAGTGCAGTGCCGGCAGCTCCCAGCCGAGGGAGAAGATCTGCGGGTTGAATTTCCAACGCATCTCGGGGGTCTTTACGTCGTGGCTTGGCCGGGCCGTCGCCTCCACGAACCATTTGGGGATCACCTGCCGATCCTTCCAGCGCCCTTCGTGCAACATGCAGTAGGCAATGCGGGCCAGGTCTCGGGCGGACATGCCCATCGCCTGCGAAGGATGGCGTCCCTGTTTCTCGTCGCCATCATAAAACAGGAACCACCACCGCTCGATGCCCAGCGGTTTGAACAGGGCCTGGATGGCAAACTGATCGTACGGCAGGCCGGTGACGTTTTCGCACACCAGCGCCGCATGGTTCAGCGCGTGGGTGGAATAGCCGCAGGCGGTTCCCGGATCAAAGGCGAGCCTGGCGGTGCCCGGGTCGCCCGTGTGCCCCAGGATGAACTCCCAGGTGCCGTCGGTAGGCACCCCGGTGGCCTCGGGACTGATGCCCGAGGTGTGGTTGAGCAACTGCCTCACGGTGATCGCCGCTGTACGCGGGTCGCTCAACGGTTGGGCCCATGGAATGAAATCGAAGGCGCGATCGTCGAACGTCATCTTGCGCGCCGTGAGACCGTGCTGGCTTTGCTCGGAAGCGATGGCCAGCACCGTGGCACAGACGGCCTTGGAAACCGGCGCTACCCGGCGCGTATCAGTTTTGGCGCTGTTCCCGCGCTCGACTGCCAGGACGATGTAACCGTGCCGAATCACCACCGCGGCGAAGTTGCGGTCATCGCTCCGCCACAACCACTCCCGGAGCGCGCCGAGCTTCGCCGGGTCCGCGCCGCCGAGACGGTGGATGTCTTCGGGCTGGTCGAGCGCGCGCCAGCCGCCCGCCGATTCCGGCGGCGGGAAATAGCCAACGCCCTCGTCGGCGGGGCTGCGGGCGGCCACGGCGTCGTCACCGCGCGGAGTTGTGCGTAGAACACCGGGTCGTCCTCGGCCCCGTCAAAGTGGAACGGGAGCGTCTGGTTGTGCCGGTTCAGCATGAGGCCGTAGCCCGCGCCGTTTTCGACGCAGGCGCGGAGGGCGGCCACGGCATTGGCCCCGGTCTTGTCGTCTTCGTTCGCCACCACGGGTTTGCCGAAGGTCTTGACCGCCGCGATGCGCGCCGTGATTTGCTCGACCGGCGTGTTGTTCCAGTGCGGCAGCAGGAAGTCGGACGCCTGGGCAACCTCCGGATGAAGACGTCCGTCGCCGTAGCCGCTGGCGGAAACGAGCAGGCCGGGCGCGGTTTCGCGCGCGAGCCGGATGAGCGCGGCTTGTCCCTTGGGGTCGCGCATGATCGCGTGGGCGATGAACCGGTCCGTGTTCGCCTCCGCATCAAAAGCAGCGTGGCGGCGGTCTTCGAAGATCGCGTTGACCATGCGGACGTTCAGCAGGAGTCCCTCGGCCGGCGTGCCGGGATGGGTGGCCACGCCGTTGATCAGCCAGCGATTGCCGTGAATCGAAACGCGGGTGGCCTCCGCCGCGCTGCCGCCCGCCATCCCGGCAACACAGAACGCCAGGGTAGAAACCTATGTGCCGAGCGTGTTCATGACTCTCATGGGGCGGGCTGCGACACTCCAGTTCCCTCGCCTCCGGTGGAAGGAGTGGCGGCATCTTCGTGGACCACCCGCGCCTCACCCGTGGCCCAATCGAGGGTGACCTTGCGTCCGCCTGCCGAGAAAGTCCAGCCTTCCTTTTCCGCGAGCGCCCGCACCACTTTCGGACTCCGGCCCGCCTCCTCCCCCAAATCGGCATAGCACTTCCTGTCGCCGGAGAGCAGCCAGGCCATCGCCAGGGCCGGCATGGCGTTGCCTACCTCGCGCTGCCACAGTCGCTCGTCGCCGCTTTTCCACACCAGAATCCACGCCTGAGGCGGCCCGGTCGTTTTTTGACAACGCGCGGTTGCCCCGCCTACACTGCTCTGGTGATGACTGCTGATGACCTGCTGCGACACCCCGCCACGGACCCCACCGCCATTTACCGCTATCGCGACGGCCTCTATGCTTCGGACTTGTTAACGGCGGCGATTTGCCACGCGGACTTTTTCACCTGGCTCGCCGGCCATCCCGCCCCCCTGGCCGGGATCTGCGGATCGCTGGGCCTGAAGGAGCGGCCAGTGGACGTGATGCTGACCTTGTTCACTGCCATGGGCCTGGTCGAACGAGACGCGGAGATCTACCGGCTCACCGAGTTGGCCAAAGAGCATCTCTGCCCCTCTTCGCCGTGGTGCATCGCGCCGTACTTCGCTTCCGTGAAGGCTCGTCCGGTTTGTGTCGATATGGCCGAGGTCCTGCGGACGGGGAAGCCGGCCCCGTGGGCGAGCCTACGGAATGAAAAGGAGTGGGCCAGGGCGATGGAAGACCGGGCGTTTGCCGGCCAGTTCACCGCGGCGAGGTCGCAATCGATGGGGGGTCTCCCCCAGCGGACCCGGGATTTCCAGCGCCAGAACAGGCCAGAGCCAAGGCGGTGCCAAGCGATTCAAGATTTTCACAGCACTATCGGGTTTTCGCTACCCACAGGTGCTGCGCACACTCAGGCCTGGGGCGCGTATCATTCTGGGAAATGGGGGCTGGGCCCAGCGGTTTGACAATCGCGGTTATTGCGCGCCAGGCGCACTGGAATTTTGGTCAAATTCCCAGGAAAATCAGGGTTCTTAAGCTGCGGACCGGTTTTCCTGTCATTTTCCTGTCAGACCTCATGCCCCCGGAGGGGGCTCCACAGAGCAGAAATGAAACCCGTTTGTTTGCGTATGGCTGAAAAGATCATGGTGAACCATCGAGGCGTCAGCGTGAGTATCCGAGCGTTGACAGCTGTCTAGCACGGAGTTGCATACGCCAGCTACGAAATTGCCGACTATTCCAGCGGGAAACGTGTGCGCCACCAGCGCTCCACCCTGCGGCAGGCCAAGGCCAAGGTAAAAGAGGTTTGCGAGTGTCTCGCAACGGGAAAGCGCGAAGTGCTGGAATGGAACGACGACCTGCGGATTGAGATTCGGCACGCCTTGAAGCTTCTAGGCACTGTCAGCAGCAACGGGGCGAGTTTGCCCTCGCGAAGGCCGCCGAGGCCGCGCCTTCGGATGGGCGCACTAACCGACATCCGCGCTCATCCCTCCCTGCCAAATGCCGCAACGGTCTGGGTGCTCTGAAAGCCACCGCGCCTATCGCTGGGCTGTCGAAAACGGATAAAACCAATTGGGTGTGGCTACTTTTTGGCAACGAGCTTTCGCCACTTCACGGACTGAAAGAGGCGCTTCTGATCTTCGTCAACATGGTAGCGCCAGTACTCCTCGAAGTGGTCTGACAGATAAACGGCCC
>Ga0187857_10002261_pt1 | contig 17552 bp, 17 predicted proteins | sample June2016WEW_8_10_FD_132984 | JGI IMG/M metagenome (GOLD analysis project Ga0187857, IMG submission 132984) | Peatland microbial communities from SPRUCE experiment site at the Marcell Experimental Forest, Minnesota, USA - June2016WEW_8_100 | ecosystem: Environmental > Terrestrial > Soil >...
GTGTCTGTTTGCTCACCATGTAACCGCCTGTAGTTGTCATTATGCTGTAGTGATTCCTGAGCTTGCCGACTTTGTTGATTAGGATCAGTGTGCGGCCGTCGATGATGCAGTATGGGATCCCCGTATCGCTGAATCGGATCAACCTAACGCCGAGGCTTTCCAATTCCTTGGTCTCAGCCTCGTCTGGATTCGCCACCACAACAATAGACACGCCGCGCGACGCCGCCTGCTGTAAGGCCTCTTTCGTGTCTATGTCATCAAGCCAAGTGCAATCATTGCAGGCTATTCTCAGACTCTGCGATGCACCGGCAATCATGACAGCGCCCTTTGCGAATGCAGCCTCCTGCGATTGGGTCAGCCAAACGTCCTCCGGCTCGGGACTTTCAGCTTGCTTCTCGAACTGCTCATCGAGGATTGCGAGGATCTTGGGGAGTTTCTCTAATGCTTTGATGAGATCGGCCAGTGCTCTTCTCGGAGGGATCACCCTGAACTGCCTAGCTAGTTTATTCTTTTCTGTTGGAAGCGAGTTGTCGAAATACCCGAGCTTCGACAGTCTGCGAAGACGGTCCCCCGCCGTTGTCTGCTCTATTTCTGGCATCTCATCAATTACGTCGCTAGTTGTCAAAGTCAGCTTTGACAGACCGAGGGCGTATATCTGAGCGTCGACCCTCTTGAGTCTGCCAGTTGACACCAAGAAGTCGGCCATCTCGGCAAACGGGTTAGAGATCGGCGCCCCTTCGCTCATCAGTCAGCGACTAGTCCGTTCGGTGGCTATTTGTGCCTTATTCCTCAGACACTGCAGAAAGGAACCTTCCTTTTCTCCGACCATACATGAATAATTTTGGACATTATGCTAGTCTCGACCAAAAATCCATATCAACTGAGTCTGTCTCAAGATCCTCGACCAGTATGACGAAGCGTAATTACGTATTCCCACGACGGCTGCGGATTTCCTCGGCCATGGGGAATCTGACGGCAGGGATAAGCTCGCATGGCCCTTGCGGTAGCATAGGCCTCAAAGTCGGGCGCTATGGACGCGTCTCGCTCAAAGGGAGCAGACGAGGTGTCAGCGTTGGGGCCGGATACAACAACGGCAGACTGGCGGCAGGAGTTCGGTACAACCTCGGCAGACGAGTCCGTTCGCTCCGGCGGAGATAAGGTGGTGATGTGGATATTCCCGACTCCTGCGCCTCCTCTGTGATCCGGAAACCACAGCGCTCGAATCTACACCATATGACGGTCAAGGGACATCAGAGAAGAGCGGTCTCTTCGGTGGCCGTCGTAGTCGTTGTGGCGGTCCTACTAGCGGCAGCTGCTGGATATATGATGTTCCAGCCATCTACTTCGGCCAGATACATAGCTCATCTTGAGGTCACCAAGTCATCCTCCGAGTGGACAGACTACAACTTCGTGAACATAGCGAAAGACGGGGTCTTCGTCGGCCTGGCATATGGAGCCCTTTCCACTTGCACCGCGGGGACGCTGGGGGCCTGCGCTGCGGCCGCGCCCATCGTTGGCGCTCTCATCGGAGGCATGGTGAACGACGAGGTGGCCGAGGTCAGGGCCAACTTCACCTTTACGAACTCCGGAAATGGAACGGCCAGTGGTATCACATATACATCGGAAGTCTTCATGGATGGAAGCCTCATCGCCTCAGATCCACACTCGCTGGCCGATGTCGGACCGTACTCCGCGGTGACAGTCACTCTATCCCACACGGTGAAGTTGTCTGACGTACCGACCTCCCTTTGGAATCTATTACAGGGGAAAGGGAAGATCACCATGCAAATCATCAACCTTTCGTATGCGGGAGGGGCTTGAGGTGGCAAGCCTGACTTTCGATTCCGTGGCAGGACTACAGTCGAGGGAGGTGAGATCTTGCTAGAAGAGAAAGCCAAGACGGTCATGATATACGTCAACGGAACCGCTCTGACATTCGAGACGCGGAATGTGACGGGACTCGAGATAAAGACCAGGGCTGGCCTGGACCCCAACTCAGAGCTCTATAGAAAGACAGGAAGCCATCTGAAACTCATATCAAACGATGAAAAGGTTGAGCTACATGAAGGCGAGCAATTCGTCGACTTCCCACCGACGCCGGTGAGCTAGGCATGGATGACGTCAAGAAGGCCATCGTGACGCGTGAGCTGACAAGCCTCTATGGCGAACAAGCAGTTGCTATCAAAGCTCTACCTGACGGCAAAGTCCTCTTCAAGATCGTCGACGTCCCCCTCCCCCTCGGATGTACGCCCGAGAACACGGATGTATTGCTAGTATACGAAAACGGTGTCGACATGCCTCAAGTCCTGGTTAGACAGGGCATCCATTTGAAATCAGGTGAGAGTCCTAGAAGTACGAATCCTATGAGCGTCGATGGAGAGCCATGGATGAGCTTCTCCGCCAACTTTCCGTTCGACCTCACCAAGCCCGTTACGCACTTTGTCATTGGGAAGCTGGGAAGATTTGCGCAACCGAGCTAACAACCGTCCCCGTCGGGGAGTCGAAATACGCTTCCCACTCGAGGAAGGGGAAACCGTGCGGAGAGAACTTGAACGGCCTACAGAGCGTGGTTGTGAGCGGGTGGTCCTGTGTCAAATTGGTTTGTCTAGTACCCCAGTTAGGGATGCTATTACCATCCATCGAGTTATCCCCATCCAGCCTGAATCATATCGATGGTCACCCCAAGGGAGCGCGTGGGATCCTAAGATCACTGCAATTGTATCAGGAGAGGCCGCGGAGCTTCGTCTGGGCACTATGGTCGTTCACAGCCACGGGCACAGTCCAAATCCTACTCTATCTCCTATTGACAGGGCGAGCTTCGAGAGGCTGTTAGTGCCCTTAAAGATCATTGCCCCAGATGGTCCCCATGCATCTATTGTGCTAGGAGCTGGTCAGAGTGTCGGCGGCCTTGCGTGGATACCCGACAAAGGTATCGTCCCGGTGGTGGGTGCGATGTGGATAGACTCTCCGATACGAGTATGGCCCGGCCGCAAAGTGCCTCCTAGAGCGAGCGCGCCTGTTTATGATCGCCAGAAACTTCTCATAGGAGAGTATGGGCAGGGAGTGCTGAAACAAGCGAGGCTTGGCATAGTCGGATTAGGGGGCGGAGGTTCGATCGTGGCTCAGCAGGTAATACGCGCTGGCTTTGGGACTGTCGTATCGGTCGACAATGACATCGTGGAAGACACGAACCGCTCTAGGATGGCCGAATGTCGCATAAGTGATACCGGCAAATCCAAGACCGAAGTGATTGCAAGGATTGCTACAGACGCGAATCCAGAGGTCAAGACCATATCTATCAAGGAAAGATTCCCTTCTGAACGGGGAATCGATGCTCTCAAGCTTTGTGATGTAATCGTCGCCTGTGTTGATTCCTTCACCTCGAGGTCAGAGTTGATCAGATTTTCATGGCGTCATCTGATTCCGCTGGTAGATATTGGAATTGGAACCCAAGTCGAAGAGCCGGGGACCGTCAAACGCCTTAGGGCCATCGCAGGGCATGTACACGTTTACCTCCCCGGAGGGCCATGCATGTTCTGCACGGGCCTCTTGTCGCAAGAGAAGATCGAAATCGAAACCGGTGGTCGCCCTGAGTATGCACGAGGGACGCGCAATCCAGGTCAAATGATGAGCTTTAACGGAGTTGTCTCATCCTTAGCAGTGATTGAAGCGATCCAGTTGGTAACTGGCGTGCTGATAGGAGTAAACAGGCCACGATTCCTCCAGTACGATGGCATGTCTTCCAGTCTCTATTCTATAGATGCGGAAAGAGATCCTTCCTGCCCAGTCTGCAGTGGCGAGCTTGGGATGGGTGATCCTAAGTGGTGAAACGAACTACTGAGTCGACTGGGGTAATGGCGGGGGGCGCATAGCGGCTCGCCATTGTCTAAAGCGATGCAAGCTCTGGCTAACGCTATTAGTCCGGAATGGGCATTTGAGAATGCTGCCGTCCTGTATGCTCTTCCGTTAGCTTTGACTCTGCTCAGATTCACCGTTGGGAGCTTGGTGATTGGCAACATGTGGGCCCGTATCGCCTTCCTCATTGCCTTTGTCGTTTCGTCGGTGTCGGTGACCATAGCCACCCTAGGCTTGTGCGTGAAACAGGCTAAGGGAGGCCAAGAGCTGGGCTCATCTTCTGTCAGTAGAGGCAGGAAAGCGTTCTTGACTGTGTACGCTGCAATCTCGTTATCCGTGCTTGTATTCTGTGGGATAAGTGCGTTCCTAAGCCTCAGAGCGTATGCGGAGCTTTATAATTACGCAGTAGCGTTCGCACTCCTTGACGTCTTCCTGCTCGTCGCGCTCCTTCCGAAATATACGCGCAAGACGATTGTCCTCGCTGTGATGGCCTTTGGGGTTGTAGGAGCAAACTACGCTGTAGGTTTCGTGGCGTATTCCATAGAAGCGCAAAACATCTCGCATATGCCTGCGTCTTCGATTCAAGTGCAGGCTGCCGCAAGGTTCGCTGATATGACGGTCTATCAGGACTCAGCTGTGAACATAGGCCAAGACCGGCTTTCTTACTATGCGTTCGGTTTCGGCGCTTGCGAAGGCAAAGCCATGGTTGAGCAGGGACTGCTCGAGAGCGCAGGTCTTCAGACACGGTTGATAGATCTGCCCGGCGAAGACCACATGTTCTTGGAAGTCAGCGTTGACGCGGTGTGGTACGTGTCCGATCCGGGCTATGGAGCCGATTTCTGGTTCACGACTCCCCCGGCTAGAGGGCAATACAGGTTGGTCAACGAGTCAGTCGGGTTCTCATTGGCGTATATCTATGGTACGAATCCTCCAGTGTTCATCACATCTGACTTCGTACCTACTTACGCAGTGAGCATTCAGGTCTTGAAGGGGGGCATCCCTCTGACGAATGGCACTATTGTCCTCAGTCACAGATTCCAAGGTGTCGAATGGTATGTGCCAGCTATACCGTTGGATTCCAACGGAACCGTTACGTTGCAACTGGGGAGCATGCAATACGACACCAAATGGCAGGCCGAGCCTTTCTACAACATCTCGGTCAATGGCATAGCGACCAATCAAACTGTGACTGGCTGGGTAGCTGGGGAGGTTCTGTCGCCGATCACAATCAGTCTGCCCTGATTCGCATTAGCTCCCGGCAATTGACCGTACTGTCCGATTCTCCCCTGAGCCTCGTGTCTCTGTTATTGAAATCTAGCCGATCCCTCATCTGTCAGGTGACTCGGCAGGAATTCTCCTCACGAAGGATCTTCATTGCCTCGATTATCCAGAGTCTTGAGCCAGTTGCCATCTTCTACATCGACTAGAACGTAGTTGAGACTGCGCCAGAGCGCCTCGGCTATGTCGCCAGCCACATATTTGGCGTAGACATATGAGGCATGTTGCCTCCGTGCAAGAGACTCTAACTCGATGACAAGATGGCTTGCATGACCACGCCTTCGCAAATCGTATCTCGTCTCTATCTGTGTTATCACCAACATTGTTCGATCAGGAAAGCCCGCAGTCGCTTCGCATACTTTCATTCCGTTGAACAAGAGAACGAAGGATGGATGTGTACAAGTCGGGAATTGACGGTCATTCTCATCTGTATCCCTGGCAACCAGGAACGTGTAGCCTGTCTCTGCTTGGTCTCCCATTAATTTCAACTCTTTGCATTGATGGCATCAAGGTACTGCTGATAGCGTATCTTGCAGTTCTCTATAAGACGAAGATATGAAATGAACTCAATGTTCTTGCGGTTGTCGACTGACTTCTGTAAGTGAGGTGAGATCTCGTTCGCGATCAGAAAGCCCTTCTTGTCACCAAAAGGTGGTTGAGCGTAATCATCTGTCGTTATCAGATAGTTCTCCAGTTGGTCTATGTCTTTCATTTCGACCTTGTGGCTAGGCCTCTTTAGTTCCACGATCACCAAGTCATGTTTGTCAACAGCGCAGATCAGGTCGGGACGCTTTCTCTCGTCCGAGTCACCTTCCTCATACTTCTTCTTCAGAAAATTGGTCAAGGGCTCATTCGAATGCAGAAGCCAATAGGAATCATCGATGACCCAAAGCGATCTTGCCAACTGATTATGAATCGAGTTCTTCCCCTTTATTTCATAGGCATTTTCGTTTTGTATTTGTGCCTCCAGGAACTCCAGTTTCCGTAATCTGTCAGTTATGATACCTGTGACGGACGTAAGTTGAGGTAAGTCGTATTCTTCGAGCAATTTTAGCAGTCTCTGCATCCCTTCCGGCGATGTCTCTTTTCCTAGCCGGTTTAGCATTTCGAGTTGAACCTTGAGCATAATGTTCTGTTTTCCTTGAATAGATTCCAAGGCAGATCTGACGAATTCAAGTACAATTGGAAAGTCCTCGACATCCAGTTTATCCTTGTATACTTCGTCGAACGCTTTCAGCATGCCAATGGAGGCTTTAGGATACTGTTGAACTATTCGTAACGCATCTGGATCTATTCTCTCCTCATTTCTCAGTTGATCCTCTAGACTCTTCAACAGAGGTGGCAACTGCTGCCAGCCTAGCCTTGAGGCCAAGAGGGCCAGGGCAGGTTCGACTTTGGACAGTTCTTCGGGGTTCCTAATCCTGACAGACTGATATGTGAAATCGCCTGGACGAGGCTCCGAAGGATTGCGGGTGACTCGATACAGCCTAACAATGCCGCCAGGATAGAAGTTGCTCCTAGCCGCTTCAATGTAGAACGACTTCGCTATTTGTTTACGTTCAATCTGATGCTTCCACTCTTTTCCACCTTCTTCCGTGCCCGACATGCGCAGTTCATGAGAATGAGGAGTTATTTCTCGTTTGCTTCCTCGATCAGATCTAAGATTTCGAGACCTAACGGCCTGGACCATAATGGGTGTTCCTGTGCATCTAACTACAGAGAGGCTGTCGAGAAGTACTTCTCTCCCGAATTACGTCTCATCACAGCATCAGGATGGCCCATTTTAGGTCAATGGGCTCAAGCAACGTGCAGTAGCTATGCGATAGACGCCTGGTTCGAACATATGTTGAAAAAGTCCCGGTGGTAGATTCATCAATGGCCATGCCCCTACAAAGGAGTGGTAGGTCTCATGCCCAAGTGGTCCTTCTCGTTCTTCTTTGTCGTTTCGCTTGCTGCCGTGGCAGTTATCACGGTTCTTGTCGCTTTCTACTTTGGGGATAAGGGGCCCAGCATCGTAGCTGTCGTCGTCGCGTATCTGGCCATTCTGCTTTCCTACAGAACATCCGAATTAGAAAGCGTGAGGAACTCGCCACGGCTAATTGTTGTTGTCGGTCAGCCTGGCGCCGTTGGGGGTGAGCTAGTCTATCCGATCTTCCTTTTCAATATTGGAGGAGGTGTCGCTACCGATCTCGTCGCCACCAGCAAGGGTCCCAACATCGTAGTGGACGCGATGGGCCCACTCCTTGTTCCAACCACAACGCAGCCCAGACCGTCAGACAATTACCCGGTGTTTGGGCATTTTACTGTGCCTCTTGAAGGGGTCTCGGAGGGTAATACTGTGCAACTCACCTATTATAATGACCTTCATGATGAGGAGTACAGAAGAGAAGCTTTGATAGTCCTCGATGCGAAGAAGATCCCAAGAGTTCGAATGAAACCTTGATTGGTTTAGACGTCGTCCAGCGATTTTGCGCTCAACAACTTCTCCAGAGTAGTGTAGAACAAGCCCTGTGTAATCTTGCTTCCTCTTGGTATGGGATCTTTTAGCTCCTTCAATGATCCTCTCTTCAACACGATCAGCAGCTTCCCAGGCGAATAACTTTGGTAGGCTTGCGGATTCCGAATAGGTGATTCGAGTGAAGTGGGATCAATAATCTTTTCGACTTCGGCGAAGTACTTGACCGCGGAAGTGGGTTGAGATACGTAAAGGGCAAAATACTTGGGCTCTCTCCCGACTCTGACGAAGCCCCAAGCATTGTAGTTCTGTAGAAATTTGATTCCACCAGGCCCCGATGGACAAATGATCACATCTCCATCTGCCAGTCCTTGGATGGTAGACCTAGCAACCGAACCCAGAGGAGGAGTAACTAGGCTTGGCAAGTCGACGGAAGGAGCCGGTGTCTCGATCCGTGTCTTCTGCTCGTAGACTATCGCTTCGATCAACTGTATCAGTTCTCCGACGTTTACCGCATCTATCGGAATCAGAAGCCGGGCGAGCTGGTCGTGCGTTAGTCCGAGCTCTTCATGGAATCTGAGAAGTTTGAGTAAGTCTTCAGAGGTTAGGATCCGAATCTTGTCCAGGTATCTGCTTCCTCTCACCTGACTCGCCAGCGCACCAAGGCCAGAGGAACCGCCTACGACATACAGGCCGAAGATCTTATCACTTGGTATGTTGCGGTCGTTCGCCACTCTGTCTATGTAGCTTCCCAACTGACTGACGTCGTGCGCGATCCATGTTCCCAGTTTGGCCTCAATAACGATGATCTGGCCCTTTGAGCTCTTCCAGAGACCGTCAAAGGCGACCTTCTCCTGTGAGCCTGCGTACTGGCCAAATTCGGGTTCGAATCCGAGGCGCCTTCCTAGAACTACTATTATGTCTTGAAATTCCTTGCTGAACGACTCGGACTTGCATTCATGAAGCCATTTCTCGTATTGCTCTGCTCCCCAGTTCTCCTTCATCAAGAAGCCTCTGAATCTAGTCTGACTGTCCTCTCCATCCTTCAATTCACCGTAAAGCAACTTCAGGTTGCCTAGAGAGGTAATTGAACTAGATTCGCTCATAAAGAAATGCAGTGGCCAGAGGCATTTAATGCTTCGCATCTTCGTCGCGAGTCATCATATCATTAAATCGTCAGCGGCCGTCTGGCGATGCGTGATTGCGTATCCTAGACCGACAGCGCACCTGCCGCCAGAGCAAGACAGGATACGAGGTTCCTAGTTGTCTGAATCGGGTACGACTAAGTCCTCGATGAAGTCGGGGTTCGGCCACCGTGTCGAACTCTTGAACTGGGCGATCTTCTCACTGGTGTTCGACTTCCTGAATACAAAGAGATGCTCATGCGCTATCTTGTAGAAGTCGTACTTGCCCTTCCACTTCTCTCTGGTCGTCTTCGTGTTGTGCTGTAGCTTTATGATATCTTCCTTTAAGATGAACCCCGCATCTCTGAATGCTTCCAGGCCAAATTCGAAGCATCTATGAATATGACCTTCAAGGAGGCGGCGATGCTTCGGGGTTGCCTTTCCTGATGACCTTAAAGCAGTTTGAAAAGGCAATTCCTACTCTCATAATGTGACCGAAACTCCTAGGAGGATTCGGCTACGAAGACATTAGGTTGCTCTACGACCAGAGTCTGCGTATAAACAGATCCTGTGGTCGCTGTCCGAGTGGCCCGGTTCTTCCGTGCGGCGCATGCTGAGGGGCGAGGCAAAGATTGAAACCTACGGCCTTTAACTAAACACTGACCGAATGCTTTTTCCGTCCGAGCGCAACCCTAGACTTTGATGCGGAATGGCCAACTCGAAGGCGCGGAAGAAGGCATCATACCCGCCATATTCTGTAAAACAAGAGGTCGCAGCTATGATGAAGTCTTTGCAGGAACGCCACGATGAAGTTGTAAATCTATTGGAACAAGCCGGCCTTGAAGTGCATTTTACGTTTCCCAGCCTCAACGACTTGAAACTGAAGAATGTAGACCCAGAACGCGATTTCACGATCGGGGTCGAGCCCGCGTCCCCTTTTCCCGGCCTGAATTGGATCCACTTCTGTGCCTTCTATAATCATCGGTCTGAGCTTGGGGCTCTATACAGGGATTTGACGAAAGCCCGCAAGAAGGTTTTCGACAGGTACGCGGAAGACCGTCGACATGAGCTGCTCTCCAAGTCAGCCGGGATGTCCAAGGAAGACTTGAGGCAAATAGAGAGGGCCAGTTCTGTCGACTTGGTGCAGTACTGGTCCGACCCTTTGTGGTTCACGGACAAAGAGTGGCTCGGTTCGATAACAATGGAGGCCTATATCGACAAAGAGATTCGCTTCTTTCGTGAAGTCATGAAGAGGGATGGCTATAGACGTGTTCACAAGAAGCGGTCGCGCTTTTACCTGACTTATGGGAAGAAGAACGCGCCGAGAGTTGAGATGCGGCTCGATACTGACCCCGTATTCATAGACTAGTTGAGCTAAGACTATCCAGGCGAGGCACCGTTCGTTGTATGATGAAGTTATCTGAATTCCAGAGATGATTGTGGGCGCGCTCTTTTGACTTTGACATGGAGCTTCGTGGCGAGTTTCTCCACCTCGTCAGCGTGTTCTGTATGAATGGGAATCAAGACCTCGGGCGAGATCTCCTTGATGATCCTCTCAAGGTCTGCCCGGCTGGCGTGTCCCGAAGTGTGAGCATATCCTAGCTTCATTCCACATAGCTTCACCCAGTTGAGAAGCCTGTCAAAGCTCATCTCCATCTCCTCGTTGAAGGGTTCGGCCTTGCCGTAGATGTAGGTCCCGGCGATGCCGCCGTGCAGAGGCTTGAACTGCTGCAGCGTGGTTATGCCGTTGGTGGTGAAGATTAAGTAGTCTTTCGGGTGCTTCAAGATCTCCTCCCTTCCCTCTGGGCCAAACACGAGTGAGTCCATCAGGGAATCATCTTCTGCGAGCTCTCTCTCATGGAAGTATCGCCCCTCCAGCCCCACCTCCTCATAGGCGTCATAGCCGGAGCCCCTGACTCTTGTTCTGCCCAGATAGATGGAGAACTCGCCTTTCTTTGGCAGGTCCCCTATCAGTTTCGTCTTCAGCGTCTCAAGAAGGATGTAACCGATCCTCGAAGCGAGAACAAGTTTGCGACCTTGCTTCTTGGCAACCTTCGAGACGGTTCTAATACGGTCAATGTCCAGTGGTGAGCTGTCGTAGATTATCAGGCCCTCTTCTTTGCCCATGAGTGTGTTTGCCTTCCCTTCCACTGCTTCCTCGTTTGGTAGCTTGTGCGATTCCATCTTGTCTGGCGGAGCTATGTTCGTCCCTTCGCAGAACATGTACTTGATGTCCCTCCTCCGCATGATATGAATGAAGTCCTCGGTGAAGGATTTCCTTGACCCACTGAGCCTGAGATCGCCGGTATACACTATATCGCCGACAGAAGTTGAAATGAGGAATGCGTGGGCACCCGGTACGGAGTGATCTACCCTATATGGCCTGACCGACAGGCCTCCAATCTGGGCATCTTTTCCGGTCTGCAGGTTCTCAAAGGAAAGATGCTCAAAGTCTGTGTCCCAACTCTTCCCGAAGGTATGACCCCTGATCTGAAGGAGCTGACTCGTGTACCTTCCAGTGAAAACCGGTATGTCGCTCCTCAAAAGGGGTATATGGGCTGAATGATCGGCGTGGGCATGTGAAAGCAGTACACCGTCTACCAAACGCTCTTCGCTTGACCCTCTGTACAACCCCGGGAGCTCTGGTATTACTGAGGTCTTCTTCAAGTCATCTACATTGGCCGGCTCCTGAATGGCGAACTCAAAGTACCTGGCTTGGGAGGCGAAGGAGAGCCCAAAGTCCAAGAAGACTCTAGTATCGCCATCGGCAAGAAGTAGCTTGTTTCCTCCTATCTCGTCTATGCCGCCAAAGAATGATACTTTCACATGGTCAATTAGAGATGAAGGACTATTAATGTTGACGTCCATGTTCAGGTAAACGGCTGCTCTCGTTGAGCCGATGCACTGGCTCGGCAGGCTGCTTCATAGGGCCATTTCCCGTCTCCCTGACATATCGCTTATTCAACATCGGTGAAGTCAACTTCGGTTCCTCTCACCAGTTCTGGGCGTCGCCGCTGAACGTGCGTCTGCTATAGAAGGTCAGTTCTTCAGTAGCCATGCCGCACTAAGATGCCGTCCAGAATCTTCAGTATGCGTTTGACACTCCCAATCCCAGAACCAGAATAGGAATCAATCAAGGCCCTAATTTCCTTAGCCATTTCCTCCAAAGCAGCCTCGTATTCCTCTTTGGTTTCCGGTCTATTCAACTCACCCATCACCTCGTCGGACGTTCTAATCCTCCCGATGAAACATCTATCATTCTCACTATGTATGAAGCTTAGGTATTGTTGCTTAGGATTCGCAACTGACGGCTTATAGGTGATTGACCGGGTTCCCTCTCTGCCGCACTTGGGGCAGACTCCCTTGTTGACCACGCTTTCGAAGTGACTTCGAAAGCCTTTTTAAACGTTTAAATCGTTACCGAGAGAACTACTCTCATAGCGAATAAGTTGAGGTTCCCCCATACGCCCGGAGCCGACATCATCTATGAGCTGTCCGAGAGACTCTATCCGTCTGCGCTTGAATCGTTCAGAGAAGCAGTGTCTAACTCGTTCGACGAAGAGAGCCCAAAGGTTTCCATAGAAATCAAGCCCAAAGAGGTCTCCATGGAAGATTGGGGAAAGGGGATAGAAGAAATAGAATCATTTGTGATGTTCGGTCAAGCGACCAAAGCTGAAGCAGCGGGGGAGAAGATTGGCGAGAAAGGACTCGGCAAGTTGTCTTTGCTAAGGGTCGGGAAGAACGTCACCTTTCTCACTAACAACGGTGAAACAGGACTGAGCATTCTGATGACGCCGGAATACTTCGATTGTGATACCAAGTCTGCTGCCAGATACCTCGACCACAGGGGCACAAAAATAATAATTCCTAATCCTGTCGAGGTTCCAATAATCCCCGAATTGCAGAAATATCTGGCGAGGGCATTCGGTCTCAGAATCGCTCGTGGCTCCGTGATTACCGTCAACGGTCTTGATTTGGCTGCCAAGTCGGGAATCGAGACAGAGGAGAGATTGGTATGCAGGCTCAAGGGAGGAGCCGACGTAACGGGCAATATCAAGGAAGACACGAGAGGCCACGGGGTTTTGGACGTCTACATCAAGCATGTTTTCGTTCAATCCGTTGTAATCGACCCTGAAAGGAAATTCTCGGGTTGGGTCAACTGTAACGGGTTGAAACCCACTACCGCAAGGAATGACATCCTGAAGAACGACTTGTATGAGGACTTCCTCGGGCACCTGAGGCAATTCTGCTCGAAGTTCCCCAAGATGGAGGAAGGGATTTCAAAGGAGAACATCCTCTTGGGAAATGAACTTGATAGAATGCTTAGGGACTATCTCAAGGAGATGAAGATACTCCCCACGGGCCTGATGCTCACAGGCCAAGGTAACGAGCCATCACCCACCAAGCATGAACGTGTCAGAGGAAAGAAGAGGCACAAAGAGCCGTCGCCGCCCGGCCCGGGAGGACTTCATACCCTGATGAAGACTGACAAGAATATCAAGAGGACGATCAGAAGTTCGACTGGCATCCAGTGGGTGGATGCACACTTGGGGAACGACAGCGAACCCATCTTTTACGACACGCCTAACACAATCTACAGGAACCTGACGAACGACATATTCAAGTTCGCCAGCAAGAAGAAGGTATCGCTTGGGCCGTCATGGTTGAGGATAATGCCCTACTTCGCACGCACCGTCATTCAACTCAATCCTGACTACCAGAAATGGACGCCCAAGCAGGTGAACCTTGAGACGGACAAGGCAGTAAGATACTTCCTAAGGTCACGAGGACAGCTGGAAGGCATCTGCTGACTACCAACCTCGACCCTGTATAGATTAGTCGAGTCATCCAGACGTGTAGGTGAAGTATCCTTTGTCCGTCGTCGTGACCTGAAACCATGCTGCCAGCGCCAGTGGCCCCGTCAGGAATGGAAAGAACCTTATCAATGTGCCACCTTGGTCGCTTGGTTGGCTTAATGTGCCTGGTTCCCCACATTCCGTTGTCACACTTTCCACCTTAAGTGAACCTTCCTTCCCTTCACCGTAGACCCGCAGCTCGTTGCTAGTGACCGTACATTTCGGACCTATGACAGCGGTGAACTTGCTTGTGATGTTGGCTTTGGTCGTGTCCTTATCATCCAAGTTGAGGGCATTGACTTGATGCTTGGCCACAAAATGGGGATCCGCGCCGTCGGAAGGGAAGACGTCTTCTGGCCGTTCCGAATTGAGCTTCGCTACCATGGCGAGGCGAAATGGAAAGGCGTTCGTGTAGGTAACATCTGGGAGGTTCCAGGGTTGTGGAACCCCGTAAAGGTAGTATATTGCAGCTAGGAGAACATTCCCTGCTTTTGGGGTTATTTCGTTGATCTCTCCCACTAGGCTGTCGAATCGCCTCTTACTATGCATCACGTCATTCCGCAAACCATGCATCCGCCGATAGAGGCTAGGATCTGTGCTGAAGAATCGGCCAGCGAATTCCCTTATTCCAGATACCGTAGGTGTGGAGACCCATTTGTTCTTGCACTTGGGGCAAGTAGTCTGATCATCACTGATTCCCAGCTTCTCTTGCAGTGGTTTGTTGAGAGCCTCTAAACCGATCCAGTAAGAATTGAAGCGGTCGAAGAGGTCAGCTATTCCGGTTCCGTATCGGTACCACCTGATGGCTCGCGCAACCCTTTCTGCGGCCTCAATGCTTTCTGACTCCAACTTGTAGTGCCTGTCTACCGTGTCCATGAGCTGACCGGGGGACACGGTCCTCTTGGAGGGGTTTCTAATCGGCACGTCGTCAAAAAACTGCAGCATCTCCCTCTCGCGCTTGCTCTCTGTGGTCTCAAAGCACAACATGGGCTTGACAATCGGAGTACCCACACCCGTCACTAAAGTTATGAAGCTGGCAATTGCGTCAGCAAGAGGTCCGGCCTTACCAATGGCCTCATCCAATGTAGTGGCATAGACTTGTACCCGAAATTCTAGCCCAACTTGAAGACTCACTCCAGCAATCTCCTCCGCCAATGCCCTGACGGTTATAGGCTGACTTCGGCCTAGAGAATCAGGGAGTGCTAAGACGAGCTGTCTGAGAGGGTGATCAAGCTTCACTGCGGGCTTTGCATGTAAGACTACCATGAAGGTATTCGTAGAAGTAAGGCTCGCTTCCATAAGCGTCGAGTAAAGGATAGGTGGGGCTGACTCTTATTGCGTTTGGTTTCCCGGCCCATTCTATAGATCCCATTAACTGATTGATGCTGTGGCCTTGACTACTGCCACGAGGCACGTCTCATAGCGAGGACAGAAAATCGGCCAAATCTTCGGCTGCGGTAGGCACCTCAAGTTCAGACTTCAGACCAGCAAGGACAGCCTTCCCTGTGGCGAACAAAAGCACCGAAACATCGGGATGCGGGACCAAATAGAACATGGCCCCAGGGAACTGATCAGGCTCATACACGATACCGCTCACCTTTCCTGAGACCTTTTCTACGTCGATAGGGATCCCCAAGTCGACAGTTGCCACGACATTTCGGATTTTGAAGTCATATATCCTACCGTCGGACATGTGAAGTCCCTTCATCTTCAGAGAAGCATACCTCAGATCATTGAAGGCGTCGGATTCATTCTTGGTTCCCACGCTGATAAGCTTGCCCGACTTGAAGATAGAAACCTTGCCTTTCGTCGATTTGTCCTTGAAGTAAGCCACCTTTCCTTGATACTTGTGGACGTCGTAAACAAATGAACGGGCCGTCCCGAGGCGCTTCAAATCTGCAGTAGTGTTCAGTTTGCAGGTGGCAATCACGTTGACTATCGCGACCAGAATTGGGGGCTTCCTTGATGGTCTCAACGGTTGACAACTAGAGCCTTTCGGGTGATATGACATTCGACTTATCCTGAATATAACATTTTGTGGGCATGAGAAAGCTTTGTGCAGCAATTGCGTAATAGGCAGGAAAGCGAAGTTCGAATGGGGTTACGGGTCTTCAGTCTGGTCGACAGGAGGATAACGCTTAGGTACAAGTCCCAGCCCAGGGTTGCTGTAATTGAAATCGTCGCACTGTTGGATATGGGTGGCCTGTGTGCTACAGTCCCGATTGTAGTACATATCTCGGCTGGCTCGATACAAAGCAAGACCCGCCTAACACCGGGAAGAAGGAGACCGCCATGCTGTATGCCGAGAGGCAGATACCGTTAGAAACGAGAGAGCTACTCGGATCGAAGATGGGTTCTCGAATCATGAAGAGCCAGCCCGCTAGGAAGGACTAAGATGCAAATGCTTCGTTCAGCATTGCTTCCATTAGAATCTCGGAGTTATCTAGATTCTCATTGTTTTTGCCTTCTAATTCATCACAGACTTTCGTTAATTGTTCAACTTTTTCAGCAATGCGTTTTTGCTCCTGCAACGGGGGCAGGGGGAACAATGTCTTTCTCAGTTTTGTTCCATTGAAATTTGCTTGGCCACATTGTTGCACTACTTCAGGGTCAATTTGAGTTTCTCTGAATGTCCGAGACGCCAAATAGTAATTCAGATATTTCGGGTGAACATAATCAAATATCCGAATCCTGATCAGGTATGACGCAAAAGTGAATTGATCGTTCTCTCCTTCGTAGATTCCAGCTTTTCCTACCAGTTCAAGGCTGTTTGTTCTGTTGAAAAGGATGTCGTTTCTTCTCAATAACAACTTCGGTAGATCTTCGCTGTCCCTGCTTATCCTTTTTAGGTTTAGGAGATTCAACCTGCCGCCTACCACATTCCCCATGCTCACAACAGGGATACCTTCAGTAATATCTAGTGACTTCTGCGAGGTCCCATAGTCAAAGGAAGCTAGTAAATCACCAGTCCTTATCCACTTCCATCTTTGGGGCAATTCATACGGAATCTCTTTGTCGGTAATCGGGGGCAGATCTTTCTCTTTCCTAATCCTCCCTTCTCTAATAAGATCATCTTTGTTAGCTTTGATTCTCTTAAGAAGCTCGGTTGCTGGTTCATCGTTTGGGTCTTGTGGAACGAGTTTTCCAGAGACAGCTTCTTGGAGAATTGCTCGGCGAAGATTGTGAATGTTAGCTTGAATCTCTCTAATACTCGCATCAAGACCTTTCTGTTTTGTTTCAAACGCTTTGAAACTGCATATGAGCGCGTCTTGGACTTTCCGTTCTGGTAGGGGAATTGTCAAATCATAGAGTTTCTTGGGTTGCACTCGTCTAGAACCTGTGCCAGCAGCCAGAGTAACTAATTCCTCATAGAATTTCCCATGCCTTAGATAATAATATATCCATTCAGGATTGCACGATTCATCAACGTCAAAAGCTGGTAAATCAGAACTAGACTCAAAACCGTCTAATTCAAGTGGGATGACGCCAAACGCGCCTTTGAAAAGGTTCTGCTTGCCATAGATGAACTGGCCTCTTCTTCTAATGAAATACTTTGTCGCACCCTCAACATCATTAGTCTCTGGTCTTCTTTCGACCCCTTGAACATTGAGTCTCACTCTGATCCGCTTTTTCGGATCGGGAGTAGCAACCTCATCTTTTGATTCGGCTAGAATATCCCCCAGTTTTACCAGATCACAGTTTTGTAACATTTCTTATTTCGCTCCTTAGCTCTTCTAGAAGTTCAATGTTCCTTTTCATTGACTGTTCTAACAAATCTGTGATTTCTACAACGCTCAAATCTTTGGTCTTGGTCTCGTCATTAGGGTTGTTGATATCTAGATTATAGTTTCTCTCCCTTATCTCATCAACAGTAACTCTCCAGGCATACTGTTCATATTTGGCGGAATTCCGATCCTTCCACCAACTTTTCTCTAAGTCAAACTCGCCTATCTGTATTGGTTTTCCTTTGTTGTATGTTTTATA
>Ga0187857_10002262_pt1 | contig 17541 bp, 12 predicted proteins | sample June2016WEW_8_10_FD_132984 | JGI IMG/M metagenome (GOLD analysis project Ga0187857, IMG submission 132984) | Peatland microbial communities from SPRUCE experiment site at the Marcell Experimental Forest, Minnesota, USA - June2016WEW_8_100 | ecosystem: Environmental > Terrestrial > Soil >...
TCGTGACTTCGATTATGCTGGAGTCACGGCCAATCAGATAGCGGCTCTCAATCAGGCGGGTTATTTCTCCAGCAACGTTACGGCCATTCATACCCTGCGCGCCCTGGCGGCCGCGACCAACACTGCCTGGAGCCTCGAATATCGCGTTCGTTCCTACCTCGCCGCCAATTGTGCCCAGTGCCATCAGCCGGGAACGGATTGTCTCGCGAAATGGGATGGGCGCATCACCACTCCAACCGCCGCTGCGGGGATCATCGACGGCAAGCTGGTGTTCCCGGTCGCTGCTGATCCAAACGGGCGGGTCATTTCTCCTGGTTCGCTCGAGCACTCAATGATCTTCTATAATATTGCCAACTTGAAAATGCCACCGCTGGCCACCACGGTGGTGAACGTCGAAGCGGTTAATCTTTTGAGCGAGTGGATTACCAACGGGCTGGCCAATTACCAAAGTTTTGCGGACTGGCAGTTGGCGTTCTTCGGCTCGACCAACCTTCCGGCGGCCGCGCCCGATGCGGATCCCGATGGTGACGGCGCCAGCAACCAACTGGAATACCTGGTCGGCAGCAACCCGTTGCTGCCCGGCGATGCTTGGAGAATCAGCATCCAACTCAAGGCATCCTCGGTGCAAATTCTCTTTCCTCGACTGGCCAACCGTGCCTTTGAGGTGCAATGGACCACCAATCTGCTCGATGCGACATCGTGGGTCGCTTTGGATCAGCCGGATAATCGCCCGTTTTTTTCATCGACGAACGGTCAGACCACGATTGAAGATGTCACCACGGCCGCATCAGCCAGATTCTACAGGGTTCGCGTCTATGAACCATGAAAACTATCGACAACGCGGATTGAGAGGGTTGGCTTCGCTCATTCCGATGGGAAGGAAACCAGCCAGAGGTCCAGCTGAAATGCGCCGCGAAGAGAGCGGTTTGGTACACGGTGGAAGTGGAACTTCTGCACTCACGTTGATCGAACTTCTGGTGGTGATTGCGATCATCGCCATGCTTGCGGCCTTGTTGCTTCCCAAGTTGAACCGGGCAAAGGCTTCGGCCAGATCCGCCGTGTGCAAAAGCAATCTCAAGCAGATCGGCACCGCACTCAGACTTTACGTGGACGAGTTTGAAAAGTATCCGATGTGGGGCAATGGAGGTACAAAAAGCTGGGAACGAGATTTGGCGCCATATTGCGGCGGGATACAAGACGGTACATCCTATGAAAGCCCGTCTGCTCTTTTTGTCTGCCAATTCTCGGGTCCTTACGCGTACAACTGGCTTGGGACTTCCTTCGGACTTGGGAGTGCCTTCGGCAGAGCCATGGTGGGAGATGGTTTTCTGGGACTGGGCGGCTCTGCCAATAATGGCATGGGAAGCAACCCTGCCGATAATTTGGCATTGCCCGAGTCGCGTGTACTGGTCCCAACCGACATGATCGCCATCGGGGATGGTGTCGAAGTCGACCTTGGGCTGGGCGTGATTGCTGGCTTCGGTTGGCCCGGAGTGCAATGGCCACAAGATCGGCCCCATGCACAGCCTAATGCCTCGTTCTGTGATGGGCATGTGGAATCCAGCAACTCTGGCCTGATTCCCACATCTCCTCCTAACTCCCAGACCTGGGCTCCGACGTTTAAGCCAGACGAACTTCATGCCAAACGCTGGAACAACGACAACCAGCCGCATCCTGAGACCTGGCCGGGAGCAGGCCCTTGAGCCTCCAAAAAACCGGGCTCGCGTAAAAGCCTGCAGCAACGCCCTCCACGATTCGGCGCGGGAGCCTGCCTTCTTGGCGGCGGTTCGTCAGGGCAGCCTTACGACGACGGCAAGGTCGCGTTGAGGCAGATTCTTCCCGGCTTCCTGCGCAGCCTGTTTCGCAGGCGCTTGGGTTGACCGCCTGCACCGCCGACCGCCCCTGATTGGGGCTGACCTGAACCGAGCTCGGCACTCAGCTTCATCCCATTGGCCACCTTGTCCTAAAAGCGGGGCGCGCGCAGGTTTTCCAACGGCGTCAGGAAGCTCTGCTCCAGTTGCCGTACCTTGATGAGCGCCTTGGCACGGGCCTCCGGTTGCATCTCCAACAACTCCCGCGTGAAGGTCACCAGCGGCATCTGGGTATAAGCATTCTCATGGTAGATCACCACGTACTGGGTATGAATATTGAGCTGCCGCCGCAGCAGGCCAGGCGTCTTGCCCGCCAGATCTTCCTGCTGCAATTTCCAAAGTTGCCACTGTCGCAAGGTGTAGCTCAAGAGAATGAACACCACCTGGGCCACAATCACGTTGAAGCACCGCGAGCGGAAATCGCTTAGATCGTGGAAGCATTTTAACACGCGATGCCGTTCCTCAACTTTGGGACGCAACTCGTACTGGTCCTTGGGCTGGCGGGGATCGGTAAAATCGGCGGTGGTCATTAAAGCCCACTCGTGCTGGTGGCCATCGGCGTAAGACTCGCGCAGCAGCAGGACGTGGATCGGCACGGTACATTCGGTCCAACTGCTAAAGCCTTTGATCGGACAGATTTCAGTGCGGACCAGCACCTCGGCCGGATCGGCGGGCGGCTCCTTGGCCTTTTTAGCCGCCAGGGTTTTTTGCCGTTTGAGTTCCCGCCGGAGGATCACTTCGGGACGATGGCTCGGGGCGATTTTGGGCTCCGGGACCGGCGCCGCCAACTCCTGCCAGGGGCCCCGTTTTCCCAAGGCCCAGGCATCTTCCCAGATGTCCATCTTCTTCTTCATGGGCAGGAGCACATCCATACCCCACTCCTGCTTGCAGCGGGTGATGTTTTTGCCATCGATAAAGCCGCGGTCCAGGATGAGCAGTTTGATCACGCCTTTGCCGACCCGCTTCACAAATTGCTCCACCAGTTGGTAGAGCACCGGGCATTCGTGCGCGTTGCCCGGCACGACCGCCAGCGCGGCATAAACGTAACAATCCCCGCGCAGATGCAACAAGCTGACCAGTTTGTAGCAACGTTCCCGGTGCGCCTTTTTACGCTCTTGCGCATTGAGTTTTTCATACTCCACCGGGTGATTGTGCTCATCAAACCACATCACCACCGAGCCTTCATACGCCGGGTTGTCCGGCACAAAGAGATAGCTGCCGTCGCCCACAAATAGGCCCGCCGGATCGAAAAAACCATAGGTTTGGAAAATCGGCTGCACCGGCCCGTTGAACCAATCCATCCACTGTTGGGCCGGGACATCTTTGACGCCTTTGCGCAAGGTGTCGTGGTCACAGGGGGTGTGGCGCGTGTACTGGTTCTTGTCATTGAACCCGCGGCACTCCAGCAGGATTTGCTGGCTCTGCGGATCCAAATGCTTGGAAGCGATCTCGGGCGGCAAAGCACCGAGCAATCCGCCACACCGGACCACCCGCTCAAAGGCCCGGAAAGAGTTCTCCAGGTGCAGCTTCAAACTGAGATTGGCCGCCAGCAAGAACCACAAGGGCACTTCCTCTTTCTTTCGGAGCGTGGGAAACTCTTTGGCCAGGGCCTCCAAAATCTTCTCTTTGAAGCACAACTCGAAGAACTCCTTCTCGTCGGCTTGGCCGACGATTTCGATCTGATCAAACTCTCCGCGACGAAAAGCCTCCAGCACCCGCTGGGGGTGGTGTTCGACGATATTGAGATCAAGCATTGGGGTTGGCCGCCTTGTCCGGCCAGACCAGCAGGCGCTGCTGGGCCATTTGATCCGTCAGCGCCAACAGGTGCAAGTGCCGTTTGACCAGCACGGCGCGGGCGCGCTGGTAACGGCGATACTCGGCGGCCCATTGCCGCACCCGAGCGCGTTGATCTTTTGGGACTGTGTAGAGCCGGTCCTTGCCTTGCTCACTGCGGGTCAAGACATAGGTGGCGTGAAGCTGGCCGGCGGCACAACGGCAGTTGGGTTTGCCGCATTTGCGCCGGAGCAGGTAGAAGGAGCCTTGAACCATCGGGTCGGAGCGTTGGAGGCGGCGCAGGGCGGGCGCCAAGGCGGCGTAGGCTCGCCAGAGTTGCTGGCGGAGGCTGGACAGTTCGGTGCTCAATCTGAATCTTTTATATACTAACAGATACAGAATGCAAGCGGAAAAATGCACTAAATGCAAAAAAACGTCTGAACATGCGTCCCGAGGAAAATCAGCCCCGTTTACGCGGTTTTACGCACCCTTCCCCCACTGTCTGAATTGCAGACCACCAACTGCGATTCAGACAGTGGGGGAAAGAATATGGCGCATATAGGCGGGGGGAGTTTTTGGCGACACTGCGGCCGACCGCCGTGGCTTGGACTCAAGATCTGGCGGGTTGGGCAGCCGGCAACGGGATGGACGGTTTTAGGCCGGTCTTGGGTTGGGTGGTAAAGTCAGGAGATTTTGTTCCAAGGCTTGGATTGTCTTGAGGGCTTTGTCGCGGGCTGGCGCTTCCAACTGGAGCACTTCCCGGGTGAAAGTCACCAGCGGCATCTGGGATTTAGAGAGCCCCCCCCCCGCTGTCTGAATCGCAGTGGATTGTATTTTGATTGTCTCTGCAGGTCAGCCGGCGGGGGAGGCAACCGAAGGCGGGCCGCGACCACGCGGCCCTCGGTCCGCGCCAAGTTGGCTGCGCTATCGCGATATAAGGCGGTAGAACATCGGTCCTGTCGGCTCTGAAACCGCGACGTGATTTCGCAGCGTCGAGTAGTCCAGCGCCGGCGTGGCCGGCACGTCCCTCCGGTCGGTCGTTCCCAGGCCGGGGCTCTGCTGCAAGGCGAAGTTGATCCAATGCGCTGTCCAGAACAGAACCACGCCGCATTCTTCAGATGCCAAGACCGCCCGCCTAAACGCTGTGTAACGCGCAGGGCAAGCGGAGCGTGACCGCGTTTTGGCTCGAACGGCGCCGTTCCAGAGGGCGACTCAGCCGTGATAGGGATAGGGATGTTTCCACGGTTGGCGGTAGTCGCGTTTGAGCAGGGCGGCGGCGGCGGGGTTGGCGACGATTTCTTCCTTGCGCGCGTCCCAGGTGATTTTCGAGGCGGTGTCGTAGGCGATCATGGCGAGCTTGACCGCGGTCGTTGAGGCGAAGGCATCCTGGACCAGGCACCCAGGGGCCTGGCGGGTGCGCACGGCGCCGAGGAACTGGGCCATGTGCAGCCCGCCCGCATCGCTTTGGGCCCTATGGACCTGGCGCTCTTTGCCCTTGCCCCGGGGGATGACTTCCCAGCGGTCGTCAGTGACGAAGAGGGTCTCTTTGTCGCCGTAGAAGAAAATGCCGTTGGCGAGGTCGGGCGAGTATTCCTCGGCGCCCCAAATGCGGTGGCGCCAGGTCAACGGGCAGGTGGAGAACTCGAAATGGGCGGTCAGGACATCGGGGGTAGTGATTTTGCCCCCGAGTTCGTAAAGCCCGCCGGCGGCCGAGACGGTCACGGGAGCAGCCTCGCCCAGGATAACCCGGGCGGCATCGATGAGGTGGATGCCCCAATCGACCAGGTGGCCCTGGCCGCTGGTTTTCTCCAGACGCCAATTGATATGGCCGACCTGGGGGCTGTAGGGGATCTTCGGCCCCGGGCCGCACCAGAGATCCCAGTCCAGCGAAGCGGGCGGGGGCTGGGCGGTGGGGTCTTTGGTGCCGGCGGTGTAGTGGATGTTGGCCTCGGCACAGACGATGCGCCCGGCGTTGCCGGCCTGGACATGCTGCCGGACCGCCTGGAAAGCCGCCTCTTGGCGGCGCTGGAAGCCGATCTGGACGATGCGCCCGCTCTGGTTGACGGCGTCCACCATGGCGCGTCCCTCGCGGATGTCATAACTCAAGGGTTTTTCGCAATAGACATCCAGGCCCCGTTCCAGGGCGGCGATGAGCTGGAGGGCGTGCCAGTGGGGCGGGGTGGCAATAATGACGGCTTCGAGGCCGGGCGTCCGGAGAAGGTCCTCATAGAGCTTAAAGGTCCGGGGGCGGCGGCCCTGGAGCTTTTCGACCTCGGCGGCGCAGGGGTCCAAGTGCTCGCTGTCCACGTCGCAAAGGGCAACGACCTCGACACCGCCAACCTTGAGGGCGGCCTTGAGGTCGACCATGCCGTACCAGCCGCAGCCGATCAAGCCCAGCTTGAGCTTGGCATCAGGGCCGGCGGCCTCGAGGAGGACGGGGAATTGGCTGAGGGCAACGGCGCCCGTAGCGGCACCGTGCAGGAAATGACGACGCGTAATCGAGTTCATCGGGCGAGAATGCCCGACTTGGACCTGCGTGGCAAAGTCATTTTGCAGAGCCGCTCTAAAGTCACGCTGGCGAGGGAAAGGGCAAACCCCGCAGCCCTGAAATCCGAAATCCGAAGTCCCGAAATCCGAAGGAAATCCGAAACCCGAAATCCGAGGGCTGAGATCGCACAGCTTTCGGGCATTGGCTCTGCGCTCGATACGGAGGCCACAGGCGCCTCCGTGTCACGAAGCGACCGCACCGAATGAGCGACCGGATGCGGACGTCGCATACCGGATTTCTTTCGCTTCGTCCTCGTAAAATTGCAACCATTTTGGCTGCAATTTTACTGGACTTCGTGGGTCGAAAGATGGAAATTTAAAACACTGAACTTGACCCGTGTTTATGCGGGTACACATGCAATCCACCTGCAGTCGCAGGTACACTCGGCGCGCGAGTTGAGAAGGCAAAATTCGCGGCCAACCTTGACAAGCCGATGGCGAAGCTTAGGCGGATTTCTTTGGTTCTGGCTACGCCAGGTGAGGATTTCGGATTTCGGATTTCCTTCGGATTTCGGCCATCGGATTTCGGGTTTCCTTCGACCTTCGACCTTCGACCTTCGACCTTCGAATCGGGCTTCAGGGCTGCGGGATCCGTTCTCGACGTCTCGGCCATTTTCGGCAGGCTGGACCGGCTACCCTTGTCCGCCCAGCAGTCCTCTGAGCTCGCGAATGTCCCCAACGGAGAGTTTGTTTCGCGTTATGAGGTGGGCCAGCATCGACTTCGCGGAACCGCCAAAGACGCGGCGTAAGAACAGTTCGCTGGCGGCGTCGGCGCATTCGTCCTGCCTGACCAGCGGTCGATAGAGGTAAGCTCTTCCCTGCTTCGTGAACGTCAGGGCCCTCTTCTTGACCAGCCGGCCGAGGAACGTTCTTACGGTTTTGGGGTGCCAGGAGGGGTCTGCGCAGTTGAGGACCGCCGTGATGTGGGCGGCGGAACAGGGCCCCTGGGCCCAAGCTGCTTTCATGACCTCCCACTCCGTCTGGGAGATTCGCGGGACTTTTCTCCCCGCAGGATCAGGATTTGAGCGCGCACTCATGAGCCGGCGGTTTCGTGGATGATCTTCTGGAAGGCCTGCGCGGTCTTGGACCACGTCCGCACGGCCAGCTCCCTGCCGGCCTGCTCTCCAAGCTCCCGCATCTTGTCGCGGTTTTGGTAAGCCCATTCCAGTTTGTCAATGGCGTCCTCGAGGTCCGGCTCGGGCCAGCGCGCCACCGGCGCACCGTCCGCACCGCGCACGACGGTCTCGCCCTTCGTCCCGATGACCAGCGCATTGGACGAGGTGACAATATCCGCATGGCCGGTGGTATTGACGGCAATGACCGGCCTGCCGCAGGCCATGTACTCCATCATGACCAGGTTGGTCCCGCCCTCGCAACGGTTGGGGAAAACCCCGACATCGGTGTTCCGGTAGATCCTGGCCATGGCCAGGTTCAACTGCAGCGGGCAGGTAATGACCCGTTGCGGATCGATGCCATTGTCGGCCAGGATCTGGTTGATCGCGTCCACGAAGGACCCCCTCCGCGGGGCGAATCGAATCAAGCGCGAGTTGCGCATCGTCTCGAGGGTGGCGGGCCACGGGTTATTCCAGGCATTGACCAGCATGGCATCGGCATGGCGCTCCTGCAGCACTTTATAGGCGCGAATCACGACGTCCTGGCCCTTGCGCAGTTCAAACTTGCCGCCGGAAAAAACCACGAACTTGTCCGCGAAGAACTCGCGGCCATGGTTTTCGTCGGCTGCCGGGCGGAAGATGAGCGGATCGACGCCGTGGGGCACCGCCTCGACGCCGTCCAGACCCGCCTCAGTCAGCACGCCGGCGCACCAAGTGGACCCGGCGACGAGTTTTCTGAAGCAGCGGCGCCCATTCTCAATCCAAGCGGGATGGAGGAGGTTGTTCTCGAAGACGCAGTAGCCAAAGGTCATCTTGCTGCGGAGTTGGGGACGCCTTGGGAGGAGCCGCTCGCCGCCTACTCCTTGCAGGAGCGGACCATCGAGGAGGCGGGAACCGTTGCCCGCCAGGAGCATTGCCGCCTCTTCGGCCGGCAGCGACAGGCGCAGGAGTTCGTGGTACTCGAGCGCGTCTCCGATGGCGCTCAGGGGAAACGGTTCGTTGATGATCCGAACCGGTTCGAGCCGGCCAAGTTCGAGCGCCAGGTTTTTGCCGAGCACTCCCCAGCCATGCGTGGATCCCAGAGGCATGTTTACGTAAACCATATAGATCTAACGCCGCAGAAACTCCAAAGCCGCGGCCAGGACGGGGTCCGAAGAGGAGTGTCGAGTGTCGGGTGTCGAGTGCCGAGTGCCGGGTGTCGAGGGAACCATGCACCGCCCCTCGATACTCGGCCCGTTGCACGCCCGACTACTTGGCAGCCGGGGCTTGACCTCGATGTCCGGCGCTATCCCGCGTCCTTCGATGCAGGCGCCTTCGAGGTCGAGGTCCTGCCAACTTGGGATGAAAGCCACCACGCCGTTGCCCAGGTCCACTGGCTTCGGGTTACCCGAGGCGCCAGCAGTCCGCTGTCCGACCAGCTTGCAGCCGGGGGCCTGCCTCATCATCATCGCGAAAGACTCGCAACTGCTAACAGTGCCCGGGCCAATGAGCACGGCCACGCGGCCCCGGTAGTGTGGTCCGGCCCGGTTGGGCTTCAGCCGCCGATAGATGGGGCCTCTCAGGGCGCCGGTGCGCAGGGTCAAATGTTTCGCATAGCAAACCGGGCGCCTGACAAAGCAACCGGCGAAATGGGCGGCCAGCGGTTCGGCCCCGCCGCTGTTGGCCCGGACGTCAATGACCAGCGGACGGCGTGTAACCGCCGCCTCGCGGAGCAGCCGGTGTGCGGGGCGGAGCCGCTGCGGCGTGCCGGCCGGCCAGGCCCGCAGACAGAGATAGACGATACCGTCCGGGAACTTGCCCGACGCGACCACCTCGTTGTGCTGCCGCCAGCGGGGAATCACTTTCGGCAGCAGCAGGAGGTCGACATTCCTTTGCGCGAACCTTCTATAAGTCGGCACCGTTTGGTTTTCCACCCGCAGCCAAAGGTGGATGTCCTGCGCGGCGCTCAGCAGCCTGGCGGCTTGCCGGGCAAAATCTTCGGCCGTGCGGCTTGAGCGTAACGCCGGTCCGAATCTCCCGAAGCGTCGCTTCCAATCCACGCCCCGCAGGTCCCGATAAGAATAGTCCTCGAGGATGGCGGTTCTCAGGCGGAGAAAGGCCACGCAAGACGTTGAATCGTCGTTGCGTTTCACTGCAGTGATTCAGCCACCGGGGCGGCCCAGCAACCGTTGTTTGACGTTCGCGGGCAGGGCCGAGTTTTGCACCCAGGCGCTTGCCGCCCTCTGGTCCTCGTCCAGCCAGGCGCGAGCGACGTTTTCCATCTGGAAAGCCCTTTGCCGGTCATCGCCAATGGACTGGGCCCATACGGCGGCCGTAGCGGGGTCGCTGTGACTCAGAACACCGACAAATGAACCGACCGCGGCGTCGCGGCTGGCGCCCACCGGCAGGCCCTGGAGCCAGTTCGCCGCGCCCACCGGATCGCGGTTGGCCCACGAAGACATCACCGTCCGAACGGACTGGTCGCGCAGGCTGCCGTCGGGGAACTGGCTGACCCAGGCGGCGGCGGCGGACGGGTCAGAGGCAGCCCAGGACATTAGCACGCTCCCCACAGCGCCGTTCTGCACTTCGCCAGCCGGCAGGCGGGCGGCGAAACTGGCGGCATCCTCGGGCGACTGGCGCGCCCACACCGAAGCCAGACCGGCCAACGCGCGGCGCTGGGCCTCTCCTCCCAGTTTGTCCATCGTCCAGTCGGCCGCCGCTGCCGGGTCGCTCAAGGCCCAGCCTCTGACCGCGGTGCTGGCCAGGTTCACCTGGAGGCTCCCCAAAGGTTGAGTCAGGGCAAAGGCCGCGGCACTCGCCGGGTCCTGGCCAGCCCAGGAATCAATGATCCGTTCCATGACCTGGCTTCGGTCCCGGCTGGCGGGCAGTTCCTGCGCCCAGCCCAGGGCCGCTTGAGGATCCGTGGCGCCCAAGCCCCCGGCCACAGAGTTGATTAGGTCACTCCGGGCGCGCCCCGGTTCCAGGGTGAGCGCGTATGCCGCGGCCGCCTGAGGATCGGTTTGGGCCCACAACGGAGCGATTCTCCGCAGGGCCTCGTCCCTGGCGGGCCGGTTGGTCAGTTGCTGGACCCACGAAACCGCGGCGTTCATATCCGACTCTGCCAGGCTCGAGGCCACGCTCGCCAGGCCCGTCGTCCGCGCCTCTCCCTCAGGCAGCGAGAGCGCGAACTGGGCCGCCAGCTTCGGATCGCCCGGGGCAAGCGATTCGCACAAGGCCCGCGCCGCGTCGCGCTTGCGGGGGGACTCAGGCAAGCCTTTCACCCACTGGGCTGCGGCCGAAGGATCTGTTCCCGCCCAGGCGGCGGCGATGCCGTCCCACACGCCGGGCTCGTCCAGTGACAGGGTGGCAGCCGCGGCCGCCGCGGCAACCGGGTCGCTCTCAGCCCAGCAGCGAAGGACGTCCGCTTGGAGCCCCGCGGTTGTCGAGGTCGGCTTGAGAGATTTTGCAAAATCGAGCGCACCTCTCGGATCCGCCACAGCCAGGGCGTTGACTGCGGTTTGCAGAAGCTGGTTCTTTCGCGGGCCGGCAGGCAGTTGCGAAACCCACTTGGCGGCCGCGTCCGGGGCCTTCTGTGTCCATCCCTCGACGATGGCGTCGAGGGCTAAGCAGCGTGCGCTAGACGGCGGGAGTCCTTGGGCGGATGCGAGGGCGGCGCCGCTATCGAGCCGAGCCCAGCGGGCCCATAGGCCCCTGGCGAGGTGATGTCGCGCCTCGGGCTCGCGACGATGGGCCAGCAGCTTCAGTGCGGCCGGGATGTCCGCCCCGTCGATGGACTCGGCCAATCGGCGCAGGAGTTCCTCGCGGCGCCCGCGTTCACCCGGCGCGAGCGCCGACCGGATGGCGGCGTCCAGTTGGTCAAGCGTGACCTGTGCAGGGCCGGGCTCTGATGGCGTTGGAGCCATGGCACGCCCCGCGCGGGGCGCGGTCTGCGAAGGATGCGGATCGAAGCGGGCTCGGGGCTGGTCCTTGGACGCATCGAGCGGCCGTCGGAAAGCTGTGCGGCCAGCCACAAGGCCGGCCGAGAGTCCGACCATTAGCGCCAGTATTGGTGAGAACCTCGGTTTCATGGGTGTCGTTCCTGCTAGGCTGATTTCAGACGGAAGCAAAGGACTCAGGGCGGCCTCTCAGTTCTGGGCCATTCCGGCTCCAGGGCGAAGAAAGCGGCCAGCTTCGCTGCCGCGTGTTTCCATGTCCATCCTCCACGGGCAACGTCCGCCGCGACCCGCCCCATTGCCTTGGCCTCGTCCCGATTCTCGTATATGTGCCGCATGAGGTGAACCAGGTGGTCCAGATCGGGCTCGACATGATAGCTGCGCACCGAGCCATCCCTATTTCTGTCCGGGATCGGGCGCGAGTGACGAATAGTGTATGCATAGCGTGGCGACAAAAAATCCGCTGGACCACTCCAGGGTGTTGCGACGACGGGCAGCCCGCAGGCCATCGCTTCGAGAATCGTCATGGCGAATCCCTCGGCGCGCAACGGAAAAAGGTAACAGTCCGCACCGGTATAGACCCCCCCGCGGCTATTGAGCGGAACATCCGACTCCAGCAGCAGGATCTCCGGTGCCCCTGGCTTCGCAGTGGCCTCTCGTACCACTGCCTCGAGGGGTCCAAGGGAAGAGGCGCGCCGCTGAGGATCCCGAAGCCGTGGAACTTTCAGGACCAACGCGACGTCGTCATGCTCTGAAAATGCCCGCGTGAACGCCTTGACGCTGACGTCAAAGCCCTTCTCGAAAAGCCACGGAAAACTCGCCTGGAGGAATCTGAAGCGCCTCTCCGTGGGGTAATGGAAAGGGATCGACTGGGGACAAAAGACAGATGGATCTATCCCGTGTGGCACGGTCGCCCCACGGTTCGGGCTGAGCCCCGCCTCCAGGTATGGTCGAAGCACGTGGGCAGACGGGGCGAGAATGGCCTCGAAGGCGTCCCCTAACAACCGGACTCCCTCCCGCGTCACGGTGTGATTTCCGGTCACGTAGAGGACCTCGCGCCGCCCGAGGGAGGAAAAGACGCCGCAAGGCGCGTACCGGCTGGACTTGAGCATGGTGAAATGCACCGTAATGGCGTTTTCGGGGTCGTAGTCCCGGTGCATCTGCCCGAAAACCCTCTCGTACTTCCCGGGGGCGCCCTCTCGAAAGAGCGCCTCCTCCCGGCATACGTAGTCCCGCGAAAGGGCTTGGTGCTCATCTTGTGGGACCGTCGGCACCCTTAACTCGATCAGGGCGTTGGTCAACTCGAACATCACCTGCGCCACGCTGGCGTTACAAAACAGTTGCTGCCGCATGACCAAGTGGGTGGGCGCTCCCCCGCCAGCGGCGGGGCATCGGTCGGCCCCAGCAGGGGCCGCAGGCTTGGCCTCCGGCCCATGCACACCCCCGGCAGCAGCAGCCTCGGAGATGATTCTGCCCAACTTCCGCAGGATCGCCGTCGGCTCTTCGCCGGCGGCAGCCGCGCCATCCAAACCGCGCACATAGGGTAAGAAAGCTGTGTTAGCCGGCGCGGGATCGGGTCCCGTCTGCGGGAGCAGCACCAGGTGCCGGCGGCTCGCCGCTTCCTCCGGGACCGCGTTACTAGGCTCCGGTCGCGCATCAGCAGGATTGATGCGGTCAAGCCACGCGAGCCCGTTTTGCCCAAGGTGGTCAAAGCCAGCCGGAAACGCATCCCGCCGGAGATTGGAAAGGATCACGTGCGGGCGCTGCTGGGCGAGCAGGACCCGGAGAAAATCGGGCGAGCCCAGATACTGCTCCGGAACGGGGAAGACCCGGATACCCTCCCACACATGGGGCGGTTCAGCCGAGCCCACCGCGAACCAGAGGGGTACTATGCCGCCCTCGCGGGCCAGCCCTCTTAGGAGGACCCTGGTCTCCCTGGCCGAGTAGGAGTCGGCGCAGTCACTATCAGCAAGCCAGCCAAGTCTCAGTTTCATAACCAACAGCGCCAGACGTGGGACGGCCCTCAGGCAACGGGCGAACGCCGGCTAGCCCGGAGGCCAGCCAACCCCGGGGGTTCCCCTGTTCACAGAGCGATTTCCCGCCACTCACCGATAAACGTCTCACTCTCATTCAACCCCACGTGTTTAACGCAGGAGCTCCCTCAAGCCGCCTTCTCATAGGCGGACTCCTTCAGCAACCTGCTCAGGACACCCGGATGCCGCGACCTCAAAAGGTCATGGATGTGGAGGACCTCCCGGTGGAGGATTCTAATGGCCTCGCAATACACCTTGCCCGGGTCGTACAGCGTGCGCGTCGAGTCCACGCACTCGGCGTAACACCAGTTGCGGCACGTTAGAGCAGCCAAGCAGTTAGCGCAGTCAGTCTTTGCGTCTTCGAGCGCGTTATAGTCCAGGAACACTGCCCGCAGCCGGTCGTTAAAAGGCTCGCCCAGCCTGGCGAAACGGAACCCGCCGGCGCACTGGTGGGGACCGAATCGATGACAGGGCCACAGGTCCCCTCGCGGGTCGACCAGTGTCACGCCTCGACCTGCTCCACAAGGGAACCTGGAAGTGGTCTCCGCCGAATGCATGGCCTTTAGTCCTTTGGTGAATTCTTCGATGTCGAGCGGTTTTCCGGCGACCTGAGCGTCGATGTAAAACTCGCCGAGTTTGTCATATTGGGAACGGAGAGCCTCTAAATCCTCCGGTTCCCAGTCGCAATTGACGGCCGCCTTGAAAGTCATCACCCGGAAGCCGAGTTTCGCAAAGTATTTGGCGCCCTCGAAGAGGAAGCGGACGGACTTGGGAGAGATTGTCGCGCGCGCCATGACCTCGGGCCGGTAGGCCAGGATCCTCGGCACATTCTCCTCGACGGCCTCCGAACTAGCCCCGCCGCCCAAAAAGGGGCGGTTGACATTCTGTACCTCCGGAATGCCGTCAATCGAGCAATGGAAGCCCATGCCGAACCGCCGCCAAAAACTCATCATCTCGTCCGTCAGGTGCGTGCAGTTGGTCGTACAGCCAAAGTGCAGGCTCTTGCCAAGCTGCCGGGCGCGGCACTTGCCATACGGAACGATCTTCTGGATCAGGTCGAAACGCAGCAGCGGCTCGCCGCCCATGAAATTCACTTTCAGCTCGCCCCTGAAATTCCCGCAAGCCGCCAGCAGCCAGTCAACAGCGTCCTTGGCCGTCGCCAGGTCCATGTGAACGGCCTGCTTGCGCCACTTGAAGCAATAGATGCAGGCCAGGTTGCAGGCCTCCGTCACATCGAGGTCAATGCTGTGCAGGTTGCGAACGGCGGGCAGGCTGTTATAGACGCGCGACCAAGGGAGTGTGGCGCTCGGCACGGAGGCGGCAGGCGCGTTTGCGGGGTGCGGCGGTGCGAGAGAGGCGCTCATGGAACGGGGAGGATGCGTGGATTAGTGGATCGGTGGATTAATGGATTGACGGATTGGTGGATGATGAGGCCACTACGCATGGTTAACCGGGGTGAAATCGATCCCGTCCTCGCGCAACTCAACCCGTTCCCGGCCGGGGCGATTTTGGCCTTTAGCGGCGGCTTCGGCGGAATCCCACATGAGTTCCTCGAAGAGCCGTTTCCTCGGCGCGCAGTAGAGGTCGAACAGCACGGCCGCATCCGCTCCGCCGCCTGGATTCTGGATTCTGCTTTCTGCTTTCTGTTTTTTGCTTTCCCCATTTTGCTTTTCCTCCAGCAGCAGGACGGAAGCATCCACTCCCCCGCACAGGTACCGCCAATCGCAAAGCTGGCAGTCCTTGGGTTTGGTCGCGCTTGACAGCGACTCGGCCATCACATCCAGCCGCTCCCATTTTATGGAATCAGGATTCTCGAGGACGTTACCCAATCGCCAGCGTTCGCAACCGATGGCATTCTCCCCCGCGTAAAGGTCGCCATTGGACAGAACGGCTAATGCGGCTCCCGCCCCAGCGGGCGAGCTAACCGGCGGCTGTTCCGAGTCCATCCTCGCGGCGACCCACGACAGCGGCGAAATCAGGCGTAGCGGTATGCGCGGGTTCCGATACATCGCCAACAGCGCTTCGACGTATTCCCCGGCCACTGGGCCGCACTCCCCCTCCCCATTCAATGGGGACAGGGCCGGGGCGAGGGGGCCGCTTGCGTTCGTACCCTCGCAGCCAGCCACATTAAGGCGGCTCGCTGCCTTCGGCAACAGCCCGACCGGTGCTAACTCGATGCTCCCTCCGCGGGTCGCGTCAACCAGGGCCAGGACCAACTCCGGCAGCGCCCGCACGTTCGCCCCAGTGACGGGCAGGACCATGTGGGGCCACAGACCCTGATCGCTGATCTCACGGAGGTTCCTGAAAGGCGCACTGTCCCCGTAGCCGCGCTGTGAGCCCGTCCCTTCGCGAGACCCGCCGACGCGGTCCCCCACAACCCAGGCAATCCGGACGCCCGGGTTATCATACACGAACTCCCAAAGGCCGGGCGGCAGCTCCCGGAGTTCGGAGAAAAGCGTCGCGCGGCTGTTCAACTGCAGGTTCTGGTGGGCATACGCGCAGGCCTCGCTCACCCGCTCTCGCCCTGCGGCCCAGTCGGAGAGCGCGTCCCAGTGCGTGAACACCATGTCGATGGTCCCACCGCGCCTCGCTTGACCGGCGGCCGCCTCGAGTCCGGCGAGGACAACCCTTCGCGCGCACGCCCCGACGAAGGTGACCAGCCGGTACTGCCGGCGGTGCTCCTGGCTCCTCCGAACCGTGTCCGGCGACAGGTCATAGCCGATCCGTGCGGGCCGAAGCCGGTCATCCTTCACAGGTCCGCTCACCAAAGCCTCAAGAAAACGGACTTGGGCCTGCGGTTCCCCAAGTGCCTCTGCCATTGATTGCGCCAAGCCTAACTCCGAAAGCACCGCCCCGGCATCCGGCCAATATAGAGTCAGATGTGGCGGCCGAACAGTCCATAGGGCAAGGCGGCCCGCCCGCGCTTGCACGCGGACGTTGTCAAACAGCCTGTCGCTGGATGTATTCACTCACGACTTGGGGTTGCGGGCTCACCCGCGAGAGGACGCCGCCCCCCCAGAGGGCTGAGCGCCTCCAAATGATCGGCCGGTTCTTGCGCGGCGAGACGGCCCGCCCGGTGCTCACGCCGGAAGGCCCACGGAGCGCCGGTCGATATTCGCGGTGCTAGCCGGCTCCAGTTTTGCAGGTGTTCACCGCAGGAGTGCACGTGTTTCCCGATTGGCAAGCGTTGTATGATGCGCAGACATCGGTTAGGCATGTGTTCGCTCCTTGAATGCAATAGTTAGAATTACAGTAGTTGTACCCGCTCCTGCAAAGGTCATTGTTGGTGCAATAATTGGTCCCGCACTTGTTGGTTACATCACAATAGTCCTGACCCCAGCAATCGTTGTAGGCGTCAGCGACGTTGGTCTGACAATAGTCCGCCCTACAAGAGTCGGAGTAACGGCAGTAGTTTGAACCCCCGTCGCAAGTATTGATGTTGTAGCACGTATCGGTGAGGCAGTAGTTGCTCGCGCTGCATTGGTTCGCCGCCGTGCAGGAATCGGAGCCGCAGTTGTTCGCCTGGGCATTCGAACAATCGTCACCCGACCCCTGGCACAAATCCGTGGTCTGGCACACATTCTGCACCCCATAGCAGGGATCGCTCCCGTTGCACTGGTTGAAGGAGGAGCACACATTCCACGAGGCCCAGCACTGGTCTCCCCCTGCACTGGGCCCACCGCACGTGTTGGTGGCGGTGCAGCTATTGCTAAAGCCACTGCAGTTGTTCCAAACATCGCAGGTGTCGCTGTAGCACAGGTTAAAGCTTGTGCAAGCGTTGGGGTTTGTGGAGCAGTCGTCCGTACCATTGCAGGGCGGCTGCCCTTGGCGACTGTCGCCGGGGACGCAATAGTCGCCGCACGTGTTGTTCACCGTGCAGTTGTTCGAATCGCAAAGATTCCTGTAGCAATAGTTTGTGCCGGTGCAGACGTTTTGCCCGCACTGATCAGCCGTGGAACATGTGTTTCCCCCGCATTGGTCCAAGCTGCAGAGCCCGTCCGCCGCGCTGCAACTGTCCCCGTTGTACGGGCAAGTGTTCCACACGCCTGAGTCGCACTTCGGGCAGGAGCCGGCCACGGCTGTTACGGGGACAGCCAGCGCGCCGATCGCCACTCCGCCACCGAGGACCCCCCTGGTGACCTTCCGCAGAAAGCGTTCGTGCATAAATAACTTCCGGGTTTTAGGCGCAATGCAAACAAGTTGATAAGCCACCCCGCGGGCGTGGAGGAACGGGGCCACAGTGCGCAGTAGTTGCAAATAAAGGCTCCAACGA
>Ga0187857_10002266_pt1 | contig 17518 bp, 11 predicted proteins | sample June2016WEW_8_10_FD_132984 | JGI IMG/M metagenome (GOLD analysis project Ga0187857, IMG submission 132984) | Peatland microbial communities from SPRUCE experiment site at the Marcell Experimental Forest, Minnesota, USA - June2016WEW_8_100 | ecosystem: Environmental > Terrestrial > Soil >...
CGTCGAGCATCTAAATGATCTGCCGGACATTGCGTCCAAGATCGGCATGGAGCTGCGAAATCAATATGTTCTGGGATACCGACCAAGCAATCATGTCCACGACGCGCGGTGGCGCAAAATCAAGGTCAAGCTGCGCCCGCCCAAGGGGCTTCCGCCTCTTTCCGTTTACTCCAAGACCGGCTACTACGCTCCCGCGCACTGAAGTCCGTCGTAACCTCCACTATGCATTCTTAGCCGGTCTCGCACTGTTGCTGACCCTGCTCCTCTTTGTTGGCCGATCTTTCGCGCAGATCCCTGTGCAGACGGTCCCTCCTCCGTCACCTCCCGATCAGGATGCTGGCAAGGGCCAAACGGGCAGCCACATTAAGCTGAATGTCAACCTGGTCGTGCTCCATACCACCGTCCTCGACGACCGCGGCAAGTTTGTGGAAGGACTCACCCAAGAGAATTTCCGCGTTTACGAAGACAAGGTCGAACAGAAGCTCTCCCTCTACAAGCGCGAAGATATTCCCGTCAGCATGGGCCTGGTCATTGACAATAGCGGCAGCATGCGCGACAAACGGCCCAGCGTGAACGAAGCCGCGCTCACCCTGGTGCAGAGCAGCAATCCCCAGGACGAATCCTTCGTCGTCAATTTCAACGACGATTTCTACCTCGATCTCGACAAGGATTTCACCAACAGCATTCCCGAGCTCAAGGAAGCGTTGGAGCGCATTGACGCCCGCGGCAGCACCGCGCTCTACGACGCCATCATCGGCTCGCTTGACCATCTGAAGAAAGGCAAGAAAGAAAAGAAAGTTCTGTTGATTGTCACCGATGGCGAGGACAACGTTAGCCGCAATTCGCTGGAGAAAACCATTCGCGAGATTCAGAAGACCGATACGGTGATCTATACCATCGGCCTGCTCAGCCAGGAGATCAAGCGCAGCGCCAAAAACGCCAAGAAAGCCCTCACGGAAATCGCCCTGGCCTCCGGCGGCGTGGCCTATTTCCCGGAGAACGTCGGGGATGTACACAACATTTGTGAACAAGTGGCCCACGACATTCGCCACCAATACACCTTGGGCTACTACCCGTTGAATATCGCCCGCGATGGCAGCTTCCGCAGCGTTCACGTGGACGTCCTGCCGCCGCGCGGCAAGGGCAAGCTCGTCGCGCGCACACGCAACGGCTACTACGCCCCGATGGCCGCCGCTTCCACCGCCACTGGCAAGTAATCCCTCGCAGTCCACGGTCTCACAGGCGCATCTCTTTTGTAGGGGTCGAGCATGCTCGACCCCTACTCGGCAAGACCTAAGCCGCGCTGTCATCCCGAGCGGAGCGACCCGATTTTTTCGGGCGCGCCGATTTTTGGCGCGTTGGGTCGCGAAGCGCGATCTGTGCGCCCCGTGCGCTTCGCCGGGGTCGAGGGCCCTGCTTCTGCCACTCGATTTTGTCCCCACCCCTAAAACTGTCATGCCCACCTCAAAACGGTCATCCCGACCGCAGGCCCGCGATTCTTGCGGGCCGTAGTGGAGGGATCCCGGCAACGCGTCAGTCAGTCCCTACTTCCGAAGTTCCTCGTCTTGACCTATTAGCTTTTAACTTTCAACTTTCAACTTTTAACTCTTCGACCTCTTCTCTGCGAACTCTGCGTTCGGCGTTTACCCCGACCCGGTCGGGGCGACCTCTGGGTAAGTCTCTTCTTCCCCGGCGGCCGTTGAGAAGTCCGGCTCAGCTCAGCTCATTCAAAAAGCTCTTCCCGTGCGGAATCGCCCCGCCAAAATTCTCCGCAATGGTTTGTCCCATGTCTGCCAGAGTGTCCCGCACGCCAAGACTCTTGCCGAACTGATTGCCCGGCGTGTACGCCAGGATTGGCACGTACTCTCGTGAATGGTCCGTGGTTTCCCAACGCGGATCGGGGTCGCAGCCATGGTCCGCGGTAATCATCAGCAGATCCTGCTCCTTCAGCAGCGGCAAGTACGAGGCCAGCCACACGTCGAATTCCTCCAATGATTCCGCAAATCCCTCCACATCCTTGCGGTGACCGTAGAGCATGTCGAAATCCACCAGGTTGCAGAAAATCAGCCCGCTCTCGCGATCCCGCGCCGCCTCCGCCAGCTTTTCCATCCCGTCGGCATTGGATTTTGTGGTGACATACGCGTCCACACCGCGCCCGTTGTAAATATCGTGGATCTTGCCGACCCCAAACACATGCACCCCGCGTTCCTCCAGCTCATCCAGAAGCATCGGCCATGGCGGGTCCACGGCATAATCGTGCCGCCGCGATGTCCGCGTGAAATGTCCCGGAGCGCCCATAAACGGCCGCGCAATCACGCGTCCCACGCGGTGCTTGCCATCCAGCAACTTGCGCGCGATTTCACACATGCGATAAAGCTCCGCGATGGGGATCACCTCTTCGTGCGCCGCAATCTGGAAGACGCTGTCGCCGGACGTGTACACAATCGGCTTCCCCGTACGCACGTGCTCCTCGCCCAACTCCTTGATAATCTCTGTCCCCGATGCCGGCTTGTTTCCCAGCGTCTTCCTTCCAATCTGTTTCTCAAACGGCTCCATCACCTCTGGCGGGAATCCCTCCTTGTACACGGGAAAAGCCTGCTGCAGCCATACTCCCGCCATTTCCCAATGACCCGTGGTTGTGTCCTTTCCCGGCGAACGCGTCGCCCCTTTCCCATAAAATCCGCGCGGCGCCGGCGTGGGCTGCAAATGTTTCAGCGGTTCGATGTTGGCCAAACCAAGTTCCACGAGCGTGGGAATCCGCAACGGGCGCGATTCGGCGATGTGGCCCAGCGTGTTGCGCCCCACGTCGCCATACTCCGCCGCGTCCGGCAGCTCGCCAATCCCCACGCTATCCAATACGATCCAAATCACGCGCGCAAACTTCGCCATTCTATTGCCTTTTCTTCTGCCTCGGTCCCTCGCCGCACTCTAGCATAGCCTGCCCTTGCCGGCGCAATTGACCATCTCCCCAAGTAGCCCTACGATGTTCCCAGCGACTCGCTCCCAGTGAACTTTTTTCCCATTCTCAGCGTACTACCTGTATAGAAGGAGTACCCATGTCACAACAGGGTCGCACGCGAAGCGGTTCGGTGGTGTTTCCGCTTCTACTGATTGCTTTGGGCACCTTATTTCTGCTCTGGCGCTGGTTGCCCGATTTTGATCCCTTCCCGGTTCTCTGGAAGTACTGGCCGCTTTTCCTGATTCTTGTGGGCGCCGGAATGCTCTGGGATCGCGTGCAGCGCCACCGCGATCCGCAAACCGCCCCGTCGTTTCCAGTCGGCTCTATGATCGGCATGCTGCTGTTCCTAATCGTTCTCACGGCTCTGCTCTGGCATCACCATTCCACTCACCGGATGCACTGGACCAATTGGGACACTGTTTCCACCGGCCGCAGCAGCCACGACACCAAGACCGTCAATCTGCAGGGCGCCAAAGCTGTTCGTATGAACTTGGAAATGCCTGCGGGTGAATTGCGACTCGAAGGCGGAGCGCAGCAATTGCTGGAGGCGGAATTCTATCGCAGCGGATCTTGGGGAGTACCCGAAGTGGACTACTCCGTTGAAAATGGTTTCGGCTCTCTGACCATCAATCAGGAGGGCATGAAGCTCTCTGGAAACTCGGACAACACTTGGAGCCTGAAGGTAAACGGCACGACGCCCCTTGAACTGAAGGTAGATGTGGGAGCCGGAAAGGGCGAATTTCATCTCGCCAAGGTGAACTTAACGAGCCTCGAACTCAATATTGGTGCAGGCCAGGCCAATGTCGACCTCACCGGCGAGCGCGCCAAGGACCTTCGCGCCGAAATTCATGGTGGTGTGGGTGAAGCCGTCGTGCGCCTGCCGAAAAATGTCGGAGTTGTGGCCACGGTACACGGTGGCCTCGGTTCGGTGGATGTCCACGGCCTCAAGGAAGAAGACGGCCAGTACACCAACGCCGCCTACGGCAAGTCGCCCAACACCATTCGCCTCACCGTCGAGGGCGGCATCGGCCACATCCGCCTCGAGCAGGAATAACCCCTCTTCTGCGAAGAATCCTGTGACTGTTGAATGAGTCGCCTTCCTGAACAAAGCCGAATATCCGGCGATAGAACAACTCTTATGAGACCCGGTGAGCGCGTCGAGACGTTCATTGACTTGGAATAGGCCCAAGCCTATGATTCGCGCAAGAGGTTGAGTGGGAAGGAGAACTTCCCATGCCGGACCAGGCGCAATCGCTGGACTCCCTCATTGGGCGCGAGTTTTCCCACTACCGCATCATCAAGAAACTCGGTGGCGGAGGAATGGGTGTTGTCTACGAGGCCGAAGACACCCGCCTGCACCGTAATGTTGCGCTGAAATTCCTACCCGACAATCTGGCGAAAGACCCACAGGCACTCGCGCGTTTTCAGAGAGAGGCACAGGCAGCGTCGGCCTTGAATCATCCCAGCATCTGCACCATTCATGACATTGGCGAAGCGGAAGGCAAGGCGTTCATCGCCATGGAATATTTGGAGGGTGCTACGTTGAAGCGCAGCATTGCCGGGCGTCCCCTGGAACTCGAAACGCTGCTGGGACTCGGCATCGAAATCGCCGATGCTCTGGATGCCGCTCACGCCAAAGGAATCGTCCACCGCGACATCAAGCCTGCGAACATTTTCGTCACCGAGCGCGGCCACGCCAAAATTCTCGACTTCGGCCTTGCCAAGGTCACCGCGTCAAGCAGCGCGTCGCGTAGCGCGGACAGTCTCGCCACACTTGGAGTGGACGACGACCAGCTCACCAGCCCGGGGACTGCGCTCGGCACCGTTGCCTACATGTCCCCCGAGCAAGCCCTCGGCAAAGAACTGGATGCTCGCACCGATCTTTTTTCCTTCGGCACGGTGCTCTACGAAATGGCTACCGGCACTCTGCCGTTTCGCGGCGAAACTTCCGCGGCCGTGTTTGATTCGATTCTCCACAAGACGCCTGCCGGGCCGGTTCGCTTGAACCCCGATCTTCCGCCTCCCCTCGAAGGGATCATCAACAAAGCTCTCGAAAAAGACCGTAATTTGCGCTACCACCATGCCGCTGACATGCGCACGGACTTGCAGCGTCTGAAGCGCGATACCGATTCCGGCCGCACCGCGCAGCAAGCTATCCCGGACGAAGTTGTTGCCGCCTCAGCGGCTGCGCCAGCGCAATCACAAGCATTGAGCAGTCAACAGATAACGCCATCTCCTGCGCCGCCCGCTCCGGAGAAAAAACCCTTCGCACGTGATTGGAAGTTCCTCGTTTCTGCCGGTGCGCTTATCGTGGTTGCACTCGCCGGCGCTCTCTACTGGCGTTCCACGAAAGCGCATGCGCTCACGGAAAAAGACACGATTCTTCTAGCCGATTTCATCAACACCACCGGCGATCCGGTTTTCGACGGAACTCTTAAGCAGGCCCTGTCGGTTCAACTCCAGCAATCGCCCTTTCTCTACATCTTTCCCGACAAGCGGGTTGGTGAGACTCTGCAGCTCATGGGACGCTCCCCCGACGAGCGTGTCACCGGGACGGTGGCCCGTGAAATTTGCGAACGCGAAAACATCAAAGCAGCGCTAAACGGTTCCATCTCAGCCCTGGGAACGCAGTATGTAATCTCGCTCGATGCCTTGAACTGCCGCACTGGCGATTCTCTGGTGCGCGATCAAGTGACCGCCGACAGCAAAGAAAAAGTCTTGTCTTCCCTAGGCGAAGCCGCCACTCGCTTGCGGAGCAAGCTCGGCGAGTCCCTGGCCTCGATTCAGAAGTTTGATAGACCCATCGAGCAAGCCACTACCTCGTCGCTCGAAGCCTTGAAGGCCTACTCCCAGGCCGTCCCGCTGGAGGATTCGGGACAGGATCAACAGGCCATCTCCTTATACAAACGCGCGATCGAACTCGACCCAAATTTTGCCGCGGCATACGACCGATTGGCGGGCGTCTACGCTAATGAATTTGAGGTACAGCGGAGCGTCGATTACGAAAAGAAGGCTTATGCACTGCGCGACCGCGTTAGCGACCTGGAAAGGTTTTCCCTCGAGACGAGTTACCACTGGATGGTCACAGGAAACCTGGACAAGGAAATGGAAATCGAGGAATTATTTCACCAAGCCTATCCCCGCGAGGACTCTCCGGTCAACAATCTTGCGGTGGATTATTGTATCTTTCTTGGCCAATTCGAGAAAGGTATCCAAATGGGCAACGAGGCGCTTCGGATCAATCCGCATTCCAGAGGCGCTTATGGTTCGGTAGCCTGCGGTTATCTCGGCCTCAACCGCCCGGACGAAGCTAGAGCTTTTCTCGAAAGCGTCCTCCCGAACAACCCCGATTACGATGGCATTCACTTCAGCCTCTATTGGGTCTATTCAGCACTGGGAGATGAAGCAAGCGTCCAGCGCCAGCTCCAATGGGCTTCGGCTAAATTGCAGAGAACAGGCCAGTTTGCATTCGATGACACCGGAAGAGCCACCTCGCTAGGCAAAATGCAGAAAGCTCGAGGATTTTCGGCCCAGGCCCTGCAAGTCTTAAAGAACAACAATCTTAAGGATAGTGCGGCCGGCAATGCCGCCTTCATGGCCCTGACCGAAGCCGCAGTGGGCAATTTTCAAGCCGCGCGCCAGCAACTTGCTGCGAGCGAGGCGCTCTCCCGCACACTGACAAACCTCCCAACGATCGCCGTAGTCTTGGCCCTTGCGGGTGACTCCAGCGGAGCGCGAAGCTTCATCAATGATCTCAAGCGTCGCTACCCCTCCAACTTCATGGTGAATAGTGTATTTGTTCCATCGGCTGAGGCTCTTTTGCTATCCGACCGCGGGGATACAGCTGCGGCCGTCCAAGCTCTGCAACCGGCCGTTCGCTACGAACTGGGACCTGCGTGGGGATTCCTCCCGATCTACGTGCGCGGATTGGTCCATCTTCGTGGCCACCAGGGAAAAGAAGCCGCCGCCGAGTTTCAAAGAATTCTTGGCCAGCGCTCCCTCGGAGCCACTGCTCCCCTGTATGCTCTCTCTTATCTAGGACTGGCCCGCGCTGAGGCTCTCACGGGCGATACGGCAAAAGCTCGCACTTCTTACCAGGATTTCTTCGCCCTCTGGAAAGACGCCGACCCGGACATCCCCATTCTCATCGCTGCAAAAGCTGAATTCGCGAAGCTGCAATAACCACAGGGATGACACGCTACCGATCCTGTGGCCCATCCCGCGCTCCAATCCAGCACCCAATTTGCCGCATCCGCAGCGGAGTCGTATACTTTTGAGGTTTAGGCAGCATGCACAGAGCGTGCTGACTGAGTGCTGTTCCAACTTATTCAAACTGCCAGTTGGACGGCAGGTTTAGAGAGCGCGTTTAGGGTGTTCGCACCCTCGTTGGGTCCATGGAGTTGGAACGGCACTGAGCTTCCCTTTGGCGACGAACGAAACCATCCCTCCCACCCTCCAACAACAGGAAGTTCTGCGTGTGCGCGGCGCCCGCGTCCACAACCTCAAGAACATCACCGTCGAAATCCCCCACGAAGCCCTCACTGTTGTGACCGGCGTCAGCGGTTCCGGCAAATCCTCCCTGGCCTTCGATACCATCTACGCCGAAGGCCAGCGCCGCTACGTCGAGTCCCTTTCCGCCTACGCCCGCCAATTCCTGGAACGCATGGAAAAGCCCGATGTGGACGAGGTCACCGGCATCGCCCCCGCCGTCGCCATCCGTCAGAAAAACGCCACGCGCAATCCGCGCTCGACCGTCGCCACCGCCACCGAAGTCTACGACTATCTTCGCCTGCTCTTTGCCCGTTGCGGCCAAACGTTCTGCATCAAGTGCGGCGCCGAAGTTCGCCGCGATTCGCCTGACCAGATTACCGATCGCGTGCTCGCCCATGCTCCGGGCCGACGGTTTTACGTGCTTTATCTCTTGCGCGTGCCCAGCCCCGAACCACCTACAGCGCCGAAAAAGTCGGCACGGAAGAAGGCTGCCGCCCCTCCCCCCGAGGATGCCCTGCGCCTGATGCTCCAGGACCTCCAGAAGCGCGGCTTCAATCGGCTGTACCAGGAAGGCCGCATCCACGAATTCTCGTCGCCGGAATCGCTCTTGGACGTCGATTTCGTGAAACCCGTCCATGTTCTTGTGGACCGTCTCGCTGCCACCCCCGAATCCCGCTCGCGCCTCGTCGATTCCATTGAAATCTGCTACCGCGAGGGCGGCGGCGAAGCCATCCTCGAATTTCCCGCCGATGCCGCCGGGGGCGCGCCCGCCGAGCGCCTCACCTTCAATGAGCGCTTCGAGTGCAAGAACGACGGCACGCTGTACCAGGAACCCGAGCCGCGTCTCTTCTCCTTCAACAATCCCTATGGCGCTTGCCCGCGGTGCCAGGGCTTCGGCAACACCATCGATTTCGATCTCAACCTCGTGATTCCCGACCCCAGCAAGTCGCTCGATGATGGCGCCATCGAGCCGTGGACTAAACCGCGCTACCGCGTCCTTTTCCAGGAAGCGCGCAGATGGGCGCGCGAGCGCGGCATCCCCACAAACGTTCCCTGGCGCCAACTCACCGCCGAGCAGCGCCGCCTGATCCTCGAAGGCGACCCCGAAAACGATTTCGACGGCGTGAAGGGCTTCTTCAACTGGCTGGAACGCAAGAAGTACAAACTCCATGTGCGCGTCTTTTTGAGCCGTTTCCGCGGGTACGCCATGTGCCCCGAATGCAGCGGCACGCGCCTGCGCGCCGAGGCTCGCGCAGTACGCATCACCGGAAAATCCATCACGGAGCTGTGCAAGCTCACCGTAAAGGAAGCTCGCAGGTTTTTCCTGGAGTTGCGCCTTACGGAATCGCAGTCCAAAATTGCCGATAAAATCCTGGAAGAGATTCGCTCCCGCCTGCAGTTTCTCGACGAAGTCGGCCTCGACTACCTCACCCTCGACCGCCTGACCTCCACTCTCTCTGGCGGGGAATCGCAACGCATCCAACTGGCCACGTCGCTGGGTTCGCATCTCGTCGGCGCACTCTACGTCCTGGACGAACCGTCGATCGGCCTGCACCCGCGCGATACGCATCGCCTCATCGACATCCTCAAGAGTCTTCGCGATCTTGGCAATACCGTGCTCGTTGTCGAGCATGATCCAGACACAATTCAAGCCGCGGATCGCATCCTCGACCTAGGCCCCGGCGCAGGCGAACTCGGCGGCAAGCTGCTCTTCTCCGGCAACTACGCCGAAATTCTCAAGGACCCCAAGTCCATTACCGGCCGCTATCTCAGCGGAGAATTGCGTATTCCTGTTCCCACGAATCGCCGCAAGCCCGCCGGAAAATTTCTCCGTCTGAGCGGCGCGACCCTGCACAATCTCCAAAATGTGGACCTGATGCTTCCCCTGGGAGTTCTCACCGTCGTGACAGGCGTCAGCGGGTCCGGCAAATCCACGCTCGTGCACAACGTCCTCTATCGGGCGCTGGCCGCGCAGCGCAGCGGCGCCAGCATCAAGGAATTCTGCGATCGCCTTGATGGCGAACAGTACATTCAGGACCTGGTGATAGTCGATCAATCGCCGATCGGCCGCACCCCGCGCTCCAATCCCGCCACCTACCTCAAAGCCTTCGATGCCATCCGCGACGTTTTCGCCGACACGCCCGACGCCAAGCGCCGCGGCTACTCCGCAGGCCATTTTTCTTTCAACGTTCCCGGGGGGCGCTGCGAAACCTGCCAGGGTGATGGCACCGTGACCGTCGAGATGCAGTTCCTGGCTGACGTTGAGCTGATCTGTGAAGAGTGCCGCGGCCAGCGCTTCAAAAGCAGCGTTCTCGACGTTCGTTACCACGGCAAAAATGTCCATGATGTACTCGATATGACCGTGCGCGAGGCCCTGGCCTTCTTCGTGAATCTTCCCAAAATCGTCACGAAACTTCGCATCCTGAACGAGATTGGTCTTGGTTATCTGCGGCTCGGCCAGTCCGCCACCACGCTTTCCGGCGGCGAAGCCCAGCGCCTCAAACTCGCCGCTCATCTTTCACGTACGGAAAACCGCGGCATCCTCTACATTCTTGATGAGCCCACCACCGGCCTCCATTTTGACGATATCGCCAAGCTGCTGGCCGCTTTCCGCAAGCTCCTGGAATCGGGCGCCTCGCTCTTGGTCATTGAACACAATCTGGACGTCATCAAGGCCGCGGATTGGCTCATCGATCTCGGCCCGGAAGGCGGCGATCAGGGCGGCAGGATCATCGCCACCGGCACGCCCGAACAGGTGGCGCGCAATGCTCAGTCGCATACCGGGCGGTACCTCGTGCGTGTGCTGGGCAATGGAGACGCACAGGCAAAACGCTCCTCCAACGGCGCATCCAAAACACCGGGAGTTGCGCCTGCAAAAAGCGAGGCGGCGAAACTGCCTCCCATAGAGCCATGAAGCAACGTCGTCCCATGTTCTTGCCGTGTGTCGTGGCATTCGCCGCGGCTGGAATCCTTTTCCCGGATTGTGCGGCCGCCCACACTCTACCGCCTTTTTTTTTGCTGCAATCCCAGGAAGCGCCCAACAAACCCGCGCAAGCTAAAACACAAAAGCTCCGCAATCCATTGAATGATCTCCTCGACGAAGCCCAGGCCGACCTCGACAAGAATGATTTCGAAGGGGCGATCCTCCCCCTGCAAAAATTTCTCGCCGAAAAGCCGGACGTCGCCTTTGTGCACTTTCAGTTGGCCTATGCGCTTACCGCGCTGAAACGCACCGACGAAGCCCGCGCGGAGTACCAAAAGGCGGCCGAACTCGATCCGAAAATGGCCGAAGCGCAACTGAACCTGGGCATTCTGCTCCTCGAGCAGGACCCCTCCGCCGCTGTCGCTCCGCTTCGCAAGGCTACGGAGCTTCTGCCTTCGCAGACGCGTCCCCGTTTCTTGCTGGGTCTGGCCTTGGAACGTTCCGGAGATGCTTCGGGAGCCACCGCATCGTTCGAGGCAGCGTTGCACCTCGACCCCAACGACATCGAGGCAGTGACCCACCTCGGTGCCATGTATCTCCGCAATGCGCGCCCCGGCGATGCGGAAGCCAAATTCCGCCACGCCCTGGAGATTCAGCCGCAATCGCCTACGGCCTTGCAGGGCTTGGCGCAGAGCCTCGACGCGCAAAAGAAGCCCGATGCCGCCGACGCTTACCGCAACTACCTCGCCGCGCAGCCGCGTGACGATGCCGCGCGCAACCGTTTGATCCATATACTGATCGAGCAGCAACAGTACGACGCCGCGCTCGCCGAAATCGATCGCGCCTCCGCGGGCCAGCAGCCTACGGTGGACACTCTGAAACTCCGGGCCGACGTTCAGATTGCCCAGAAGAAGCTGGACGATGCCATCGTCACGCTACAACAGGCCGTCGCGTTGGCGCCCAACGATGCCCCGCTCCACGGCGGTCTGGGTCATGTTCTCCTGCAGAAACGCGACTTTCCCGCTGCGGAAAAAGAACTCAAGAATGCGCTTCAGCTCGATCGCAATAATCTTGCCTATTGGAAGGATCTCGGCGCCGTGTTCTACCTCAGCGGGAATTACCCGGCCACCCTGTCCACCCTCGATCTGATTGCCAAAGCGGAAACGCCCAACGCCGGGCAGTGGTTTATTCGCGCACTTTGTTACGATAAGCTTGATCAGGTTCAACCTGCTCTCGATGCGTATCGAAAGTTTTTGGAACTCGATCAGAACAAGAACCCTAACCAGGTGTGGCAGGCGAACCAGCGTATCCATGTTCTTGAGAAACGGGCCCAGAACAAGAAATAGGGCAGGGAATCCAGGCCCCGGAATTTCCGCGTTCGCTCCCGTCATTTTCCTTCTCTTGTGCTCCCCGCTTTTTGCCGCCGACAAGATCAAGGAGCTGCAGAATCATTTTGATCGCGATCCCCATGCGGCAACCAAGATCAAGACGCTCGACAAACTGGGCTTGGCCGAATTTGATTCCGCCACCAAAGCGGGTCAGGCCGGAGATTACATCACCGTCGGCTTCATCTTTGAAAAGTATCGGGACAACGTTCGCGCCGCCTTCGAGCTTCTCAGGAAGGAGGAGCCGGATCCCGACCGCCACGGCACCAGTTATCGCCACCTGGAGCTGCAGGTCCGCCGTGGTGTTCGTGAAGTGGAGGAAACTTTGGTAGCGGTTCCTGATCCCGTGCGCCCGCCGCTGCAGATCGTCCGGCAGGATCTCATCTCCTTTGATGACGAGTTGATTCATCTGCTGTTTCCCCGCCGCACCAAGGATCCCCAGAAGGTCCCCTCTCCACCGGAGGCGAAACCATGAGATCTAAACACCTCACTTCCATGCTCGTCCTTCTGCTGCTGGCCCTTGTTTGTTTCCCTGGCGCGGCCCGTGCCCAGCGCCCTGGCAAGGATTACCTCTCTGCGCTTGAAGCGGACAAGATTCGCGACGCCGAAACCCCCAACGAGCGCATCGCGCTTTTTCTGACGTTTGCCGACGACCGCCTGAAAAAGTTTCAGTATGAACTCGAACACCCGTCACCCAATAAGCACACGGAGATGCTCAACTTCTTGATGAACTCGTATATTGGGTGTGTGGACGACGCTGCCGATCTGATCCAATTGGGCCTCGAAAAGCAGGACAACATCCGTCAGGGCATCGACCTTATGGCCGCAAAAGCCAAGGAGTTTCTTCCCATCCTGCGGAAATACGCCGCCGAAGGCCCGGAACTCGAAATCTACAAAGAGAATCTCGACGACGCTATTGAGGGTACCCAGGATGCTCTCAACGAAGCCGAGAAGGCCAAGAAAAAGGCCGCGCCGCCACCCGTGAGGCGCAAGACTTGAGCCCCAAAGCCCGCAACTCGCATCAGGTCCCCGGTGGCGTCGCCCTCTTTAAGCGCGTCTTCACCCGCATTGGATGCGAAGGGCGTCCTCCTCACTTTCGTGTGGAATTTTACCCTTATAGCAGCCTCGTTCTGACGATTCGCCGCCGTGAAGATACGCTCGTTGTGCGGCTTTCAGATTTGCTCAGCCGCGCTCCCTTGGGCGTCCTGGAAAGCGCCGCTGCGCTGCTGCTGGCGCGTGTCTATCGCCGCAGGTTGCCGCGCGCGATTGTCCAGCCCTACCTGGCCTACGCGCGTTCCGGCCGCACGCGCTCCCGCATCAGCCGTATGCGCAGCCGCCGCGTATGCCCCAAACACTCGGCGCCTCAGGGCCGCCAGTATGATCTCGCCGCACTGTTCGACCAGCTGAACTCAAAGTATTTTAGTGGGGAACTCCGCCGCCCCCACATCGGCTGGAGCGTCCGTGGCTGGCGCCGCCAGTTTGGCTGCTATGACCCCGGGCCCAATCAGATTCTGTTGAATCGGCGCATGGACCGCTCCGGCATCCCACAATTTGTCGTGGAGTATGTCCTCTTCCACGAGATGCTCCACGTCAAGCATCCCACGCGGCGCTCCGGATGCACGCTCGTTTCGCACTCGCCCGAATTTCGCGCCGAAGAGAAGCGCTTCGACCAATTCACCCTGGCCCGCAAAGTCCTCGACCACCTCGCCCGCTAGCCCCGCGCCTCTTCTTTTCGATTTGCTTTTGTAGCGGCCGCTTTCTGAAGCGGGCACCTTTGCCCTGTGGCACAGTCACTCCCGTTCACCCTGAGCTTCGAAGGGACTGTGCTCTTGGGTTCGTCTGTGTAGGGGTCCAGGCACTGCTCGACCCCATCTAGGCAAGGTCCAAGCACACCTATGATTCAGCCGCCGGTCTGTTTCCGGTTCCCCCGTAATTGTCACCCTCTCGCCTGCGCAAATGTTACAGTTTAGCGAATAGACTTGTATGAGAGGCGCCTGAAGGAGCACGGAATGACGAAGTTTTTGTTCACTATGTGGCCAGCGAACGATCTTGGTCTGCCCTCGCGCCTGGTGCCGGTCGCGCTACAGCTTGTCCACCGCGGCCATGATGTTGCCGTCTTCAACCCTGCGCCGGCGCCTGCAAGATTGATCACTGAGGCAGGATTGAAGAATCTCCCGATTCCGGCGCGGCCCCTACCGGCTCCGACGATAGACCTCGCCGAGGCGAGTTCGGCCTGGGACGCCGAACACATGATTGCCCCCTTTTACTCAGACGAGGAATACGTGCGGTCGATGACGTCTTTGTACGTCGATCTTATTAGTGAATATGCTCCCGATGTTGTAGTCGACTCGTTTGGTCTGCTCGCCTGCCTCGCCGCTCGCATTTTACAGGTGCCACTGGCAAGTGTTCTGCAAGGCAATTTGCATCCCGCCAGCCGTGGGTTTCTCTGGTGGCAACCGGCGCGGCCGGCTGGGTTGCCAAGCGCGGCGGCGATCATCAACAAGGTAGCGGCCGCGTATGGTTTGGCGCCCAAATCGCGCTGTGTCGACTGGCTGACAGGTGATTGTTGCCTTATCGTCGGAACACCGGAGACTGATCCGTTACCCGCGAGTGCAAATGTTATCTACGTTGGTCCGATTGTGTGGCAACTTGCGAACGCTGTTCTGCCGGACTGGGTCGCTTCGCTGACTCGCGAACAACCGCTCATATGGGTCTACTCAGGTAATCCCCGGTATCGCAGCGCTCCGACACCCATTGACTCCCTTGTGGTAATCCGTGCGGCCACCGCGACCCTCGGTGAAGCGCCGGTACAGGTTGTGCTTACAACCGGGTACCAGCAACTCCCACGGGAACTTGGCGATCTACCATCCAACTTTCATCACGCCCCCTACGTGCCGGGTCTCGCGATGGCTGAGCGCTGTGACCTTATGGTGCACCATGGAGGTCACGGCTCGGTGATGACAGGATTGATGGCGGGCAAACCAGCCGTGATCATTCCGACCATCACGGAGCGGGAGAGCAATGCGCGTCGTGTAGTAGCTTTGGGCGCTGGCGAAATCGTGATGCCGATGAGCGGCGCGGACGGGGAAAAGAAGGTAGATATGGCAGATTTTAGCGCCAAGGTTTACCGCGTTTTGGAGGAGCCAGTCTATCGCACGTCGGCGCAGCGGGTAGCAGACTCAATGCGCAAGTACGGCGGTAGCCAGGAAGCCGCTGACCGGCTTGAGAGATTCGCAATCGAACCCGGGCACGCCATATGACACGCTTAGTCGGCTTGACGGTCTGCGTCCCACTTCCGGGCGGCTGGTCGGGAACCCTGAAACTGACCCACCGCATGTGATTCCGACTCCGCAAAGTGGGAGACACAGCGGTACATCCGCCGGTCTCGACTTCACCGTACTCTTCTCAGCTTCTTTCTTTGTCGATCTCTTCGTGCAGCTTCACAATCTTCTTGCGAATCTTGTCGCCATCTTCAGCATGAGGATACAAATCAAGGTACCGCTGGTAGGCCTTCACCGCCTGCTTCTTCTTGCCCTTTTTCTCGTAAGCTTCGCCCAGGTACAGGAAGGGAATGGCGTACCCGGGTTTCGCGTCGGTTGCATCCTGAAAGCGGTCGATCGCCGCGTCCAAATCCCCCTTCTTCATGTAGTACTTCCCAACTTCGATGTCCTTTTCCGCGCGCAAAGGATCCCATTTTGGCTGGTCCGGCGCGGATTGCACCGCTGAATCGGCATTGGGTTTGGGCTTGGGTGTGTCTTGCTTTTTCGGTGGAGCGTTCGCGGGCGCATCTTGCGCCAGAGCGGGCCACGCCGCAAGGCACAGCCCCGCTCCGGCCAACAGAGAGAGCACGAACAATTTTCGCAAGAGGATCACGGCGTTACCTTCTCACCCCTCTGCGATTCTGCAAACCGCGGAAAAAGTTGCCCGGGTTATTTGCCAAGCAGTTCGTCCACCAATTGCTGCGCGCCGTATAGCTTGGTCAGCGCCTCGGTCATCGCTGCCGTGTGCACGGCCACGGTCCGGTTCGCCGTCATGTCAAAAACGAAATCGCCGACAAGCGACTCGATGTTTCCGTCGAAAACCAGCCCAACGATCTCTCCGTTACGATTCACGACCGGAGAGCCGGAATTGCCGCCGATGATGTCGTTCGTGGTGACGAAGTTCACCGGTGTCGTCAGGTCCAGCTTGTCCTTCCCGTCGACATACCGCTTGGGCAATTCGAAGGGGCCCTTGTTGTCAAAGCTGGCGGAGCGATCATACAAACCGTAGAACGTCGTCTTGTACGGCGCCTTTGTTCCATTCATCGGATAGCCCTGCACCTGTCCGTAAGACAGCCGCAGCGTGAATGTCGCGTCCGGGTATGTCGTCTTGCCGTAAGCCGCGAACCGCGCTTTGCCCAATTGCTCGCCCGCGCGCTGTTCCACGCTCTGGACATTATCCTCGAGCCATTTAATCTGCTCGCGGCGAATGGGGTCGATCCGGCGCGCCATCGCGATCATCGGGTCGCCGGAAGCGTCCACGGCGGCTTTTCCGCCTTCCACCAGACTCTTGCGAAACGCCGGGTCGGCCATCTTTGTCCCGGTGATCAATTGCGTCGCGGCATCTTTGGGTGGCCGCCCGTCCAGGACCGCATTCAACCACGGATCTTTCGGCCCCAGTTCTTTGAGCCCGGCTTCCAGCGCGCTTGTCATCCGCGCGATTTCCATTTCCGGGTAAATCGGTGCTGGCGAAAACAGCCGCAGCCTCAGCGAGTCTAATTGCGATTCGTGAAAGCCCTCCAGCCGATCTCCGTCGGGTTTCTTGATTTCCGCCACGTACGTTACCAGCGTCACCGCAAGCGTGGACAATTGCGAGTCCGTCGCGCGGAAATATTGTTCCTTGATGCGCGGCTTCTCGATTTCAGCGGCGCGCGCGACGGCATCCCACGCGCCGCCGTACTCCTTCTGCCATTCGGGATTTGCCTTCACCTTCGCGCGGAACTCCTCCTCGTCCTTGCGCTTCTTGTCCATTAGGTTCTTGTCCAGCAATCCGTCGTAGCGCCCCTGCCACACCTTCAAGCTGTTTTCGAGACCAAAAATCAGGCTTGCGCCTTGACGCGCCTGCTCCGGTCCGCGCGCCGAATACTCTTTCATGAGAGCGATGCGCCGTTTCAGCGTCTGCAGCACATAGGGCGCGCGGGCATCCCGCAGGCTCTCCAGTTGCGCGTAGGTGTCCATCCTCGCCGTTGATCCCGGATGCCCGGAAACGAACACCAACTCGCCATCGCCCGCGCCCTTTGGATTCCACTTTAGGTAATCCTTACTATCGATCGGCTTGCCGTTCTCGTAGACACGGAAAATGGCCATGTCCAGGTCATACCGCGGATACGTGAAATTGTCCGGGTCGCCACCGAAAAAAGCTGTCTGCTGCTCTGGCGCAAACACCAGCCGCACATCCGTGTACTTCTTGTAGCGATACAGCCAGTATTCGCCGCCCTGATACAGTGTCACGACGTCCGAGCGAAAGCCGGTTTTCTCCGTGCTCTCCCGCTCGATATCTGCGATCACGGTCTTGCGCTTGGCAAATTCTTCTTCCGCATTCTTTGCGCCCTTCACCGCGGCGCTCACCTTGTCGGTCACATTCTCCATCGACACCAGGACGTTCACCTCCAGGTCCTGCGACTTCATCTCCTGCTCCGGCGTCGCCGCATAGAAGCCGTCGCGGATGTAATCGTGTTCCGCGGTGGAGTTCTTTTGCAGTTGCCCGCGCGCCACGTGATGA
>Ga0187857_10002280_pt1 | contig 17427 bp, 17 predicted proteins | sample June2016WEW_8_10_FD_132984 | JGI IMG/M metagenome (GOLD analysis project Ga0187857, IMG submission 132984) | Peatland microbial communities from SPRUCE experiment site at the Marcell Experimental Forest, Minnesota, USA - June2016WEW_8_100 | ecosystem: Environmental > Terrestrial > Soil >...
CTCAGTGAAGGCGGGAGCGAAACTGTGGGCAGGCCCCTCACCCCATCGGATGGGGAGAGGGAGAATTCTCCGTAGTGGCTCGAGAAACCGGAGGCGCCTGGCAGTTCAAGGGTCGGCCGACGCTTCTCCCTCTCCCCTTCGGAAGGGGAGAGGGCTGGGGTGAGGGGTCCGCCGGCGACCCCATCTCCGCCTTCACTGACCGACTACAGTTTTGCGGTGTCTCAATTTGACATCGGCCCCATTCCTCACACAGAATGCCCGCCGCGTTTTTGCAATCATGAAAATACTTATGTGGTTTGCGGTGACGGCGGCGGCCGGCCTCCTTGCGGCTGCGCCCACTCGGGTCTCGGCAGAAAACCCCTCCCTTAACTTCATCTACGAAACGCCCCGCGAATTCTTCGGCAGCGGCGACTTCGACGGCGACGGCCGGACCGACCTGGTCATCGTGGACAAGGAAAGCGGCAAGTTCCGCCTCGGCTACCAGCAGGCGGCCGGCGGGTTCTCCTGGGTTGATTGCCGCGCCAGCGGCACCAAAGGCATCGCCGGCTTCGGCATCGGCAAAGTGCTCAATCCCAAACTGGACGGCCTGGCCTTTGCCTCGGCCGACGCCAACCAAGTCACCCTTCAGGACGCCGCCAGCCCGAACGCTCCGGGCAAACCCCTGACCGTGCCCTTCAACGCCGGCCTGGGCCCCAATACCGTCGTTGCCCTGGACATCGGCGGCGAACCCAACAAATCGCTGGCTGGCCTCTACGTGGGCAGCATCTTCAATTCGCCCGACCCCTGCCAGGCCACCCTGCTCCGCAACGATGGGGCCGAGTTTCCCAAGCTCGCCGATCTCCTCTTGCCCGGCCCTGCCGTCCGTGCCAACCGCCTCTCCCTCAAAGCCGGCCAACCCGACCTGCTCTGCATCCTGGTCACCGGCGAGAGCGGCGACACCTTCCGCGCCGAGAATTTCGCCACCGGCAACGAAACCCTCGTGGCCACCCTCCCCGGCTTGCCCGCCGGCTCCGAATACACCGTCGGCAACTTTCGCGGCTCTCCCCTGCGCGAGTTCATCTTCTATAAGCCCGGCGACACCAAGTTGAACGTCCGCCCCGTCGAAGAACCCGCCCCAGGCCAGTTCCAGTTCGCCCAAGGCAACACCTTCGATCTCGGCCAACCCGTCCGCCGGGTCGTCACCCTCCAGCAGAGCGCCGGCCAGAAACTCCTGGTGATTTTTGGCGCCGGCGAAAAGGCCGGCCTCCTGAGCTTTGACGGCGTCAAGGCCCCGGAACCAATCCAAACCCTGGCTGCCACCAATGACCTCTTCACCTGCGCAGCCGCCCTCCCGAACGGTTTCATCCTCTTCTCCCAGCCGGCCGGCGCCAAGTTCTCGACCCGATACCAGGTCTTCAACGCCGCCGGCGCCTCATACGCCCAAGTCGCCTTCGGCAGCCTCGCCTCACTGGCCGACAACGACAACATCACCATCCCTGACATCTACGCCCGCATCGTCGCAAATACCACCCCCGCCGATGAGGGCCAGATGAAACCCTATACCAATACCATCCCCGGCACCCGGGTGACCTATGCCATGCTCCCCATCCCCGCCGGCCAGTTCATCATGGGCAGCCCGGAGACCGAACCGGGCCGCAAACCCGACGAAGGCCCCCAGCATAAGGTCAGAATCTCCCCCTTCTGGATGGGTCAATACGCGGTGACCTGGAATGAATACGAGTTGTTCATGTATCCCGACGAGGAACGCCGCACCCGCGCCACCGTCCCGACTGACGAGCGCGCCGACCAGCTCGCCGACGCCGTCACGCACCCCTCCAAGCCCTATGTCGAAATGAGCTTCGGCATGGGCAAAGACGGGTTCCCTGCCATCGCCATGACCCACCACGCCGCTAATAAATACTGCCAGTGGCTCAGCGCCAAAACCGGCCACTTCTATCGCCTGCCCACCGAGGCGGAATGGGAATATGCCTGCCGCGCCGGCACCACCACCACCTATTTCTGGGGCGACGATGCCTCCAAACTCCCCGAATATGCCTGGTTCGAGCAAAATAGCGACTTCAAGTACCAAAAGGTCGGCAAGAAAAAACCCAATCCCTGGGGACTCTATGATGTTTACGGCAATGTCGTCGAATGGTGCCTCGACCAATACGACCCGGAATTCTACAAGCAGTGCGCCGCCAACTCCACCGTGCTGGACCCGTGGAACAAGGCCACCAAACCTTACCCGCACGCGGTGCGCGGCGGTTCCTGGGACGATGAGGCCGTCCGCCTCCGCAGCGCCGCCCGCCGGGGCTCCGAACGCACCTGGAAAATGACCGACCCTCAATTGCCCAAGAGCGTCTGGTATCTCTCCGACGCCCAATGGGTCGGCTTCCGCATCGTCCGTCCTCTCAAAGCGCCCTCGGCGGAACAAATGCAGAAGTATTGGACAAGCGGCACCGAAAGAGACTAGGCTCGGGACGTTGCGGGCCGGATGTCCCATTCGCCCGCTTCGCCGTTGCGACCATGACCACAGTTTGTCAACCGCCGCTAGCCCGGACATTTCACGGGTTTCGCCAACTGGAAGGCGTAGCGCAGACTTCCAGTCTGCTGTGTCGCGGATTTCCAATCCGCAACTGCGACCAAGCAGGCACAGCCTGCCGACTGGAAGCCGGCGATACAGCAGGTTGGAAACCTGCGCTACGCAGCTTCGGCAGCCCAGTGCCGCTCTTAGGCTGTGAGAAACCCGGGCTAGAGCCTGGACCGAAAGCCCGGCGAACGGAAAACTTTGTCGCAACCTTTGTCGAATTGGGCATTCTTCGACCAAGTTGCCGGCGAAGGTTGCGACAAAGGTCCGGAATCGGAGCTTTTGGGACAGGCTCCAGCTAACCAAACCTACACCATAAACCTCGGAGTAACCTCGGAGTATCATGCAAGACCAATCAAATAACCAGTCATCGGCGGTATCCCGCCGGCAGTTCCTCAAGAGCTCATCCCTCGCGGCCGCCTCGGTCGCGGCGGTGGCCAGCTTCCCCTCCATCCTTCACGCCCAGGAAAAGAAAGCGATCAACGCGGTCATCATCGGCCTGGGGGGTCGCGGCGGCGGAGCGGGCGTCAACTTCATGGAGGCCGTCAAAGCGACCGGTGTCGATGGCAAAATCGTCGCCGTTGCGGACCTCTTCCCGGAGCAGGCCAACCGCGGCCAGGACAACTTCGGAGTGCCGCCCGAGAAATGCTTCAGCGGCTTCGACGCCTATATGAAGGCCCTCGAGGTCCCAGGCGTGAACTACGCTATCCTCGCCACCCCGCCCGGCTTCCGCTCCGCCCATTTCAAGGCCTGTGTCGAGGCCGGCAAGAATGTTTTCATGGAAAAACCGGTCGCCGTCGACGGCCCGACTGCCCGCATGATGTACGCCGCTGCCGAAGCCTCGAAACAGAAGAACCTCAAAGTGGCCGCCGGCACCCAGCGCCGCCATCAGACCGGCTATATCGAAACCATCAAGCGCCTCCACGACGGCGCCATCGGTGACATCACCACCCTCCGCGTTTACTGGGTCAACGGCGGTCCCATCTGGTGCCACAAGGACCGCGGCGACACCGTCCTGGAAAGGCAAATCCGCAACTGGTACCACTACATCTGGCTGAGCGGCGACCACATCTGCGAACAACACGTCCACAACCTGGATGTCGGGAATTGGATTATGAAAGGCCACCCCGTCCGCTGCTGGGGCATGGGCGCCCGCCAGCAGTTGGACCTGCCTTCGCGGGATTTCCCGTCCGGCAAACCGGGCGAAATCTGGGACAATTTCGCCATCGAATACGAATACGCCAACGGCGCCAGGATGTACGCCTATTGCGGCCAGATCGACCGCGACTGGTCGTCAGTCAGCGAAGGCGTCCAGGGCACCAGCGGAACCTCCAACCCCGGCGGCAGCATCTCCGCCAAGGGCGGCTGGACCTGGCGCCACCGTGACAACGGTGACCGGGACCCATACGTCCAGGAGCACATCGATCTCATCAATGCCATCGTCAAAGACACCGAGCTCAACGAGGCCCAGCAGGTCACCGACAGCACCCTCACCGCCATCATGGGCCGCGAAGCCGGCTATAGCGGCGCCGGGGTCGAATGGGATGCCATTCTCAATTCGCAGTTCGCCTACGGACCGGAAGCCCTCTTCCAGGATTGCTCCAAAATGGAGTATGGCCCCTTCCGCACCTTGCAGCCCCCCATGCCCAAAGCTCACAACATCCTCAAGGATCCGCCGCTGGCGCCCGTGAAAGTCTGAGCCTCTGCCGGATTCTCTCCTTGCTGGCCGGCCCTTCACCCCAGCCCTCTCCCCATCGGATGGGGAGAGGGAGAATTCTCCGTAGCGGCTTGAGGAACCGGAGGCCCCTGGCGGTTCAAGAGTCTGCCGACGTTTCTCCCTCTCCCCTTCGGAAGGGGAGAGGGTTGGGGTGAGGGGTCCGCCGGTGACTCCGTTTCCGCCTTCACTGACCGATTACCCGGCCCTTTTTTCCGCAATTTTAAATTCCCCTTCATCGCGCTACACTCACGGTATGTTAACGCAACGGTGGCGTCCGGCTTTCTATTGTCTTGTTGCAGCCCTGGGCGTTTGGGCCGTCGCGATGTTTGGTTACACAATTGCCGGGAACGCGCGCATCACGGCGGACAAGGTCAGGGCTTATGCCGAATCGGTGGACCTGGGCAAGCTCACGGGCGATGCCAGGGCCAAGGCCCTTGGCCGGTTGACCGGCATGCTCAACGCGCTTTCCCCCGAGGAACGGCGCAAGGCCCGTCTGGAACGGGCCGCCTGGAGTTGGCTCGGGCAGATGACCGAGGAGGAAAAGTCCGCCTTCATCGAGGCCACCATGCCGGCCGGTTTCAAACAAATGCTGGCTTCCTTCGAACAATTGCCCGAAGACAAACGCCGCCGGACGATCGAGGAGACCCTCCGCCACCTCCGGGAAACCCAAACCAAATTACGCGGGGCCGCCGGAGACCCCAATCCCGGCACAAACGGCCCTCCACTCCTGAGCCCGGAGTTGCTGGCGAAAATCCGGACCATCGGCCTGCAGGCCTTCTATAGCCAAAGTTCGGCCCAGACCAAGGCGGAACTGGCCCCGGCCCTCGAGGAGCTTCAGCGTGTCATGGAAAGCGGCAGGCCCTTTCGCGGGCGATGAAAGGCCAGGGAAGCCGTGATCCATCTCCACAACGTCTTCAAGCGATTCGGCGGCCGGATGGCCGTCGAGGACTTGACGCTGCACGTCCCGGCCGGCGAGATCTACGGTCTGCTCGGTCATAACGGCGCCGGCAAAAGCACGGCCATCGGCATGATGCTGGGGCAGGTCTGGCCCACCAGCGGCGCCGTTCGCATCTGCAGCCATGATGTCACCAGCCACCGGCGCCAGGCCCTCCAAAAGGTCGGCGCCATCTTCGAAAGCCCCGCCTTCTACGATTACCTGAGCGGCTGGCGGAACCTGGACATCCTCAGTTCCTACACCGCCCCCACCCCGCCCCGCCGAATTCTGGAGGTCGTCCGCTGGGTCGGCCTTCTCGGGCGCGAGCACTCGAAGGTCCGCACCTACTCCCATGGGATGAGGGCGCGTCTGGCCCTGGCCCAGGCCCTGTTGCCTGGGCCTGATTTGCTCATCCTGGACGAGCCCGGCAGTGGGCTGGACCCCGAAGGCCTCCACGAAATGCGCCAGACCATTCTCCGTTTGCACCGCGAATTGGGCCTGACCATCCTCCTTTCTTCCCACCTCCTTAACGAGGTCGAGCAACTCTGCACCCGCATCGCCGTCCTCAACCATGGCCGCAAAGTCTTCGAAGGCGCCCTGGCCGATACGCGGCAGCGCGAAAACTGGCTCCGGCTCCGGGTCGGCGATTTCCCCCAGGCCACAGAGCGCCTGCGCTCGGCCGGGCTGATCACCGCCCAGCGCAACGGCGTCTCGATCCTCCCGGCTGCTCAGATCGGCGCCGACCAGATCGTCCGCTTCCTCGTCCAGCAGGGTGAACCGGTCTATGAAATCACCCCCGATCAGGAAACCCTCGAACAATTCTACCTGCGGCTCATGAATGACACCAACAACCCGCAATGAGCCGGGGCATGTTGGGCGCATCTCAGATTTCTCCAAATGGGGATGGGTCCTGAAGTATTGAGGATTATTGAAAATTGAGAATTGAAAATTGGTCAATGGTAATTAACATCCGGGATCGATGCTGCCCGAAGAACTTTCAGACCGGCTGTGGGCGTTCGCGGCACGAACCGGAAAGGTCGTCGACGCCCTGCCGGAGACGCGCCTGGGCCGCCACGTGGCCAACCAGCCAGGCTTCATTTACCAATAACCAATTCTCAATAACCAATTCTTAATCAGATCCTCCCGAAAAAGACTCTCTTCGAAAGATCTGAGATACGCCCGGGCATGTTCTACCGCCACTTACGGAACGAGCTGTGGAAGCTCTTTGGCAAGAAGCGAACCTATATCGGTTTCGGCGCCTTCATCCTGGCGCAAAACGCCATGTTGCTCACCTTTCGCTTCACCCGCTGGCAACAGAACATGGAACGCCACCTGGCCGGCAACGGTCTCCCGGCCCAGGACTATGTCTCGGCGCTGACGGTTGCGGTCATCATGCTCTTTCCGCAGGTCATTCTGCTCATGCCGCTCTACGCGGCGCTCGTGGGCGGCGACCTCGTCGCCAAGGAAACTGAAGACGGCACGCTGCGCATGATCCTGTCGCGCCCGATCTCCCGGTTTCGTTTGCTGGCGGCCAAATGGCTGGCCGGCGTGATTTTTTCGGCGGTCCTTGTGCTGGTGCTCGGCGCCACGGCCCTGGGCTTCGCGCGCCTATGGTTCCCGTGGAAAGGGATGTTTGTCTTCGCGCCGGGCATGGTCTTCAACGCGCTCGGCGCCGCCGACGGATTCAAGCTTTACTGCTGCTCCCACCTCTTCCTGACCGTCACCGCCAGCGTGGTGCTCAGCCTGGCCTTCATGTTTTCCTGCTTCAACATGAAACCTGCCGCCGCAACCATCCTGGCCCTCTCGTTCCTCTTCGTAAACTTCGTGATGGAGCAAATCCCCTTCTTCGAGGAATACCGCCCGTGGCTGCTCACGCATCATTTCCAGGTCTGGATACTCATCTATGCCCAACCCGCTCCCTGGGAGCGGATTGCCCAATCGCTTTTCGTCCTCTTTGCCTTCGGCATCACTTCCTTCCTGGTCGGCGCCGCGGCCTTCCAGGCCAGGGACATTAAATCATGAATTGGCATCCGACCTAGCGCAGAGGGCATAAGCGCCCCACAATCCGCTCTCTGCTTACGACCGCTGTCACTGTGTCCAAACGGTTGTCCCCCATGATCAAAAAGCTATTAACGTCGAGTTTTCCAGGGGCAACGTTCCAATCCTTCTTGATGGCATAGGGCTCCGGCAAAGGGCTGCCGTTTACGTACAGCGTCCCGTCGCGGACAGCAACCTCCTCGCCCGGAAGCCCCACGATACGCTTGACCATCAGGTCCTTTCCGGTCCAAACGTCCACGATGTCCCCCCGGCGAGGCGGTCCAAAGAGGTAAGCCAGCTTGTTGACCCCGGCGAGCTGGCCGCCGCGCAAGGTCGGCAGCATGCTCTCTCCCCTAATGAGCACAGGCGTCCAGACCCATTCCCGAGCCATCAGGACCAACACCAGGAGGGGCAAAAGCCGGAGCAAAACTCTTACAAGAGTCAACCCGAAACGGGACTGGCGAAGGCATGCCGCTCGTTCCTTCATCGGGCGCCCAGCTCAAAGGTCCGGGGGTTTTTGATTCCCCATTCCTCGACCACGCTCGTCAACCCCCTGGCGGTTTTAACATCCCGATGGAAGCGGGTTACATGCTGCATCGCATCCAGGACTTCGTCCGTTCGACCGGATTTTTCCGAGACAAGGAGGGCAGTCCGCGCCCAGCATACCACGACGGGATTTTCGGGTGCTCCTTGCAACAAATGCAGGTAGCAGTCCAGGCACGCATTCCATGAACAGTTTTGGTAATAGACCGCGATCAGCTTACGGTCCAAGTCGATGCCCAACTCCTGGTTTTCCTGGCGGAGGCTCGCCAGCGGTTGGATGGCTGGCGCCTGCGGTACGCCCGCCGTGCTGTGCCCATCGGATCGGCCTTTGTCGGGACCAGGCGGGTGCCGGCTGGCGGTCGCCCGAGGCTGGTGGACCGAGCCTAGCCCCAGTTCTCCTGCTTCTCCAAGCTCTCCTTGCTGCTCAGCGCAGGCGACAAACAAACGCCCGGCTTCCTGCTTGAGTATGGCTGCCGCTATGGACGGTCTGGAGAAGGAATCGAACTCGGGGACATCATCGCCCAGGGCAATCGAGAGCTTCGAGGACCCACTCGTCCGATATCCCAAACCAGCCAGATGCCAGACTATCAGCAACAGCAGGAGGCAGAAGAGTGTCCGAGAGCCCGTCAAGGTCCTTTCACCTCGCCACCAGCTTTTAACTGCTTTCGTGTTCATTGGCGTTGTCGACGTTACCGATGGCGTTCGCCCGCAGATTGCGGCAAGAGAGATGTGTGCGGCCTCGCCGCAGCGATCCCCCACCACCGCATGATCCCGTTTTCAAACCATCACCGCTTATCTTATGGATGCTACAATCTTATCACGATAGAGCGGGATTCCGGGGATGTCAACATCCTGGCTGAAAACTCTGCCTCCTCCGTAGAATCTCGTTCCGGTTCACACTCTTCCTTCGAACTTCGGACTCCGGGCTTCACACGGCTCACTGAAGATTCTGTAGGAGCCGACGTGCGGAGGCTCTGATCCCCGGTCTTTTTAAAGAGTGAGCCTCCTCACGTCGGCTCCTACATTCTGGGGGGAGTCTTAAATCAGCCCTGCGGGTTTCAGGGGTGCGCCGCCCCAAGCTTGCCCTTCATTGGGGCAGGGGCCATACTGGCTTGCAGATGAACGCTCGCGTGGCCTCGCTGCATTTGCACCCCGCCGAGGGCGGCGCGCCGTTGCGCGCCGTCGAAGCGGTCGAGGCGGTCCAGGCCAAGGGCCTCGTTGACGACGCGCGCTACTTTGGCCGGCTCAGCCGCCAAACCGGCCAACCCTCGTCCCGGCAGGTCAGCCTGATCGAACGCGAGCAACTGGCCGAACACGCTGTCGCGCTGGGCCTGGGCGGCATCGCACCCGGGGCCGCCCGCTCGAACATCGAGACCCAAGGCATCGACCTGGTTGGCCTCGTCGGACGCGAGATCGCAATCGGCGGCGCGGTCTTGTTCATTTGCGCGCCGCGTGACCCGTGCGCCAAGATGGATGCCATCTGCCAAGGCCTGCGCGAGCGCATGCTCGGTCATCGCCAGGGTGTGCTGGCTGAAGTGGTCCGCTCCGGCCCCATCCGCATGGGCGACCCCATCACCGTGCGCGAGACCAGGCAGGGCTGCCCTGGACTCTGATTTTCTTCTCGCGTTCCGGCGGGAAATCGTGCCTCATTGGGTCCTTATGAAAAAGCCTTCTGCCAATTCGGATATGAATCGACGCCAATTTCTCGCCGCAGCCGGGCTGGCGCTTGCCGCCCCAACCCTCATCCCCGCCAGCGCCCTCGGGCGCGAGGACAAGCCCGCCCCGTCGGAGCGGATAACGTTGGGTGTCGTGGGCTGGGGAATGCAAGGCCCTGGCAATACCCAGGAGTTTCTCGGCCTCAAGGATTGCCAGGTCGTCGCCGCTTGCGACCTGGACAAGAACCACCTGCAAGCCGCCCTCAACGTCATCAACCGCAAGTACGGCAACAAAGACTGCAAGGCCTACCACGACTACCGTGAGCTGATGGCCCGCCAGGACATCGATGCCGTTATGCTGGCCGTTCCTGACACTTTCCACGCCCTGGTCGCCGTCGAAGCCGCCAGGAACAAGAAGGACATTTACGGCGAGAAGCCCCTCGCCCGCACGATTGCCGAACAACAGGCCATCGTCAAAGCCGTCCGGCAAAACCAACGCATCTGGCAGACCGGCTCATGGCAGCGGTCGCAGGGCCCCTTCCGCAAGGCCGCCGAAATCGTCCGCAACGGCCTCATCGGCAAGATCACTCGAGTCGAAGTCGGGCTGCCCGCAGGGCATACGGATTTCGCGGGCACCGGAAGGCCGCTGGCCGCCAAACTCAAACGGGGCGCGCCAGCCGATTTCCTTGCCAAGGTCGTTCCGGGCACGCCGGAATGGGATGCGGCCGTGTCGCCGCCGCCGCCCGAACTCGATTACCAGACGTGGGTCGGCCCCTCGAAGATGGAGCCTTATATCGGCGCCCGCGTCCACATGAACTGGCGCTGGAACTACAACGTCGGCGGCGGCCAACTGCTCGACTGGATCGGCCATCACTGCGACATCGCCCACTGGGGTCTCGATATGGATGACAAAGGCGGACCCTCGGAAATCGAAGCCGAAGGCGAGTTCCCGCCCCCGAACGCCATCTGGAACACCTGCACCCGATACCGCATCACCCTTAAGTACCCCAACGACATCACGATGATCATCGCCGGCGGACATCGCGACATCCGAGGCGGCGCCAAGTGGATTGGCACCGACGGCTGGGTTTGGGTGGACCGCGGTGGATTCGATGCCTCCAATACCGATTGGTTCCAGAAACTGCCCGATAACTGCACCGTCAGGCTCTATCGCTCCGACAACCATCAGGCCAACTTCATCAGTTGCGCCAAGTCGCGCAAGCCCACCATCACCCCCGCCGAAACCGCCCATCATTCCGCCATCCCCGGACACCTTGGTTTAATCTCCTTGCTCGCCGGCAACGAAGAGAATGGCAAACGCATCGGGCGCAAGATCAGGTGGGATCCTGAAAAGGAAGCCATTATTGACGACCCGCAAGCCACGCAATTCCTGAGCCGCGCTTACCGGGCGCCCTGGGAATTAGCCTGAATTCCCATCCTCGACCTTGGCCGGTTCGAGCTTGGGCGCGAGCAGGTGGATGATGAGCAAGGCAACCAGGTAAGCGAGGCTTGCCGCCAGGAAGATGAGGAAGTAATTGCCTGGCTCGCCGCGGGCGATGGCGGCCTTGCGAAGTTGGCCGACGACGACAAACAGGGCAATCGCTCCAATGGAACCGGCAAAGCCACCGAACCCGGTCACGGCACCGACGACGCGGCGCGGGAACATGTCGGACGCCAGGCTGAAGGCGTTGGCCGACCAGGCCTGATGCGCCGAGGCAGCCAGCGTAATCAGCGCTACTGCCACCCATTCATCGTGCGTGATGGTCGCAAAGACCACCGGCAGCACGCACAACGCGCATACCAGGAAGGTCATCTTCCGCGCCTTGTTGAGGCTCCAGCCCAGTTTCATGAAGTGCCCCGAGAGCCAGCCCCCGCCAATGCTCCCCAGCGAGGCCATTACATAAATAATCGCCACCGGCGCGCTCCGTGATTTGAGGTTCAGACCGAAGCGGTCGGAAAAGAAATAAGGCGCGCCAACCAGATAAAACCACCAGAAACAATCGGTCATGAACTTGGCCGCCGCGAACGCCCAGGCCTGCCGATGGGGAAAGAGTCTCCGCCACGGGATCTTCAGCGTCGGCTCCGGCGGGTCGCTGTTGATCAACGCCAACTCCGCCTGCGAAACCCGGGGATGGTCCTGGGGCGGTCGATAGATGAGCAGCCAGGCAACGATCCAAGTGACATCGAAGATGCCGGTCACCAGGAAAGCGCCCCGCCACCCCAAAGAATACCCGCCAAAGGTGACCTCCGTAAAACACATCACGACCCAGGGCAGGCAAAAGGGCACCAGGACCCCGCCGACATTCGTGCCGCAATTGAAGAGGCCCGTGGCCAGCGCCCGTTCGCGCTTCGGGAACCACTCGGCGGTCGTCTTGATGGCCGCGGGAAAGTTGCCGCCTTCCCCCAGGCCCAGCAAGACGCGGACGATGAAAAAGCCGGCCACCGTGCCGACCAGCGAATGGCCCATCGATACCAGCCCCCAAAAAGCGCACATCAAAACGAACCCCCGGCGCAACCCAATGACGTCCATCAGCCGCCCCGACAGCAGCAGGCTGATGGCGTAGGCCGCGTTGAAAGCCACCTGCATGTACCAGTATGCGTCCTGGCCCCAGCCGGGAATCTTCCTGGCGAGTTCCGGCGCCAGGTTTCCGAAGACGCCGCGGTCAATGTAGTTGGCTGTAGTGACCCAAAACAACAATCCGCAAATCACCCACCGGAAATGGCTGCTGCCAGCCGCCGTTGCGGGCGGCCGCTCCCTGGGCGGAGTCGTCAAGGATTCAGACATGGGCCTCATTTGGCCACGACGCCACTGGAAGGTCAAGCCAGTCCGGTCGCCGGAGAGGGGCGGGTGTCGAGTGTCGAGGGGCGCCACTTCGTTCCCTCGACACTCGCCCCTCGACACCCCGTCACACGTACAGGGCGGCTTCGAGTTCCCGCAGCATCACGCCCATGACCGGGTGGCGATCCGCTGGGACTTTTTCGATGCACCGGAGAATGACTTTCTCCATGGCGGGCGGGATGTCGGGATTGTGCTGGCGCGGGGAAACAAACTCCGAGCGGTCGAGTTGCCGTTTCAGGATTTCGGACGGAGTATCTCCGGGAAAGGGCTTGTAACCTGTCAGCAGTTCGTAGGCGGTCACCCCATAGGCAAAAATATCGACATGATGGGTGATGGGCTGGCCCAGCAGTTGTTCCGGGGCCATGTAGGCGGGGGTGCCGGGGTTCTTCTTGGTCATTTTCCTGGGTTTCTCGGGGATTTCCTGCGCCAGGTCGAAATCGACCAGCCGCACGCTCCCGTTGCGCGTGACCAAGACGTTCTCGGGCTTGAAGTCTAGGTGCATGAAGCCGTTTCCGTGCATGTGCTCCAGCGCCACGGCCATATCGATGAGGATCTGGGCGACATGCTCGGCCAGGACCGGGTCTTGCCGGGCCGAGAGCTCTTTGAGGTTGTCCCCCTCCACATATTCCATCAGGCAATAAAGCCGGCCCTCGATCTTGCCGTGCTCGACGTAGCCGATAATCCCTTCGTGGTCGCTGAGCTTGGCCAGGATGTCGCAGCCGCGGAGGAAACGCCGTCGCGCGAAGAGATTCAACCGCAGGCGCTCGTGCATGCGCCGCAGCGCGTAGGCCTTGTGGTTCCCGTCTGTCGCCAGCCAGATATCGGCCATGCCGCCGCTGCTGATGAGTTCCTGCAAATAAAAGCGTCCAAACGGCCCCGGCTGAGGCGTTGAACTGGCATCGGTTTGTGTCGGTGAACCAACCACCGGGATCATTTACCATGGCCGGGCTTTTGCTGCCAAAGGTTTTCTTGCCGGTTTTCTTGCCGAACCGGGTTGCCGACGCCCGGGGTTTCCGGTAGATTCCGGTCCCGCAATGAGCGCGCTCCCGGATTCGGTGAAGGGTCTGAAGGGCTGGGTCAATGCCGCCCTGGCATTGGTTTATCCGGAGATCTGCCAACTCTGCGGCCAGGCCCGCGCCTCTCCGGCCCAGGGATTCGTGTGCGCCGATTGCCGGGCCCAGGCCCGTTTCATCGAGCCTCCGTTCTGCGAGCGCTGCGGCCGGCCTTACCCGGCCAACGTGACGGGCCCCTTCGAGTGTGCCGATTGCCTGGAAGCCGGGTGGGCCTTTCGCTGCGCCCGGTCGGCGGTGGTGGCGCGGGATGGTGTGCTGGACGTCATCCATCGCTATAAGTACGGGCGGGCTCTTTGGCTGGAACCTTTTCTGGCCGGATTGCTCATCAGCCGGGCGGCGCCGGTCCTGGCCGCCCAGTCATGGCACGCGCTGGTGCCCGTCCCGCTGCACCCCACACGCCAGCGCCAGCGGGAGTTCAACCAGGCCGAGCGGCTGGCCCAGCGGCTCAGCCAGGCAACGGGCATCCCGGTAAACCGCCGGTTGCTCCGCCGGGTGGCCCCGACCCGCACCCAGACCCTGCTGAGCCGCCCGGAGCGCCTGGCCAACGTCCGCGCCGCCTTTGCGTTGCGCCGCGGCGCCCGTTTGGAAGGCCAGCGCCTGGTCCTCATAGACGACGTCATGACCACCGGCGCCACTACCGGCGCCTGCGCGGCTGTTCTTTGCGCTGCCGGGGCCGCCGAAGTTTGCGTCTGGACAGTTGCCCGCGGAATTTGAATATTATCCTGAACATGGCTACCACCTCCTTCACCAAAAAGACCTTGGGCCTGGAAACCGGCGAGCCGGCTGTCACCCCGCCGCCCGTCACCGGCAAGGCTCCCTTCGCCAGAAAACCGAAGTTGGCCGCAAGCAATACCCGGAAACGCGAGATCCCCGAGGGACTCTGGAGCAAATGTCCGAAATGCAGCACGATGGTGTTTGACAAGGAACTCGACGAGAACCTCAAGGTCTGCCCCCATTGCCAGCGCCACTTCCCCATCGGCTCGCGCGAGCGCATCCATTCCCTGGTCGAGACTTGCACCTTCGAGGAGATGGACGCCGAAATGGCCAGCGTTGACATTCTCAGTTTCACCGGCACCGCCTCCTATATTTCGAAGCTCGAGAAATACCAGCGCGAAACCGGGCTCAAAGACACGGTGCTGACCGGCGTATGCAGGATCGGCGAGCACCGGGTCGGGCTCGGGGTGATGGACTTCAAGTTTCTGGGCGGCTCCATGGGCTCGGTGGTCGGGGAGAAGCTCACCCGGCTCATGGAGCGGGCTACGGAAATGGAACTGCCCCTCATCATCATCGCGACCAGCGGCGGCGCCCGCATGTATGAGGGCATGTTCAGCCTCATGCAGATGGCCAAAACCTGCGCCGCCCTTGCCTATCATGCCAAAGCCCGCCTGCCTTTTATCAGCGTTTTAACCGACCCCACTACCGCCGGGGTCATGGCCAGCTTCGCCAGCGTGGGCGATCTCATTCTGGCCGAACCGGGCGCCATGATCGGCTTTGCCGGACCCCGCGTCATCAAGGACACCACCCAAGCCGAATTGCCCCCCGGGTTTCAGACCGCCGAATTCCTCCTGGACCACGGCTTGATCGACGCGATTGTGCCACGGAAGGAAATGAAGGGACGCTTGATCGAGTACCTCAATTACCTGACCAGCGCCGGAAGCCTGAAAGCCAAGAAAGGCTAACCCTGCTTGGCCCCGAAACAGTACACCCTCCCGTCATCAGCCCCGATGACCACTTTCCCATCCGCCACCGCCGGCGAACTCTCGATGGGCTGGCCAACTTCGTACATCCAGACCTGGTCGCCCTTGTCGAGCGAGACGACATACAGGCGTCCGTCGTCGGAGCCCACGACCACTTTGTCGCCGCAGACCACCGGGGAACTATCGACCTTGCCGCGAGTGGGAAAACTCCAGACCCGCGAGCCGTTTTCCCGCTTTACGCAGTGCAGCAGCTTGTCGCGGCCTCCGAACACCACGCGATCCGCCGTCACCGCCGGCGAAGAGTAATACGGAAAGTCGCGCTCATGAAAGGTCCACGCCTTCTTGCCCTCTTTCACATCCACACAAAGGAACTCGTTCTCGAACTGGCCGAAATAGGCGCGCCCGCCTGCCAGGGACACGGAACCCGCGATATAAGCCCCGGCCTCGACTTCTTTCAACTGTTTGCCGTCGGCCAGTCCGATCACGTGCAGCAGGGCATCGCATCCGCCAAAGACCGCCTGCCCCTGGGCCACGCCGGGCGCGCCGTTGATGTAATTGCCCGTTTCGCAGGTCCAGGCGGCCTTGCCGGTCGCCGCGTCCACCGCGTGCAGCTTGAAGTCGTAGCTTCCCGCCAGCACCAGCGTTTTGCTGCCTGACTTTACCCAGTTGGGCGCGCCGGGGATCTTGTCGCCCGTTTCGTATTTCCACACGGTCTTGCCGCTCGCCGCATCCAGTGCATAGAGGAAGTTGTCGCTCGAGCCGACGAAGACGCGGCCCGCCAGCACCAGCGGCGAGGATTCCACGGCGGCCCCGGTCTTGAAGACCCAGACCTTCCGGCCATCAACCAGGTTTAAGGCATAGAGGCTGCCGTCATCCGAGCCGATGAAGACGCGGTCCTCGACAATGGCAGCCGACGACTTGACCGGCCCCTCGGTCTTGAAGCTCCAGCGCAGCGCCAGGGGCAACCGCAGACTGCCCCCCGCCATGCCCGTCAGCGCCGGGTCCCCCCGGAACATCGGCCAATCGGCCCCCTGGGCCGCGCAGACTGCGCAGAAAAGAATTCCCATCCGTGCCATCGGCGCAATCTGTGGCTGAAGAATCATAGTCATCCCGAGTATCGCCCGGCTGGAATCGGCCGGCAATGAGAATCCAGTCTATTGGCGGCACTTGCCAGCGGCCCGTCAACGACGTGACGGATGCCATGAGCGGTTTGTTCCACTGCTGCCACCTCATTTTCGCGGGCGTGACGGAGCAACATCTCGGCCAGTCGCTGCCATTCGGCTACTGCGAAGCCAAAACGCAGGAAAAATGCCGCCTTGCTTCCGCCGGCAGGATGCGCCGGATTGAGCAGATAATGCGTGACCTTCGGCTCGGGCACGGTTGCTGATTGCGCGTTGGGCAACTTCATTTGGCTGCGGTTCCTCGAATGGGAGTGCTGTGGCGCGGCTGGCTGCGCCGTGGGAACAGAGTCAGATTAAACCGTGGTAACGGGTGGTGTGGCGGCGGATTATTCCGTGGGCAGGAGCGATTTCAGAGCGGGCCGCCGCGGAACGTTCCAAGGCGGCCTGCTGTAGAGAACGAATCAGAAGGGTAGATCTTGATATACATCGCGCGGACGCGGTCGCAGTTTGGGCGAGCGTCGGGCGCGCTTAATACTCAAGGCCAAGACCAGGAGAGCTTGATCCAGATGGCAATCGCAGAGTTGGGGCGCGCGGCCCAGCACTTCGGCGACGATGGCGTAAGCGGCTTCCAGTTCTTCGAGCACGGAGAGTTGCGGTTCCATAAGCGGTCGGCATTAAGGGTTGAGGCGATCCCGGGCGGCCGGGACCAATTCCAGAGCTGCCTGGATGTCCTCTGGGCCGATGGTGTTGAGGTTGGCCTGGGCGGCGGCGATCCCGGCGGCGCGGGCCAGGAGGTTCAACAGGCGAGGCGCGCCGCTGCTGGCGCTGGCCAACAGTTCGACTGCGGCCGGATGAAGGCAGGGACGTTCCAAGCCCGCCTGGCGCAAACCGTGAACCAGATAGGATTCGACTTGGCTGCGGTCCAGGCCCTGGCGGCGCAGATAGCGGTAGAGCACGCTGACGGAGGGCAAGGGACGTTGGTTCTGCTGCCAATGAGCGTAAGGGACCTTGAGCGGGACGGTGGGGTTTTGGGTCACCTGTTGGAGCACCCAGGCGGCGCTCGTTTCAGACCATAGTTTGGTTCGCGTCCTTTCAGGTCCCAAGGTGACACTCGCTTTTCGTAACTGTTCAGGTGTGGGGCAGACCTCCGGTCTGCCAGTTCACGGAGCCTCCGGCTCCGTGAGCCTGGGGCGATCGGCACACCGGGCCAGAGGCCCGGCTGACCGGCAGACCAGAGGTCTGCCC
>Ga0187857_10002282_pt1 | contig 17401 bp, 22 predicted proteins | sample June2016WEW_8_10_FD_132984 | JGI IMG/M metagenome (GOLD analysis project Ga0187857, IMG submission 132984) | Peatland microbial communities from SPRUCE experiment site at the Marcell Experimental Forest, Minnesota, USA - June2016WEW_8_100 | ecosystem: Environmental > Terrestrial > Soil >...
CCGGCCGTGTAGCTGGCGTCCCACTCCGGGTGCGCTTGTTTTGTCATGAGTCAGTGCCTCCGCAGAGTCGTGGTCCCGGGCCCAGTCTCTCGCGCCGCGGCCGAGCGTTCGCGGGAGCCGGGCCGCGCGGCTGCAGCCCGGGTCCCAGATCAGCCAGATCGGCGCACCCTCGCCGGGGGACGTCGAAATCGCACTTGCCACGCCGATCGGCGGCAATGCGTGCGTCTTTCTCTGTCGAGGACAGTCGCGTTGGGTGGTGGCCTGGCTGGCCGTCGATCTTCTCGGGGTAGGACGCCCAGTACCGGACGGCGGTGCTGATGAGCCGCAGCGGAGTAACCGTGTTGTCAGCGATCAGGCCGGGCAGCCTGTCGTCGGCGAGCTCAGGTTCCGTGCTCCGGGCGGACTTGACCGCGCGGGCCACCTCCTCCACGTCGGCGCCGCGTGGCCAGCGCGGCCCGCCGCCCGGTGGGGCCAGGCCGGAACACGATCCCCGGATGCTCGCTCATGCGGAGGGCCTCGTCCACGAGCCGGCTTGCCGCGGAGGACGGTGACATGCCAGGGTTAGCCGTCACGAAGAAAGCCAGGCGCTCGGCCACGGCACCGTCAGACCGCGCCGCGTCCGCGCCATCACCCGTGAGCTGCGGGCGGATGACGCGGATGCGGTGTGCGCTCTAGGCCGTCAGGGTGACCTTTCGCCCCTTCAGCAGGAGCCAGAGCATGAACAGCGCCTCGCCGATGAAGGTGAAGCTGGAGACGCTGGCGGTGTAGCTCGCGGTGAGCAGCCCGGCGATGCTGTCGAGGAGGTAGCCGCCGCCGGCGATGACGAGCAGGACACCAAGAAGCCGGGGAACGTAGCCGGACTTGCAGGCCAGGTAGCCGAGGAGAACGAGGTACAGCCCGAACAGGATGAGGCTGACTTTCCAGATGTCCTGATAATCCTGGATCTTCAGCAGTGCCTCAGTCTGTCGCCGGCCGACGCCGAGCGCTGTCAGGTGCCGGGTGTTGCTCAGCAGCGGGAGCACGCCCATGAGCTGGCTGATGGCGACCGCGAAGACCACCGCGTAACTGATTCTCAGCCAGGCCGCGAGGGTCGCCAGGCCCTTGTGGACCGGCTCGAAGAACTTCAGCAGCGCCCAGGCCACGACGATGTCGAGGATCACCACCGCCGCCAGTGCGGCTATCCCGAGACGGAAGAGCCCGGCGGAGGCCAGGATGTGCCCGGCCGTTCGGGTCGCGTCGCCCGGCGTGACGAGGTGCTGGATGACGCCGAAGTTGGCCGCCGGGGCCAGGACGGCCATGGCGAGAAGCCCGGTGCCCGCGACCAGCGCGGGGCGGCGCATCGGGCGGGCTGCCCCGGCCGGCGGATCGATCGCCGTGGTCCTGGTGCCAGAAGGAGCTGATTGCGTAGTGGTCATGGCCTGAGCCTCGTTCCGGTGTGACGGGCCCCCTGGCCCTGGCGGTCAGCGGTGCGCGCTCCTCCGGGTTACCTTATGTTGTAAGGTAACCTTACGTAATAAGGTAACCCTACAATGTAAGGCTGTCAATAGGCAGCGGGGCAACCAGGGCAGAGGAGGACGACGCCCGTGGCGTCAGGTACCGGTCTGAGCAGGCACCACCGCGCCCCGCTGAGCCGGGAGCGCGTGCTTCTCGAAGCGGTCGCCCTGGCCGACGAGGCCGGAATGGGCTCGCTGACCATGCGCAGGCTCGCGGACCGGCTGCACGTCGAGCCGATGTCGCTCTACTACCACGTGGCCGGCAAGGACGAGATTTTCGACGGCATGGTCGATCTCGTCTTCGCCGAGGTCGAGCTGCCCCCGGCGGGCGCCGAGTGGAAGACGGCCATGCGCGACCGGGCCGCCTCCGCGCGCGCCGCGCTGCGGCGCCACCCCTGGGCCATCGGGCTGATGGACTCGCGGCTGAACGCCGGCCCGGCAACGCTGCGGCACCACGATGCGGTCATCGGCTGCCTGCGGGAGGCCGGCTTCTCCATCGCGCTGGCGGCCCATGCGATCTCGGCCATCGACAGTTACCTCTACGGTTTCGCGAGGCAGGAGCTCAGCCTGCCCTTCAGCAGCCCCGAGGAAACCGCGGAGATGGCCGTGACCTTCCTCGAGCAGTTCCCCGCCGAGGCTTTCCCCCACCTCGCCGAGCTGACGACCCAGCACGTCCTGCAGCCGGGCTATAACTACGGCGACGAGTTCGAGTTCGGGCTGGACCTGATCCTCGACGGCCTCGAGCAGGCCCGCGCGCGACAGCGGAAAACCCGCTGAAGCCAGCTGGCCGCCGCACGCGATCCCATCCCGGAGCGATGCTCGCCGAGCAGCACCTCGCGAGCACCGAAGACCGATGCTATGCGGCATTTATCCAGTGCGGCGACTGTGAACGGCCGGCAGTCCGGCGGCTGCCCCTCGGATCGGAGTGAGCTTGCTGGCATGGTCGCCATGGCCTTGCTCATCGACCAATGCATCTTAACGACCTCCGATATAGGCGCCCCGCGCAGATCAGCCAGATCTGGATCAGCGGCTGCCCGGCCGGCAGCGAGCTGGCGTCCGCGCCGAGCGTGCGGCCACGTGGCGAACACCGGGGAGCCTGGCGACGGCAAGACCACTCTTGCGCCTGTGCCAGTGCTGAACCCGACGCTGCGCGCGTCAGCTGCCGCCGGTGTGCCCAGGTGAGCTTGTCGGCCGCAACCGCACAGTTAGGCGGCGGCTCCCGGCGGGCCTGATCAGGCATCCTGATCGAGGTTGGCGAGAACGGCCGCAGGTCGGCTGCAAATGTGGCCAGCTGCTCTCTGGCGGCAGTGTGCAGGATTTCCATGTCAACCGACCAGTAACCGTGGACGATCCGGTTCCGCAATCGCACCGGCTGCTGCCAGGTGACCTCAGAGAATCGAGTCTTGACGTCCTCAGAGAGCTGGCCGGCGGCCTCGCCGAGCACGGTGAAGTTCCAGAGCAGAGCATCACGGCGCAAGCGGTCCGATTCCAGATCACTCGCAGTGATACCGTCCGTGAGTTCTTGTGCCTGCTCGGCCGCTTCGATCATCTCGGTGAGCAGGAGAATGTCACGCTGCATAGACAGGCCGTGCCTCAGCCAGGACCGATGGCCGAAGCAGGGGGTGCAGGGCCCGCAACGACACCAGGTCGACCGGGCGGCCGAAGAGTTCTGCGAGCTCGTCGGTTAGCTGTTCGATCTCCCAGCCCAGTCGGCGTCCGGGCCGGAGCGCATAAAGGACGTCGATGTCGCTGTCAGGCCGTGCGCTATCGCGGGCCCGTGAGCCGAAGACCATGAGTTCGGCGATCCCGTACTCGTTGCAGATGGTAGCCAGGCGCGTCCCATCGACCTCCACACCCGGAATGATCTGCACTATCCAAGGCTATCCCGAGACCTTCGCCCTGCGCTCGCGCGACAGGCGACATGCAGGAGCGGGCTGATCGTGGCGGCAATATCGGCATCGCGGGTCGGCCTTGTGCCGGGTGCGGGCAGCCCGGTGCTGACGGCGAGGGCCGCACTGTGCCGAAGTGTGTTGAACAGTGTCGCTTGGCTCATAACCCAGAGGTCGCAGGTTCAAATCCTGCCCCCGCTACCAGAAGATGCAGGTCAGAGGCCCGATTGCCACAGCGGCGGTCGGGCCTTTTGATCGTTTGTTGGCGGTTCGTTGGCGGGATGGGGTCCTTCAGCGCGGCAGGAGGCGCGGGGGACTGGCACGGATCGGCATCTCTCTTCAGCCGCGTGGCCGACTGCGGTCGTGCTGTGCAGCCCACTGCGGTGGCGGGCAAGTGGCGGCGACCCGCTACAGCCGGTGAGTAGCTTCACATGTATCAAGGTGCCCGAGGGCACCCGATCGCCGAATCCGGCGTCGGTTGAGGCGCAGACCCCTGATGTTGGTCTCGAGCGCGGATCGGCAGTTCTGGGCGGCGGTCGGCGCTGACGATCAGCTTTGGGTAGTGCGGGTATACCGCCGGACGGGGATCTCAGTCGATCGGCTCGCGACGCACCCACTCGACGAGGTTGTCGGACGCGAGCGCCCGCACGCGCGCGGCGTACCGGGCGAGGTCGGCGTCGTCGAGGAGGTCGCGCCACTGGCCGCTCGTGCCGCGGCTGAAGAACGCGGCGGGATCGATCCAGTGCTCCGGACCGCCGCCGGGGACGGTCGTGCCGGCCCTGCTGCGCATCGACTCGAACGTCGCCGCCTGGACCAGGCGGGGCCATCGGTGCTCGTCGACGTCGATGCCGAGGCGCGCGGCCATCTGCCGCATCTGCCCCTCCAGGTCGGCCTTTAGGTCGGCGTAGTGCAAATACACGACGTCGAGATCGTCGGCGGCGTCCCGGAACGTCTGCAGGTGCTCTACAGTGCGCCGCAGCGACGACCCGACCTGCGTCGACGGCGTCTCGTCGTCGACCCACTGCCAGAAGCGGTCCCGCTCGCCGTCGGGGCGCGGCCGCGGTGGCCGCAATGGTCCGAGCTCGATACCGTCGATCGCGGCCGCCCGTTCGCGTTGGTTGAGGAACGCGCCGATGTCGGTGTTGTCGATATGGTGGTCCATCGACAGCCCCACGTCGCGCGGGTCCCGCCCGACGCAGATGTACGTGACCGTCGGATCGTTGGGTATCCCGTCGAGCGGCGTGTGGGTCTTGATGAACCGGCGGTGCGTCTGGGCTTCCAGGTCCGCGAACACGTCTGTGCGGGCGCGAGTCACCATGTCGATCCACGGCGAGAGCGTGTCCAACGGGAGCGGGAGCTCCGGTTCCTGCAGTATGAGCAGGGCGCAGATCATCTGCGTCCACGTCGTCCCGCACTTTGGCGGGGTGCTGATGATGATGTCGCCGGGGCGGAGCTCGAAGCCGTCCCAGCGGTTGCTGTCGTACATACTCGCCTCGTAGCGGCGCACGGCCGTCATCCTTGCAGCGGATCCGATCCCGTGAGGCCCAGATGATTCACCGCACGACATCCTGCCGAGGGCTCAAGACTGAGGTCCCGAAGGGCGTCGCGCAACAGTACGTAGCGCAGCACCCGCCCATAATGTCCGATCTCGAACACTCCGCGAGGGCATCATGAAGGCCAGAGGATGAGCGCCGAACGGCGGCTCGGCGAGCGTTCTCCCTAACCTTCTTCGTCACTCAGCGTGATGCTGTCCATCGACGTAGCCCGAGGCTGACCTCGGACCAGCCCGGTGTGAGCGATCTGCAGGAGGTCACAGTCGGTCGCAGCCGAGGCGCTTGTGGATCTAGCGCCACGGCCGCCCGGCGGCTGCGGCATGCTTGACCGACGCGCCATATGCGGCACCCATGAGGGCCACTGGTGTCAAGAGGGCATAGGGAATTTACCCGGTGACCTGCGTGGTGTCGCCGGGCTGGCGCGTGCTGCTGCAATTCGACGGTTTCAGCTGGCCGCACGTCACGGTCGCCACGCTGGAGTTGAATCTGCCGTAGCGGGCCGGCGCCGGGAGGGCCGCTGCCGGGAGGGGGCGCGTCGCTGACAGTCCCAGCCATAGACCACCGCGTGACACAAGTGCGAACGCACGCTCATCGGCCATGTGCGGATGTGGCTGCTGAGGGCGTGGCCGTGATGACCTGGCGGCCTGTGCCCTAGCCGTGGCGGTAGCCATCTCTTCCTTGGAGCCCGGAGAACTAGGTCACAGCCCGAGACGGCAACTGCCGATGCTGCCGGGCATTTAAGGTACCCCCGCTGGTGCTGAACGGCGACGCCGACCGGATCCGGTCGCCCGGGAGGGACGGGACCCTGGATGACCAGGCGCCAGGCCGTGATCGTGACTCGACATGATCGACGGCCACGGCGTTGAGTCCGCAGAATATCCGCCTGGAGATCGTCTGGGGAGGCGCTCGCGGGTCGGGGCTAATGGGGATCGGGGGAGAACCACATGGCGTACGGCGTGGTCCATAAGTTCGCTGGTGGCACCAAGGAGCAGTACGAAGCATCGATAGCGGCAGTGCATCCGGAGGGCGGGGGGCTGCCTGAGGGGCAGCTGTTCCATGCCGCGGGCCCATCGGCCGGCGGCTGGACGATCATCGCAGTGCATGACTCGCGGGAGGGCTGGGAGCGGTTCCGCGATGGCATCCTCATGCCCCGCATGGCGCGGGGGATCGCCGGTGGCTTCACGGCACCGCCTGAGGAGACCGGGTTCGAGATCTACAACGAGGTCACGGCCTAGCCGCGCGCAGTTCCAGGGCAGCTGCCTTGCGCCCTGTAAGCCCGGCGGCTATCGCAGCGAAGGAACACCGAGATTCTGGCGCTGGAGCCCCGCTCATCGCGCATCCGAGGATGTCCGCTCTTCGGCACAGAATCGGACGCAGGGCGACAGCCATGACCTTGCTCGCGGTAGCTCGATGCGGCGGTCCGGCGGGAAGGATGCACAACGGTTGTCGGCGTTAACGCGTGCGCACCTGGGCGTTGCCCTCCATGGCCGGCTGCGGTGTCACGATCGTTGTCCGGAGCAGGCTTCAGAGCCCGGCTAATTGGAGCGGCGCTTGTTGGAGCCGGACGGCCATAGCGTGGGTACTGATCGCCTGCCTGAACGTGCCGCCAGTTGCGGGGCGGTACTGGACGGGGCCGGAGGGAATCGGGCTGTGTTGAACAGTGCCGTCTGTTCTCATAACCCAGAGGTCGCAGGTTCAAATCCTGCCCCCGCTACCAAGTAAGTGCAGATCAGAGCCGGTTCGCTAAGGGATGGCGACTCGGCTCTTGATCGTTTGACCGTGCGGCCGGGCGGTGACCACGTGTTCATACGCGGCTGGTGGCGGCGCCTGGACCGGGTCGGCACTGGTGCCCAGCAGCCGCAGCAAGTCGGCGGTGGATACGCGGTAGAGGTCTCCGACCCGGATCACCAGGCAGGGGCACTCGCCTCGGCGGGAGAGCTCGTAGGCCTTGGTGCGGCCGATGCCGAGGATCCGCGCGGCGGTCATCAGGTCGATGGTAACGGGCAGGTCGGCGAGCTTACTGATGGTCAGCGGGGCGGTGTCGATGGCGTCCTCCTGGGTGAGCTCGACTCGGGTGGCTGGTTAGCGGTACGGGTCGCCGCGTGCGCGGGCAAGGTGGCCTCGGTCAGGGATTGCTCTGCCCAGGTCGATCAGCCGGACCTGGCGGCCTGAGCCGTGCAGCGGCATCCAGACCTGCCCGGCTGGGCAGGTCACCTGGGGGTCGATAGCGGCAGTGGCGATGCGCAAGCTGAGCGAATCGGTGCTCGCGGCGAGTGCGCGGCGGGCGGTCCGCTCTCGGCGCGGGGTCAGGAAGCAGAACAGCAGCAGCGGCAGTTGCTGGTGGTAGCGGGACATGACCTCGGCCAGCCTGGCGTAGCTGTCGAGCTTGCCCGCCAGTTCGGCCAGGTGCTCGCTGCCGGTGTCGTAATCCAGCATTAACGCGATCGTCCGGCCGCCTTCGGCCCAGACGCCGATCCCGTCCGGTTGCGGCAGCGACGTTAGCGCGGACACGCTGATCGCAAGCCCATAGAAGAACTCGGCGGTGTGGCTTTCGGTCAGCCAGGTCCGCAGTTCCCCGCCGCCTCGGCCGGCCTGAACGGGCAGAGAGACGAAGAACCAGTTGGCTCCGGTCATGTGGTCGAGTCGCTGGGACCGTTGCAACGCGACCTGCCGCCCGGCGCGCACGTGCGGCAGCCATCTCATGTCGTCGCGGTCTTCGGCGCCCAGGATCGCGGCGCCGAGCGGGCCGAGCAGGTAGTGCCACGGTGCCGACCCGCTCGGTCGGTGTGGCCGGAAGCGGCGCAGCGCGCCGAGCCTTGCGAGCACGTCGAGCCTGTGGCGCGCGGTGATGATGTTGCCAAAGGCCAGCGCGGCGAGCTGGTCGGTGGTCAGCACCCGGGCCAGGTCGGTCCGGCACCTGCCTCGGGGCAGACTTGCGAGAACGACCCCCCTGTGGGCGGTGTCATCGACGCATGGCCGTCAGCGTGGTTACGGCGCTGACCGCGCTGTGAGCCGCCATGTGCGCCGAACAGCACCTCGTCGGCCCCGAACGTCGTCATGCCCGCCGGGACGCGATGTTGGCGGTCAGAGTCTCCCCGCTGGCGGTCATCAGGAGCTGCCCGGAGGCGGCCAACCTGGTCGCTGAATGTGCCTGCTGCTTGCGCTGCGGCCAGCGCCTCATCCGCCTGATTGCGCAGCCAGGCCTTGCGCGAGCACCGTCTGGTGCCGCGCTGAACTGGTTGATCTGCACGTGTGCTCGTCCGGCTCGGCGGCCGACGCACCTGCTGGCCGGGCCTGGCCCCCAGGCCCGGCCCCCAGGCCCGGCCAGCAGGGTGGACTGGGAAGTCAGGCGCTCCAGCGGCGCTGTGAGGCCTCGTAGTCGGACAACCGCCACATCAGTGCGGACTGTGGCCTGATGGCATAGACCACGTCGAAATCGGGGTCGGTGTCCGGGAGATACTGCTGGTCGGCCTGGCTGGTGTACTTCGCCGCCAGGGCCCTGACCACGTGGGGGACCTGGACGGGAGTCCCGAGATCCTCTGCCGTGCCGCGCACGATCACCACGTCGTCGCCGCTTTCCAGGTGCACGACAAGCCGCGGGTCGGCGGCCAGGTTGCGGGCCTTGCGGGTGCGGCGTTCGCCGTACAGGTACAAGGTGTGCCCGATCACGACTCCCCATACCGGGACCGCGTGCGGGGCGCCGGTCGGCATGGTGGTGCTCAGCCAGTAGTTGCGCGCCACCGCCAGGCGTGCGGCAACTTCGGGCCAGGAAATCGTGTTATCGGGCTCGGGTACCACCTGATCAGGCCCAGCCGGCCAGGGTCGAGGTGCTCGTCATGCAGAACTCGTTGCCTTCCGGGTCACGCATCACGGTCCTCGTAGAGGGCCTCGGCGATCACCGTGCCCGCGCAGAGCAGCAGCCCGGCGGCCGACCTGGCCCGGTCGTATCTGACGCCGACGTGAAGGCCACCAGCAAGACGGCGGGCAGGGTGGCGCCGCAGCGGACCATCGAGCCGAACACGAGCCCGTTGAGGCCGGCGGCGGCCAGCACGCAGGCTGTGGCCAGCGGCGCCAGGCCACCGGCAGGGTCATCGCGAGCACCCCGGCGGAAGCTCCGGCGCCGCCGTGCGGGTGGCCGGTCGGCACGGCGCCGCTGGTGAGAGCCACGGCGTAGCCGGACAGGATCACCGCGGCCACGATGTCCAGCACGCTCAGGCCCGCGACCGTCCAGCCCAGCAGTGCGCGCAGGTCCCGGCCCCTGATCATGGCTCAGCCCTCCCAGGCTGCAGGAAAATTGTCCGCGCGCCGCCGCGGTGGTTCAACCGGGCGGCTACGTGCGTCCCGGCGCCGCGGCCGCGCCGGCCCCGTTTCGGCCCGCGATATCCCGCCGTGCCCTAATGGTCAGCACGCTCAGCACGGCGAAGCTGCCGGCGCACAGCAGGATCCCGGCTAGGCCCTGCACCGGCGGTGCCCCGTTCCCGGAATGGTCCCGCACCGGGGACGAATCCAGCAGGTACCCGACCTCGAATACCACGGTCAGGAGAGCCAGCAGGACCGAGGCCGACGCCACGTGTGCCGGCGGGGCGGCGCGGCCCGTCCCGGTGCCGTCGTCCGCCAGCATCCTGGCCCGCCGCAGGGAACTGAGCTCCGCCGCGATGCCGAAGGCGAGCGCGAGGAAGATCGCCTGGACGATCCAGTAGCTCAAGGACTGCGGGAATCGGGTGACCGTGCCCGGCGGGCTGACCGCCCGCCCTGCGGCGATCATCCACGACTGCGTGGCCAGGACGACCAGGAAGGGAACGATGACGGTCGCGACAGCCCGCCGCGGGTCCCGGACGAGCCAGCCCGCGACAATGGCGGTGACGAACCCGGCCCATGGGGTCATGACAAACCTCCGAAATCCCTAACGGGGCAGGTCGGCCCCGTTTCCGATGCCATGAACAGTAGGAACCCCGACCCGGCGCGGTCGTCCTGCCCGCGGGTGAGGTTTGTGGCGGCCCGTCAATCCCGGGGACTACGGTGGACGCGAGACTGCGACCGGGAGCTGCCTGATGGCCGAGGACCCGCCGGCCGCCCGCGGAGCCGCCGGGGGGCGATCAGCGTGCTGATCGCCGATGACGAGCAAATGGTCCGCCGCGGCTTCCGGGTGATCCTGGAGGCCGAGCAGGGAATCTCGGTGGTGGCCGAGGCCGGCGACGGCTGGGAGGCCGTCGAGCTGGCGAGAACACCGTCAAGACCCACGTGAGCCGGATCTTGATGAAGCTGGGCCTGCGCGACCGGGTACAGGCCGTCGTGCTGGCCTGCGAGCTGGGATTCGTGACCCCGAGGACCGCCCGTGAGGACCAGGCGAGAGCAGCCGCAACTGACCTGTCAGGTGCCTGACTCGCCAGACATGGGCACTGGTGCTTCGTTGCCGACGGCGACACCTCGGCTGTCGCGCGACGTGCTATATCCGCCTGATATGGACGGCAGCCGGCTCATCAATCGGGCCGCCAATGCAGCGCCCCCGAACGAACATTGTGGCGTGACGCCAACCTGGCCGAGGTCCACGTCGCCGTGCCGCTGGCTGGCTAGGCGTGGCCGGCGGGTCCGTCGGGCACGACGAATCCGGACTCGTAGGCGATCACGACGGCCTGGACTCGGTCGCGGAGCCCGAGCTTCATCAAGATCCTGCTGACGTGCGTCTTGATGGTGCTCTCCTCGACCACGAGCTCGTGGGCGATCTCGGCGTTGGCCAGCCCGCGGGCGACGAGCCGCAGGACGTCCAGCTCGCGGGAGGTCAGCTCCTTCAGCTGGGCTGGCTGTAGCGCGGGCGGCCGCACGGCGTGGGCGAAACGGCCGATGAGGCGACGGGTTATCGAGGGGTCGATCAGCGCGTCCCCGGCTGCGATGCATCGCACTGCGGCTATCAGCTGGTCCGGCGGCGCATCCTTGAGCAGGAACCCGCTCGCCCCCATCTTGAGCGTCTCGTAGACGTACTCGTCGGCGTCGAAGGTCGTCAGGATCAGCACCCGGCTGTCGCAGCTGCCGAGAATGCGCCGGGCGGCGGCCAGCCCGTCCATGTTCGGCATCCGGATGTCCATCAAGACGACGGCCGGGGCCAGCGTGCGTGCCAGCTCGACGGCTTCCAGGCCGTCCGCGGCCTCGCCAACTACGCGGATGTCTGGTTCGCCGGCCAGGATGACGCGAAAGCCAGCCCGGACTAGCCGCTGGTCATCGGCGATGACGACGGAGATGACGCGGTCGCCGGCGTTGCCGGCCGGGCTGGACGTGCTGGTCACGGCATGGCTCGCAATAGCCTCTGGCAGGTTGACCGACCGCCATCGTAGCCGGGCGATCCGGCGGCATCGTCCGCCTAGTGACGGACGTCAGCGCCGGGACGTCGTCCTGCGGACGGACGCCTGGACGCCGGGTCTTCTCTAGCGTGCGGATATGGCAGTGAACCTCAGAGCTGGCACCCGCGGATCGCGCGGCGCGACAATGAGTCGTCGGCGGAGGGGAGTTCCCGTGACCGGGATCAGCCTGGTGAGCTGGCTGTGGCGGCCGGTCGGGAGGCTGCGCGAGATCGGCTGGGGCGACGTCGCGCTCGCGGGTTTCCTGAGCCTGTACGCCGTGGGCCTGGTCAGCGGCGTGATCAAGACCGGGCACCCGCACGGCGGTGTCGCCGCTGCCGTGGCCGTGCTGGCCATGACGCTGCCGGTGGCCTGGGAGCGCCGGGCGCCGGCCGCGGCCGCAGCCGCGGTGGCCGCGGGCGCAGCGCTGAACGAGCTGCTCATCGGCCCGATGGTGCGCTGTGGCCCGGGACTTCCTGCCGTGTTGGCGATTGCCTTCTTTGCGGGGACCCGCCTGGACGGGCGCAAGCTGGCCATCGCCGTCACGTTCTGCCTCGGCGCGGTGACCACGCAGGCATTCTTTGACCCCAACCTTGGAGCTGGTTTCCTCGTGGCCGGGCTGCCGGCAGTGGCAGGGTTTTGCCTGGCCGGACGGCTGGCGCGGTCCCGTGGCCTGGCGGCGGCGGCCTTGCGCGAGCGCAACGCCGAACTCCGCGAGCAGCGTGAGCAGACCGCGCGGCTCGCGGTGGCAGCTGACAGGTCCCGGGTCGCGGCGGATCTCGAGGAGTTCCTGGGTGACCGGATCACCACGATGGCCGCCGCCGCGGCGGCCGGACGCGAGCTGATCACCGCGGATCCGGCCGGAGCGCAAGGCGCCTTCGCGGCCATCGAGAACAGCGGGCGGGCCACGCTGTCGCGGATGCGGGAGGTGGTGGGCACCCTCCGGGAGGAAGCGCTGACCGAGCCGCAGCCGGTACTCGCCCATCTCGGCAGCCTGCTCGAGCACGCCACCAGCGCCGACGCGAGGCTGCAGGTCGAGGGCAGCCCGCGGGCGCTGCCCGCTGGCGTAGAGCTCTCCGCGTACCGGATAGTGGAGCACCTGCTCGCCGCCCTGCAGGACGTACCGGAGGCGCGCATCGACGTGCGCGTGCGGTTCGGCCCGGACGCCCTGGAGCTGCACGTCGCGGGCCCTGCCAGCCGGCATGCCGATCCGGTGGCAGCGTTCGCGGTCGCGCGGGAGCGGGCCGCGCTGCTCGGCGGGACGCTGCGCATCGAGACCGGTTCGGGCCGCTGCGCCGCGCTCGTCCGGCTGCCGCTGGCCGTCGGCTATGCGTGCTCCTGACCGCATCTTGCGGATCGCAGGCGGCTGGCGCGGCGACGCCGTCGTAGCCGTCGGCCTCGTCGCGGTCTCGCTGGTGGTCTTGGCAGCTCAGGGCCTGCTGCACGGCGCGAACAACCTGCTCGAAACGGGCTGCGGCATCGGCGCCTGCGGCTGCATCATCGTGCGGCGGGCCCATCCCCAGCTGGCGGCCGTCGCGGCGGGTGTCTGCCTCGCGGTAGCGGGCGTGGCGGGATCGTCCGCGGGTATGCCGGGCAGCCTGGTCCTGGTGCCGGTCTTCCTGCTCGCCTACTCGCTGGGGGCCGGCGCGGGCTTCGGGCATTCGGTGCTCGCCTTGCTGCTCCTGGGCGCTGGCCTGCAGCTAGCGGTCGGGGCACAGTTCAATCCGTTCGTCGTGGTCGTCACGATCGGCCCGTGGGCGGTCGGGCTGGTCGTCCGCTCGCGCCGTCACCTCGCCGGGCAACTTGCCGTGCGCGGCCGCGAGCTGGAGGCCGAACGTGAGCTGTTCGCGGCCGAAGCGGTCCGCTATGAGCGGGCGCGGATCGCGCGCGAGCTGCACGACATCGTGGCGCACTGCGTGAGCGTGATGGTGATCCAGGCGAGCGCCGGCCAGCGGCTGACCGCAACTGAGCCGTCCCTGGCGGCTGAGGCGTTCGACTCCATAGGCGAGGCCGCCCGGCAGGCTGAGGCCGAGATAGGGCGCCTGGTCGAGCTGCTGGACCATGACCCGCAGCCGCGCGGCGCCGACGGCGTCCGGCTGATCGGCGAGCTCGTCGCACGGGCGGGCGCTGCCGGGCTCGCCGTGAGCTGCCGGTTCACCGGATCCGCCGAGGGCCTTCCGGCCCAGGCCTCTGATGCCGCCTACCGGGTGGTCCAGGAGAGCCTGACCAACGCCTTCAAGCACGCGCCAGGCGCGCCGGTGGACGTCGTCATCACGGGCGGGACCGGGCAGGTGGAGATCGGCGTGGCCAACGGGCCCCCGGCTGGCCCGCTGTCCGGGCTGGAACGGGCCGGGACTGGCCGCGGGCTGGCTGGGATGCGGGAGCGGGTGGCCGCCTGCGGAGGCGAGGTCAGCGCTGGCCCGGCAGAAGGCGGCGGGTGGCAGGTGCTTGCCCGGCTGCCCCGCCATCCGGACCGGGCCCAAGCCAGCTCAGTCCCGTAACCAGCTCCGCAGCAGGCGGGCCCGACCCGGCTGCGCTCTCCGTCCGGGGACGGATGCCCAGTCGCGGAATTCCGTCCGGCGCCGGACGCACCAGTGGCCGCCGCAGTCTCACGATGAGGTCACCATCTCTTCGAGGAGGAGCATCAGATGAGACCCGGTATCAAACTCACCACCGTGCTGCTCGGTGTTCTCGGCATCGGTGACCTGGCGACGGTTCCGTTCATGATCGCGGCACACCACCACAACCCAGGTCAGCCGCCAGTGCCCGCCATCGTCGCCGCAGTCATCATCGGCATCGCGACCCTGGCCAGCACCGTCGGCATCGTTCAGGGCCGGAAGCGGGCATTCGCAGTGGCGATGACGTGCCGGATCCTCGACAGCATCTCGGCGATCCTGGGCCTGCTCGTCCGCCCCAGTGCGGTCCTTGCCGCCGCAGGCGCGGCGACCCTCGCGCTGTCCATAGCCGCCATCGTGCTGCTCGTCAGGCTGAACCCGCGCAGGACACTCCAGCGCGCAGCCAGCGCAACCCCAGCCTGCAGGCAGCCAGAACCTTCCCGCGGGCCCACCCGATGATCGATGTCCCGCCCAGCCGGGAGAGGATCTCTGCTCGTACCCAGCTGGCACTGGCCGGCGGTTTGCTCGTCGCTGGCGGGGCTTGCACGGTGGCTGCGCTGTCGCTGCCGCCGCTGTGGTCGGTCGTGACGGCCGACGTCAGCCGGGAGGTCCGGCTCATCGGCGAGCACCGCGGCGTCTGGCAACTAGGGCTGTGGTTGTGGGCCTTCTCCGCGGGCCTGACGATGCCGGGCATGCTCGCCCTGGCTTCCGCCTTGAGAGGTTCCGCGTCGGCCGTGACCGGGCGGCGCCTGCCACTGGCCGACGCCGCTCTGGCCGCTGCTGCCGGGCTGTTCATCGCCGGAAGCGTGCTGTGGCTGTCCAACATCGCGTTCGGGGCGAGCGCCGCGGTCAGCGCCGCTGACATGGTACGGGCCGGTGGCGCCATCCCCGGCTGGTTTCAGCCCGTGCAGCAGTGGGCGAGCGCCCTGTGGCAGGCCGGCGCGCCGCTGCTGGCGCTGTCCCTGATCCTCTACGGCCTCGTGATCCGCGCCAGTGCGACGCTTCCGTCGTGGGCCGGCTGGCTCGCCATGGCGGCGGGAGCGATCGTCCTTGTCAGCTTCGCCCCCCTGGGGGGCACCCCGCCGTTCGTGATCTACCTCCTCGCGACCCTGCCGCTCGGCGTCGTCGCGGTCCTTCGCGTCATGCTCCCGCAGCGCCGCACGGCTGAGGCGCGGCTGTGAATCGCCCGGCGATGACGCTGCCGCCTCGCTCAATGACTCGCCGCGCTTCGCGAGCCACGCTGCGCTTCCCGATGACCGGCGCGGTGGTGGTGGCCGTGTCAGCGACGGCCGCGCTCATCGTCTGGATCACCCTCGAGCCGCACCAGCTGTTTGCCCATCTCTCCTGGCTTATGCCTGCCACGTTCGCCGCGATGGGATCGCTGATCGTGTGGCGCCAGCCTCGGAACACTGTCCGCTGGATCGTGCTGTTGTCCGGTCCGTTCGCCGCCATCGGGCTCACGACTTCTGCCGGCGGCGGCTGAGTTGCTCCCTACATGCCAGTCGCACCTGGCTCGCGCAGCAGTTCGGTCCGCCATTCGGCGAAGCGCTCTCGCATCTGCTGGATGCTGGCCCTGGACGTGAGCAACTGGCTGCGGCCGGGTGCGGCCACCAGCCCGGACCGGCTGTTCTGCCACGTCTACGGGCGCGGGAAGGGCCAGGCGCAGATGATCCCGGGCTGGCCGTACTGACCGCCGACGATGACCCCCAGTGACGAGTTGATACCGCAGTCATAACCTGTGCCTAATGTGGGGCACCGTGTTTCATGGCTGTGGTTGCCGGAGTCGATCCGGCGCGGATCGCAGCAGTGGTCTTCATCTTGTCCCGGGCCAGGCCGATGCGGCTGCTTGTGGCCTACTTCATCGGCGGTTTCGGGCTGAGTCTCATCATCGGCGCCGTGGTCGTGTTCGTGTTGAAAGACGCCGGCTTCGGGCAGAAAAGCTCGGTCCCCCCGAAATCGAGATCGCCGTCGGGGTGCTCGCCCTGCTGGCCGCCGCGCTCGTCGGCAGCGGCCTCGCGGTGCAGCTGCGCGACCTTGTTGCCGTGTGGCTTGCTGTGTGGACCCTGTTTCTGGCGCTGAGCCTTCCCGGGGAAAATCTTGAGCATCATTTCCGTCTCACCTGGGTCGGTTTTGACCTGATCCTGGTGCTGGCCGTTTACCTGACCGCCCATATGGCGTTTCGGCTGGATGCCAGGGTGCAGGCCCCGGCAACGGTGGTGGCCACCTTGCTGGTTGTCGATGCGTGGTTCGACGTCACCACCTCGGCGAGCGCGAGGGCGGCCGCCGAGGCGCTGATCCTGGCGCTGGTTGTCGAGCTGCCGGCCGCGGCGTTCTCCCTTTACGTGGCGCACAGGGTGGGCCGGCGCGTCCGCGAGCTGGCCGGTGCCGAACACGCGGCAGGTCGTCATCCGCCAGTCGCTGACCGGGCGCGCCCTGCGCCCGGTTCGGAGCCCCCTTCCCCGGCAGGACCGCTGCCAGGCGAGTGAGCCGGCGGCGCCGCGGGCTGCGGTTCCCTGAGCGCCGGTCGGCGGCTGCTGATTCAGGACCGGGCAGCGCCGGCGCCTGATCCGCGGATGCGGCTGAAACCGGCCCGGGCACGGGTTCCTGGTCACTGGCCGGGCTGTTTGATTTGTCCCGCAGCGGCCGGCGGGCCGTGCTGAGATTTCCGGAAGGGAGTCGGGGATGGCGGCGGACCAGCCTGGGTCAGACGACGAGCTGGGGCCGGTCGCTTTCCTCGCGATCGAGTTTCCGGGCGGGCGGCTCACCGCTGCGGGCTTTGAGGACCTGCTCTCCCTGGCCGACCGGGGCGTCGTCGAAATCCTGGACATGGAGTTCATCGCCAGGGACGCCGGCGGCAAGACCAGGAAGGTTGACGTCTGGGAGTTCGCCGTTCCCGACGGTGTCGACCTGGCTGCCTGGGCCGGGGCGTCGTCGGGCTTGCTCGATGACTCAGACGTCGGCGAGATCTCCGCGGCGATGCAGCCGGGCAGTGTCGCCGTCGTCGTGATCTACGAGAACCGGTGGGTTCTCGGCCTGGTGGACGCCTGGCGGCGCGACGGCGCGCGGCTGATCGCCGATGGCGGGATATCAGCCAGCGACATTGTCGCTGCCCTGGATGCGACCGAGCCTTCCTGACAGACGAGGAGATCACGGTGGGCATATTGAAGACCGCCGCCACGGTCGCGGTGGCCAGCTCGGTGCACGGCCGGGTGCAGCGCAGGCAGCAGAACCGGTGGACTGCGCAGGACCAGGCCCCGGCGGGCGCGCCCGCCCCGGCACCGCCAGCGCAGTACACCGCCCCGGCGCAGCCGCAGCAGGCCCATGCCGAGCCCCCCCGCCGCCGCAGGCACCAGCCGCCCCGGCGCAGCCAGCCGGCATGAGCGACCGGCTCGCCCAGCTCAAGCAGCTCGGCGAGCTGCTTCAGGCTGGCGTGCTCACCCAGGCCGAGTTCGAGCAGCAGAAAACCCGCATCCTGAACGGCTGACCTGACGGCCGCCGCAGCCGGAAACGCGCGGATGC
>Ga0187857_10002295_pt1 | contig 17309 bp, 36 predicted proteins | sample June2016WEW_8_10_FD_132984 | JGI IMG/M metagenome (GOLD analysis project Ga0187857, IMG submission 132984) | Peatland microbial communities from SPRUCE experiment site at the Marcell Experimental Forest, Minnesota, USA - June2016WEW_8_100 | ecosystem: Environmental > Terrestrial > Soil >...
ACCCGAAAGTAGACCGACTGGCGTACCTATGGGAGACTGTGACTACATCGCACCCCATCACTAGAGGAGCCATCCCATGGCCTACGACCTTTTTCTCCGCACAAACATCGACAAGAACTACGCGCGTGGCGACGAACCTATCCGAAAACAGTCGGTTGCCGTCGGTGCCTTGAGCCTTGGCCTGGCCGGATTCGTGATGCTACTTCCAGCATACCTGCGCCGGAAAGAAAACATAGAATACCGCTCCAAATTCTCGACCGATCTTCCGGAGCCCATCGGCCCACGCCGGTCCTACATGGAGCGCCGCCTGCGCACCACCGTCGAGATGCCTGCCATCCCCATGAAAGATCTCGTCTACGGCAACCGCCAGACCGAATAGTCCCATGCGCTCTCGATCTACCCCCGATGAGATCGCGCAGACCGTTGCCAAGTACATGGACGTGCTCGGACTGACAGATCCCCCGGAAGTCACCATCGTCGACAACCTCGGGTCGAACTGGCTCGGCCTCTGCTACTGGTCGGCCAACCATCCCAACTACAGCCTCATCAAGCTCCAGCGCCGCATCCTCGCCCACCCTGCCACACTCGACCGCGTGCTCGCCCACGAGATGGTCCACCATTGGGAGTTTCTGAACCTCACCCCCGAACAGGTAAATCTGGTCAAGTTCGGCATCAAGCCTACCAGCCACGGACCAAAATTTCTCGAAGGCGCCGCCACCGTCAACCGGATCATGGGCGACGGCTACGTCACCAAAACCAGCGATGCCTCGTATGAGCTGTCGCAAAACACCCGCGAGTTCTACCTACTCATCACCCCCATGTGGCAAAGAGAGAAACGTCTCGGCTGGGCCTGGGCCGGACGACTCACTCCCCAAATTCGCGAACGCATCGCACGCGAATGCAACGAGCGGCAGGCGAAGCTCTTCAAGACCACCGACGACCGCTGGACGGTGGGCACCAAGATCCAAAGGTTCGGAGGCATCAGCGTACCGCCGGTCAATTCCGAATACGAAGTCGCCCTCAGAGATCTCTACGACCACGCCCCAGCCGAAAGTCAGATCCCATGAAGACAGCCTGGCAAACCACCAAAATCCCCATCGAGTTCTCCGGAAAAACGTGGAAGAAGTTCATTGGAGAAGCCTGTCCACATGGCCTCAAGATCGCCTTAGTCGACGGTACCTACGTCCGCAACCACTTTGACTCGGACTTCTCCCAGGGCGGAAACGGCTTCCGCTACCCCCGCTTCATCTCGCGCAAGGAGATCTGGATCGACTCCGAAATCCACAAGGACGAATGGCCCTTCATCGCCTTCCACGAATGCCAAGAAGTCGAGCGCATGCGAGAAGGGCTCGACTACGAACACGCCCACGACCAGGCCAAACGCCTCGAAGACTCGTTTCGACACCACCATCCGAAAGGACTCGCCATGGCCAAGAAGACAGCATCCAAGAAGACCTCCAAGAAGCAGCCGAAGCTGCGTGGAAAAACCCGCGACCTCGCCAGCAAATACATCGCCGAGGAAATGCACACCAAGAAGTATCCCCGCGCCCAGGCCATCGCCATCGGTATTTCACGCGCCAGGACGCAAGCAAAAAAGACGGCCCATAAGAAGCGAATTCAAGCTATCATCGACAAGCACTCATAGAACCACCACTTTTCCATGGAACTCGTGTCGAATTCAAACGTCCCAGTCCCGCACACCGGAGCGGCCGTGTGGACGTACATCGACGGTACTCGTGTCCTCCGCATCGCTGGCTCACCCTTCGCAGCCATGCCCGACCGAAACGAAAAGAACGCCTGGCACATCTTTCTCGTCGAATGCCGCCGCGCCGTGGGCTGGACCAAAGGCGACCGCCATGATGCTCGCGCTCGCCTGATCTCGACCGAGCGAGATTATCTCGCCCAGCTTGCCAAGCAAGGATGAACCTGACATGCGCATGCCCAGCTCTCGCCGACTGCAAGAAGACCTCCACCTGAGCCCGGAAGACGCGAAATTGGTGCGGGCCATCGGCCATGCTGCCGACGACGGAGAGATCCTCTCGACCCTCATCGAAAGCAACGTGCCTCGCACGGCCGAATACGTTCGTAGCTTACACAGCGATCCATACAGGTCGCCCATGTGGCGAGTCACCATCGCCTTACACGCCATGGACGTGATCTTGGGCACCCACGGCGTCGAGGGCCTCGGCCCGGCCACATGGTCGAACTACGCACCTCCCTACGAATATCTCAACACAGGCGACACCTACGGAACCACGCTCATCTACCGGCGCAAAACCGACACCGTGAGCATCGGCGACTGGGGATCCATCGCCGAGCGCCACCCAAGCTGGGAGTAGCCACATGCCAAAACAATTCCTCACCGTACTTCGAGATAACGTCGAATTCGTCGCCAAGCACCGCTCCAACCACCGCGACGACGACGCCCTCATGCCCATGCAATACGCGAACCGCGCCCAGGCTGAAAAGAAAGCCGTCAAGCTCGGACCCGAATGGGAAGTCTACCAGCGAGGCCGACCTTTCTACGTTGGACGCAAGCCTCAAGGCACCCCCTCGGAAGAAATCGCTCGCAATTACATCGAGCGCGCAGCCGCCGAGCGATCTGAAGGAGGAACCTGCGACATCAATACTCGCGTTCCCTCGGTCTTCATCAGGTTGAGCGACGGCTCCGAATTCTACTTTCAGGAGAGCCACGCCGACGAGATCCTCGACACCGCCAAACAAACCATGCGTGACACCGGACTCGATGGACTCCTCTCCGTCGAAGACTTCCTCCTCGCCATGAGCTGAAAACACGCCTGACACAATCCCCTCAACCTCGATAGGAAAAACAATCCCATGCCTGGTGAAATCTACGAACTGAAATGCGACATGAAGAAGGACTGTAACTCCGATGTCGTTATGCTCGACGACCGAGGCTTCATCTACTGCGCAACTCATGGGCTGCAACGCCGCAACAGTGGATCTCGCTGCCGCAAACTCTCACCGACCGAAATCAAGAAGCTGAAGCGTGGCGAAACGCTCAGGTACTAACAAAAGCCTTCCCCTGACTCAGGAGACACACCATGAAGATCTTGAATCGACAAATCCATGACAGCCTCATCAAGCTCGCGCCACAGATCGCCTTCAGCGTGGAGTACAACATCGATCCCAACTTCCAGTGGGACGGCGACGGACCTGACCCTCGGGACGATGGCTACGACCCCTACGATGTCGATGTATTCGCCCGAGCCATCGTCGATGGCCAAACTGTTGCGGGCCAAAATAGCCTCGGAGGCACCTACGAAAAGCCCGGTGAATGGGACAAAGACATCGGTGGCTACCTCCCCCAAATGCTCGACGAGGCAATCGACGATCTGCTCCAAAACAACCACTCTCTTCCGAAAAACATCATCGCACAAGCGAGCAAGGTTCAGAAATACCTCAAAGACTACATGCACCGAAGCTACGAAAAACAGACGCGCAAGAGACAACAAGCTTAATTACTCGCGCTTATTACCATGATGAACAACAAACAAAGAGCACGGTGGCTCGCCGACATGATCTCGGAAGCCCAACGGTACATCAGCAAGGCCAAGGACCAGGCTGAGATCCCTCTGGTCCAGAAAGCACTCAACGCTTTCGACGACGCTCGCCGAAGAGTGCTCGAAAACGGAGCCAAGGATGATGTCGAATAATCAGACAAAGCTGCTCGTCGATGATACCGATGACGAAGTCACCGCACCGGGCGGCTCGTGCCTGCCCACCAAGCTCCTCACCTTCGAGAACGCCCAGGTGCTAGGATCTGCCGCCGAGAACGAAAGATACTACCGACAACTTTCCGACGCGCTCGATGCCGCTTTGAATCTCTGAAAACACCCAGCAAGGAGCATCCACATGGATCTCATCTACGACGTAATCCTCAAACCTGACGTCCCTAGAATAATTCCAGAATTCACAATGAACCCTTACCAAAAAGGGCAAGAAAAAAAGAACCTCGCCCTGCTGGAGCCCTCCACAGCCGCATTCGTGAAAGGCATCTTGATCTGGTGTCACGCTCACGGCATCCCTGCCATGCTCGGTGAAACCTACCGAAGCGAAGAGGAAGCCAAGAAGATTCCAATCACCCGCACTGCCATAACACCAGGCCGACTAGATTGGCACCAAGTCGGTCGCGCCTTCCACCTAATCATCAAAGACAAACATGGACAAATCGACAAGCCCATGTATACACCCGTCGGTGAAGAAGTCCGCAAACGCGGTGGTGTCTGGCTAGGCGACCACGTCATCCACGGTCCTGGAGGCGACTTCGTCGATCTCGCCCACTTCGAGTACCATCCCGGCCTTGTACTCTGGCAATACCGCAAGTCTCCCCTGGCAACCAAAGAGGTCGCCCAGGCCGAGAAGCGCGCCGCCCGTTACGGTTGAAAAGGAGTCCGAATATGCCCTCTAACTGGCTTTCCCTTGTCCCTGTTTGCGATGCCTACGCCTACAACGCAGCCCTCATCTGCGAAGATTGTGGAGCCAAAACCATCGAAGAACTTGAAGCCAAAGGAATCGAAGACACCGGAGATTCAAACGACTTTCCACAAGGACCAATTGGAGACAACGAATCGGACTCTCCCGGTCATTGTGACAACAACGAGTATTGCATAAACGCCGTCAAGGTCCCTGGCGGCAAAAAAATCGGATGTCCACTCCAAACCACCCTCACGGAAGACGGTTGCAACTACGTCCGGGATAAGATCGCCGAAAACATTCTGTTCGGCAACCCTCACCAAAAAGCTGTCGGCCGTCTCTGGTTACACCTCTACGACAGCTCCATCGGACACGTCGATCTCATCCCTATCATCACCCAACCCATACCCACTTACCGTGGTCTCAAAACTACCCTGTCGGCCGTCATCAAAAGCGGATGCCAGATCCTCCCTAAAGTATTCACCGATCTCGAATACGTCTATGGAGCTGCTGTCCACACCAAGATAGATACCGGATCGCTAATTCTCTGGCGGCTAAGCCTTACCGACACCGGCAAGTTCGACGAGGTCAACACAGTCGAACTGCCAATCTCTGAAGAAAACGAAAACACCATGGCCAACATGCTCACCGAAGCTGTGTCCGAGGGAGCCTGGGACTAAATTCCCAAAGAAGCTAAACTCATGTCGTGCTCAACGGAAAATTGCTCGAACGAAGCCTCCTGGCAGCCCGTGCTCGAAATGAGGTCGGCCAAGAAGGGACCGGTCACTACGGTCAAGCTCACCCAGCTCGTGTACTGCGACACTCACAAGGCAGCCTCGACGCTCGCCAGCTTCCTGTCGGATGAAGGCTTCGTCAAGATCGCCAAGTTCATGCGCGAGAACGGCAAGAAAGCCCCAGCCCAGCGCAACACCACCTTGACTTGGTCGAAGCTCTCGCCCGAGCTGCTCGAAACCATGTCGCCTATGACCATAGCCCAACCAGATCCAGACGACGATCTGGCGTTCTGAACCTCATGCCACAATGGAAGATCGCAAAGGGCATCATCTACTACGGAGACAAAATCTTCCAGGGCAACCCAAAGCGGATCTTCGAGAAGTACGGCGCCGACTACCCTCGAATAAGACAGATGAAAGACCTCACTGACATCTTCAATCGAAACCACTGGGTACCTAACCCCAACGACTTACCTCCCGACGCCTGAACGCAACAACCCACCACCGAAAGATGATCGAATGAATCCACACAACCTCCCCCCACTGCCGCCTCTCGGCCAAGCCCCGGCTCCCGGCTCCACCCACACCAACCCCGGCCTCGTCGATGTCGCCAGCCAGTGCTATCCAGCCGTCCTGGCAGGCGCCGACCAAACTCAAGTCCCAGGAGCCATCTCCTCGGCCTCGCTCGTCAACTCCAACGGCGAAGAGCAACGCCCGGCCCAGCTCGATGCCATCGGCTCGAACGGCGTCTCCGTCAGCGCCTCCTCGGCCCCTCTCGTCAGCTCGTCAGGTGAAGGCGGCCAACGCCTCGACAAACGTGCCGCAGACACCGCCACGCCTACCCACAGCGGCCTCGCCACCGAAGCTCGCCCGGACTTCGTGAGTCACGTTGTCCCGAGCCTCCCTGTCATCGCCCAGACCACCTCACCGGCCGTCACCATGAACGCCGACACCCGCAGCGCGGGCGGACTTCCACAGAACGTCATGATACGCTAGACTCACCACCTCCAATCGCAAGAGCCTGTTCAAGGGCTTTGTGCTTGAAAAACCATAGGCCCCCTAGGGGCTGACACCAAAAGGAGAATGAAAATGCCCCGCAAAGCAGCCAAGTCCCGCAAGTCTCACAAGAAAGCCTCCCCCTCTGTCGTGCGCGAACTCCGCTCCGAATACGGAACGATCAAGCGCGCCTACCACACGGCTGGCAAGAAAGCGTTCGGCAAACCAGCAAATTCGACGGCCAAAAAGGAATACGCCAAAGTCAAGCGCGCCTACAAGACCGTGGGCAACAAGCTCGGCCGCGCCACCGGCATCAAGTAGCAAGTCCCCCTTGCACGCTTGTGACGTGCATCGACGGCTGTCTCCAACCCACCCGGCCGTCGAGTCAAGTCATAAACAGCACACTTAAAGTATGAAGCGTCAAGTGAGTGTTTGCTCCTTGACGAAGCCGCATCATAAGGGGTAGCTTTCCGGGCGATGAACCCAGACGGCAAGGGGATGATCGCTCCGCAGATCAATCAGTGGATTCGCAAGCAAGTAGTCCTTCGCGACAAGCTTCACGGCCAAGCCACCAAGATCTTGCTCCGTCACCTGAACGTAGAGCGCAAGGTGCAAGGCGATGTCGCCACCTTCGCAGTGAAGTTGGATCCGGGCTCCGAAGAAATCGGCCCCCTCATCGAGGAGATCTGCGAGGCAGCTCAAAAAGACGCCGACGATCTGGCGTCGGGCGTCCAGAACTACGCCCTCTATGCCTTCTTCCCAGAAGATCTCGACTACTTCCCTCGCAAGGTCTTCCGCGTGGCCGGTACCAGCGAAGACTTCGAGCGCGAGCTGAGCCCCTCCGAGCCCCCCACCGAAAAGGGCCTCGTTTCGCAGCTCATGCGACACAACGAGAAAATCATGCAAACCATGACGGTCAGCTCCAGCTACATGACCGGTACGCTCCAGCGCGAAAATCAGCGCCTCGCCGAAATGAACGAAAAGTTCGCACAACAGCAAGTCGATTTCATGGTGCTGTTGCAAGACACGATGGACCAAGCCCACAGCCGACGCCTGGCCGAAAAGAAGGACGAAGTCGCCCTCGCCATGAAACAGGATGTGATGGCCAAGCTCGACGCCCTTGTCCCCGTCATCATCAACCGCATCGCGGGGCAAACCCTCATCCCTGTGGAAGATCCTTCGTTCATCCTCATGGGCACTCTGCTCGAAAGCCTTACCGAGGAACAACAACTCAACTTCCTCAACAACCTCAACGAAGGCCAGAAACCGCTCTTTGCCGAGATGCTCTCATCCTACGAGAAAAAGAAGGCTGCCTCCATGGGAGCCACTCCAAACTTGATCTCACAAGGGATCGGCAAGAAAAACGCTCTGCCCCCTCCCAATGTGCCCGGTCAAAAACAAATCGCGGCCAAAGCTCCAGCCCCCAAGAAACCACCGGCTGCCGACAACTCGGATCTACTCCTTCCAGAAAACAGCGGTCCTCAACACCCCCTCTTCCGAACCTCGAAAGATCGCCTGAGCGAACCACCCTCGCTGCTATCTGACGATCCAGTCATTTCCACCATGGAGCAAAAAGCCCGAGACTTTGCCGCCCGCTTCCGCGACCTAATGCAACCCGAAACGTCGAAGAAAACAACCCCACCAGGAGAAAAGTAATGTCCAAAGTGTACCTTCGTGAACTCGTCGACTTTGCCCAGAAAGAGATCCCTCTACTGCAAAACGACCTCCAGAACGCCTCGACCCTCTACGCCCTCCAGTCGGCCACCCAGAGGTTGTTCAACGTCACCACTTACATGCTTCACCACATCGTCCACGCTGCCTACGAAAGCGGCTCCGCCCCCGCAACCCCCGTTGCACCTCCAGCGCCGCCTCCAGCTCCACCAGCCCCCGTCCTGGCACCGGCCCAACAAGCTCCATCCCAGGTAGCGCCAGCCTTCGCTGTCCCGGCCGGTATGCCCCGCCTTCCGGCGCCCAACGCAATTCCGCAGCCAACCCCCGGTAGCGCCGCCAACAGCGACCCCAACGGTCCCAACGTCACCCCCGGCGTCACCAACGTCATCATCACCCCCCAGGGCACCCAGGTTGTCTCTCCCACCGGAGTCACCGCCGTCGTCCCCCCTGGTGAGCACGTGGGCCTCGATCTGACCCAGGCTGGTCCGCCCCAGCCCTTCGTCGAGCCCGGCGTCGCCACCGTGATCTTGCCTCCCGGAGGCGGCTTCACCCCGGATGTCGCCGCTGCCCTCGCTGGACGCTCCGGCCAGGCCCCAGAGTAATCGACCAATGGATCTCCTGGGCTTCCTGGGAGCCACCAAGCACGCGCTCGAATTCATCCGACCCGAACCCGGACACGATGTTGGCTGGGCCAACGATGAAGCTGAATTCGAGCGCCACTTCGGCGTACCCTATGAACTCTTTCTCGAAATCGTCGAGCACCTCTCGCCCGACCAAAAGAAACTCCTCGACGCTACCGTGAACGTGAACCCCGAGGCAGCCGTCCTATGGATTCTGGCAATGGAAGAAGTGGACGAGTAGAAAGCAAACCGCTCGTCTTTACCCTGCCCTACTCACTCGAAGAAATCCTCCTTCTCACCGATGAAGATGGACAGGGAATGGGGATCATCTACAATCCCAGACAAGTTGCGCTACCCATTCCATGGAGAGCGAACTGTCCTCATTGTCTCCGAGGCCAGCAAACCGACCTCGACATCACTCTCAAGAGAGCCGTCAAGGTTATTGCTTCCCGGAAGGTGTTCGAGGACGGTGTCGAGGAATACACGGTCCCCACCAACGGACACCCTTGTCAGATCTTGTGCAAGCGGTCTGACAATGGACTCGTCGTCAAAATCGCTCAGCCCAACACGGAACCCGTCGATGCGATCTGGAACGATACCAAGTTCGTCACCCAGAGCAAATCGCCCATCCTCGAATCCAAGATCGTAAGCCGTACCCTCAAACTACTCGACTCCGTTCATAAAACGTCGCGCCGCGAAGCCCGCGCCTGCCTCAAACCCCTCCTCGACCAACAACGCAGCAAGGGCATCGCCACTCACCGCCGGTTCGCCTGTCTCAAGATCGACTGGGCCTCCCTCCTCTCCCCCTGACCCGGAATAGAATATGTACGAACGTCTCAGAAAAAAGGGTGCGACTCACGGTGGTTGGTGGTACTGGCGCGACAACCACGGAACCTTGCACGACTTCAATGGCCCATTCCAGGCAATCGGCGACAACGAACTCCTTGCAGTCGATGAAGTTGCCGCCAGTTGGGACAAGCTCGACTGGTCAGAAACAGCATTGTGCCAACCAACAACCTCAACGGCTGGGTGGCTGTCTCCCTCCGGAGAATTCTTACCCTGCCCATCCAATCAGCATGATCGCTATGCGCGGTATGTGCTGCACGTGAAGGTCGGAAACCTTGAAAAGGGAGGTTGGGCACGCATCTATAGCAGTGCAACCGAAGCTGTGGAGCAGAACCGGCGAGCACATGATGCCTGGTGCTGCCTTAGAGCCATCACCCCCGAACAACGGGCTTGGCTAGAAAACCACGAACATGAAGTGAGAGACTACGACTGACAGGCATCTCTGACCGGACCAAAGGTGGCAAAATCTACAACAAGCAAGTAGAATCCTCTCATGGTCCGCGTACTCATCCTCGACGACGACGAAAACCGGCATCGCGAATTCGACCGCATCTTGCCGGATGTCTCTCGTTTGCACGTCTACACGGCAGCCCAAGCCATCTCCGCCCTCCGCGACAATGCACCATACGATCTCGTGTGCCTCGACCATGACCTCAGCGACCACGAAAACCAAGCCCTCGCCGCCGAACCCGGCGATGGCACCGAAGTGGCCCTCTTCATCAATCTCCACCTCGAACACTCCCACTACCCCAAACGCGTGATGATCCACTCCTGGAATGCCCCCGGCCGCCAGCGCATGGAAAACCTCATTCGAGCAGTTGGAATCCCTGTCATCGTCAAACCGTTCCACGTATAATCAATAGATCACGTGTAGCTGTCAGAGATTCGAGCGTTCCACGTCTCGTGGGTATGCGAACTCAAAACCTACGAATCACCTCCTACGGCTGGAACCCCGAGCGCGACGGTATTACCCCCGAGGCCAAAGCCGCCATCTGCCTGCTGATCAAGCTGCCAGGCCACGACGACGAAGAATTCCTCGAAATCGCCTTCTCCATCAACCTCGAAGAGGCCCGCTACCTTATCGCCTCCCTCGAAGACAGCCTGGTCGAGGCTGAAACCGACGAACGCCCCTCCCATCCCTGCAAAAAGCTCCCTCCGGGCTACTAGCCAGTGACGATTTCCAAGAACAAAGTGTAAAAAGACAAATTTTGTTCTTGACGGCTGCTGGGTCCTGTAGCAAAATTTTCCGAGGTGGCCAGGTGGCCATCCGACCGAAAAAGTTACCGGCAGGTGCCCGGAGGTGTCTATGTCCAAGCGCAAAGTGTTCGTTTACCTCGTAGGTAGACCGTGGTCCATGACGGATCCGGCAAGCCAACTCTCGAATCTCGTTCTCCACCGCGCCGAGGCCATCGAGGGACCAGATAGCGTCACCCTGCTGAACCACAACGACTGCTATCTCAACCGGCCACAGATCCACCGAGAGAGAGCCTACCGAACTGCGGAAGGTGCCGTTGGAATCTGGACCGACTTTCAGCGCCGCCGCATAGCCGAGGCCGAGCAGAAACTCGCCCTCCTCCGGCGAGATCTCGAATACGTCGAATCCGGCAAGCTCCAGCGCGACTGGACTGACAAGGAAGATCGCACATGAAAACCAAATCACAGTTTCGTAAGTGGGGATGGGCCTACGACCTCGACGATCAGGCGCCGAGTGCGCTTATTTTCGACGACGATGTCATGTTGAACTTCGAGCCAATGAACCCCACTCAACGGGCAAAACTCACGAAGTTCATCACGATGCTCAACAGCCGACGATTTGTCCCTTCGACCAAGACTGTTACCCAGTCAAAGGCGAAACCATGAAAAGAAAATTTCGCTCGGTCAACTTCCGACCGGACTCGCTCGGCAAAATCTCGAAGATGATTGAGATCGTCGCCGAGTACCAGAAGCAGGGCCTCCGCCTCACCGCCCGCCAGCTCTACTACCAGTTTGTCAGCCGCGACCTCATACCCAACGTCCCGACTGAATACAAGAAGCTCACGGCGCTGCTCACCGACGCTCGCTACGCCGGACTCGTCGACTGGTCAGCCATAGAAGATCGCGGCCGAGTCCCTGACGTACCGTCCGAATGGTCCAATATCGAATCGCTCGTCCAGTCGGCCCTCTACGCCTACCGCCTACCCCGCTGGAACAGCCAGCCCACCTACGCTGAGCTGTGGGTCGAAAAGCAAGCACTCGCGGGTGTCCTCGCTCCCCTCGCCCGCGAATTCCACGTGCCCCTCATGGTCAACAAGGGCTACAGCAGCGCCAGCGCCATGTATGAATCAGCCGAACGCATCGTGCGAGCCAGCGACGATGGCAGCAAACCTGCGACGATCTTCTACCTCGGAGATCACGATCCGTCCGGCGAAGACATGGTCCGCGACATCGAGACTCGCCTGGTCGAGTTCGGCTGCTCCGATCTCACCGTCACTAAGATCGCACTCACCATGGCCCAGGTCGATGAATACGACCCTCCACCCAACCCTGCCAAGATCGCCGACCCGCGCGCCAAGGCGTACATCGAGAAGTTCGGCGACTCTTCCTGGGAAGTCGATGCCCTGCCCCCCGATGTCCTCGCTCAGCTCATACGCGATGCCTTCGAGGCCGCCATCGACGTGTCCGCGCTCGACGAAATCAAGGAACAAGAGGAAGCCGACAAGCAATGGCTCAAGGATAAGCTCAAGGAGCGCAACACATGACACACTTCTTGCTCGCGATCTTGAGGAAGACCTCGCGATTCATGGCCGCAATGGCAATGGGAGTATCGGCCTACCTGGGCATCGGCTTGATCTGGCTAGCAATAGAGCTGGCCGCAACCATCGTGCTGATCCCCATAGCCATCGTCTTTTTCCTGCTAGGAGCGTTCTGCATGTTGGTGACGTTCTTAGTAGCCGTGGCCAGCGGAGCCCCCACCACCCAAGGCTAAAATCCCCACGCAATAACAGCGGAGAGCAAACATGACATTCCAACTCGGCAACAAAGTAAGGACACTGAAGCCACTCGACTGCCCACCCTTCAAAACCTCCAAAGGATGTCACCTCGCCGACAAGGGAGATGTAGGCTAGGTGACAGATGTCAATACCGCCGGAGATCCTACCGTCAACTTTCCCAAGACCGGCCGCACAGCTATCGTACCCCGCGAAGCTGTCCAAATAGATCTCCCGAACACCAAGAGGTAACAACATGCTGAAACCCATGACAAAACTCCTGGCCGCACTTCGAGCTGAACGTCTCGGCCCCACCGTCAACCACCTTCAGGTGAACGGCAAAACGACTTTCCGCTGGCACGTTGACAACGATGACGACCGCTACGTCGAAGCCACCGACTCTCTCCACAGCCCCACCTTCGTTCTCCATCGACGAGACAAGTCGGACGCGATCATCACAGTCGTCGACAACATCCCTGACGCTGTCAGATGGATCGACTCTCAACTGAGCCTCCTGCGCAACTTCCCGAAGTGATCCAAAACCATGCGAACCGTCATTACCATCCCACTGCCAGGTGACATAACCATCTCAGATCAACATGCCCTGAAGCTCCTCCTCGCCGACTCTCTCCGCGCCTTCATTGCATCGCGAAGCGGAGACTACGTGACCAGACGATACGGCAACGAAGGACACCCACCCTACTTCCTCAAAACCAAACAGCAACTCACAGATCAACGTCTACGCATCGCCCAGCGCCTCCTCGACAACATCTGGAACACTACAGTCGATGCTTTCATGGAACCCAATTGCCCCCTCGAAGAACCCTAGCTGGCAGGTGCCAGCATCAAAACGCGGCCAGGTGGCCGCAGAAAGAATACCCATGATCACCCCACGACTAGCCAACGCCCCGGAAAGCCCTATCGTCAAAATCGTCTATACCCTCTCCGAAACGGGCCGCAAGCTGTCCCTGTTGACAGGAGGCAACGGCCGCCGCTTTCAATTCGTCAGACTGCCTGTTACCAAGGAACTCCTCGATCTGGCCACCGTTACGGAAACCGGCAAAGCCTTCATCTTCTTGACACCGCACATCCCCAAGGATGTCGGCATTCTCGGCGATCAACAAAGTTGCGATCTGGCAGGTCTAGCCAATGCGAATTTTCAATTCACATGCCCACGCCGGAAGGCCATTGTCGAAGGGTACAACTTCCAGTTCGAGGCCCGCCTGGTAACACTCGATCACGAATGGCCCACCGACATCCTCGCCCCTCGGTTCGACTACGACAAACCCTTCACACCTGACGAAATCTCGGCATACATCCTATCCATTCCCCAAGGCAATGCAGAAGCCCTCCAGGCCGCCGAAGCTCTCGCCGCAGAGAAGAACAAGGAAAACACGGAATTCCGAAGGCAACAACAACGCTTCGGTGGAGCAAAGCTCAGCGAATGGCTCGCATCCCCCTACCTCTCGGGACGAGTCATATCAGAGCATCCCGATGGCTCCGGAGAAGTCGAACTCGAACGGTTTGGCAATTCCACGTCTCTCAAGGTTTCCCTGGATGCCACAGATCTCAAAGTTTTTGTCGCCAAGCGAGACGACCGCCGACAGGCAGCCAAAGACGAACAAGACGCTCGCGACCGCCAAAAGATCAAAGACATGGAAGCGAGAGTATCTCCCGCCATCAAGGAGCGGGACGACTGGATCAACAAACACGGTTCTCGCCGCCTTCGCCTAGCCCTCACTCACGGCCTCATCAACACCCTCAAGAACGTGCTCGAAGAAGAACGCATAGCCCACGACATCGGCCCCACCTGGATCTCCCTGCGCAAGCTCACCCCAGGCATCAAACAGAACGAGATCTTGAACCCCCAGGAAAACCACCTCGCCGAACTCGACGAAACCCTCGCCGAATGGCCCAAGTGCAACGTCCGACTTCGCAGCGTCCAGCAACTCAGCCAAGGCGCAATTATCATCAGATCAACAAACCCCTGGCGAATCGCCCTCATGATGGACGCCCCATGGGACGAGGAAGTCACCCTCGTGCGATTCCTCACCGACAACGGAGACAGCCAATGAGAAAAAGAAACTGGGAACAACTTGCCAAAGACACACTCGACGCCCAGGACAGCGTTGACCTAGCCCACCTCTCCAAGCAACTCATCGAAATCATCTTCGATGTCCATGAGAACTTACTCGCCGACGGCAAGTCCTCTTCGTTCGCAGCCATCCAGCAACATCCGATCTGCAAAGCCTGGGCTCAGATCATCTTCAAGTTGACCTGCGCTTCACCCGGCCTCTTCGGCTTTCGTTCCGACCTCCACGCCGTCGAAATCCTTGCCTTTCCACCTCCAAACCCTGAATCGGAAGAGGGGAAACTACAGTAACCCACACCTGTAAAAGTCTCGAAATCACTTGGAAAAAGTGCTTTCTCCAAAAAAGCACTTTTCGACGTTGACGTTTATCGTGTCAAAGAGCAAATTTAAGGCATGTCGAACGTCGCAACCCAAGGTACCCCGGACCTCCAAAGCTACCACGTGATTCTCGTCAACACGTCGGCTGGCAAGGACAGTCAAGCGATGCTCGACTACGTGGTCCAGCTTTGCGACGAACAGAACATCCCACGCGCTCGCGTGGTGGCCGTTCACGCCGACCTCGGCCGCGTCGAGTGGGCCGGTACTCGCGCCCTCGCCGAGCGCCAGGTAGCACACTACGGAATCCGCTTCGAGGCGGTTTCACGTCCCCAGGGCGACCTGCTGGTTCAAATCAGCCAACGTGGCATGTGGCCCTCCAGCACCGCCCGCTACTGCACGTCCGACCACAAGCGCGGCCAGATCCAGGTGCTCATGACCAAGCTCGCAGCAGAACACCGAGCCGCTGGCTACACCACCCCCTGCCGCATTCTGAACTGCATGGGGTTGCGAGCCCAGGAAAGTCCAGACCGCGCCAAGAAACAAGCCTTCGAGCCCAACGTCAAGGCCACCAACGGCCGCCGCACCGTCGACAACTGGTTGCTAATTCACGCCTGGACCACCGAGCAGGTTTGGGATCGCATCCGTCAGTCCGGCGTCGAGCACCACCGCGCCTATGACCTCGGCATGAAGCGCCTCTCGTGCGTCTTCTGCGTGTTCGCCAGCAAGTCTTCTCTCCTGATCGCTGGCCACCACAACCCCGAGCTTCTCACCGAGTACGTGCAACTCGAAAAGAGAATGGGGCACACCTTTCGCAAGGACTTCACCATCGAGTCTATCAAGACCCAGCTCGACGCTGGCCTCGACATCGGAACCATCCACGTCACCGAGTGCGAAAGCTGCCACGCCTAACCACCAGGGAAACCTCAAAATAGGAGCCCACACATGCCCTCTAACCCATCACCCACCCTCTCCATCACACTCGACATTCCTCTTCAACGGATTTGGGATCTCCTCTGCTGCGCACTCGAATACGGCTCAAACTACTGGGCTGCCATCGAACGCTACGTCACACCCCCGAAACTCTGGCGCGAACCTACTGCCAAAGAACCCGTCTACCGACACCTCGACTACCCCCTCTCCCCCCTCGGAGCCCTCATCATCAGCGACAAGGAAAACGACAAGTCACCCGAACTCATCTTGACCCTCGACAAAATACACACTGGGATACACCTCATGGCCCAAAAGTACCCCCAACATTTCGCCACCTTCATGAGCGCCAACGAAGACGCCGAAACCGGCGATGTCTTCCTCCAGCTCTGCCTGTTCGAGGATCTCCTTTACGGCTAACAACCACCCCCCCCCAGTACAACCTCAAATGTCGCCTGACCACAGAGGCATCCCATGAAAATCCAATTACTCCTTCTATCCTCTCTTCTCCTCGGCTGCTCTACCGAAAGTCAACACCTGCCTCTCTACGACGGCTCAACACTTCCTCGGCGTGGACCAGCCCCAAGACCCGACAGTGCCATGATCCCCGACACCATAACCACCGACCTCTTTCCCCCAGCTACGCTTGACACCAATCGCCCCGACACCCTCTCAACCCAGCCCATCGACGGGTCAGTAGATGTCACACCCACTGTCAGGCCCGATGCAACTGTCGACATGCTCACTGATCTCACTCCCACCTCAACACTCGACCTGGCACCAAATACCTCTCCAGACACAACGTCATCACCCGACTTAGCTCCACCCCTGAAAAAAGACGCAAGCAACTCAGACGTCTCACCCAACCTCCCCTTGGGCACCACCTGCATCCACAATAGCGACTGTCACAGCACCTTCTGCACCGACGGTGTGTGCTGCGGCGTCGCTGTCTGCACCGACCCCTGCAACCCCAACTCCGCATCCTGCGCACCCTACAACGGCTTCACCTGCGCCCCTTACGGAACCTGTCGCGGTTACTGACACCTGGAGAAAACGACAATGTCAATCAATCTAGCATCCGTCTTCACCCCAGAAGAAGAACAAATCCTCACTCCCCTGGACGCGGCTGCACACGACCTCTTGAGAGTTGAATCGGCTCGCAACAATCAAGTGGCTCCATGCTGGTTGGTTTGCTCAGACGAGGTTCGAGCCGAGTATCGCCAAAAGATCACCAACATAGTCACCGAAAAACTGGGACCTCTCGCCTCAACAGTTGACGTGTCCAAGATAATCGAAAAATCCGTGCCAACCAGCCTCGTCGATAGATGGCAAGCCGCCGAGCTAGACGCCAAAATCGGCCGAGCCAGAAACAACCCTCGCGCGTTTTTCACCCTCTAAAACTCCCCAATCCTCATCTGCAAACCAGTTCACCTGTCTCCGGAGTCTAGTGTCATGAATACACCCAAACCACTTCCACTCTCTGCCGGTCGATACCAAATCCTCTCTCTCCCACTCCACAACCGACGCGAGACACTGTCACTCGACAAATGCGCCCGCAAATCATGCGACCACCCCCGTCGCATCGACAGCATCTACTGCATCGACCACCAGAACCCCAAGATCATCACCAAAACCCACGACAACACCCCAGCCATATCAGACTAGCCGCCGCGCCCCGGCGCTCCGGCGATTCGCGGGCGGG
>Ga0187857_10002296_pt1 | contig 17306 bp, 28 predicted proteins | sample June2016WEW_8_10_FD_132984 | JGI IMG/M metagenome (GOLD analysis project Ga0187857, IMG submission 132984) | Peatland microbial communities from SPRUCE experiment site at the Marcell Experimental Forest, Minnesota, USA - June2016WEW_8_100 | ecosystem: Environmental > Terrestrial > Soil >...
CTCCAAAAAGGCGAACGCTCCGAGCTGGCAGAACTGGCGGCCAATATTTTGTGATCGGTGATCGGTGATTGGCCGAGGATGTCACTCACAGTGTCTTCACCGTTCGGGCCTCGGATTGCAGGGCTGCGCGCTTGTGCCTCCCCCCGTAATCCGAGTTCAGGGCAGTCCTGTCAGAGCAGCCCTGCCTGACGATTTTTTTGAAAAAAGTCATTGCAATCGTAAATTGCCTTGCTATATTGCGCGTCCCGTTTCCCCCGTTGGGGTGCGGACAGCATAACCTGCGGAACCGATAACTGGCCGCCCATCCGGGGCCAGGAATGATGGTTTTGCACCCCAAGTAGCTGACTTGGGACAAGAATTTGATTTATGCCAGTGAAGACATTCAGACCGCTGACGCCCTCGACACGTTATGTAACGTTCGCGGACTACAGCGACATTACGAAGGTCAAACCGGAGAAGGGCCTGGTCGAGACCCGCAAGCGGACCGGCGGGCGCAACGTCTATGGCCGCGTCACCGCCCGCGGCATCGGCGGTGGCAACAAACAGAAAATCCGCCTGGTGGATTTCAAGCGCAAGAAGCACGGTGTCGAGGCGGTGGTCAAGGCCATCGAGTACGACCCGCGCCGCACCGCGCGCCTGGCCTTGCTGGAATACAAAGACGGCGAGAAGGCCTATATCATCGCCCCCAACGGGCTGAAAGTTGGGGCCAGGCTGACCAGCGGTCCGGCGGCCCCGCCGGAACTGGGCAACTGTCTGCCCCTGCGGACCGTCCCGGTCGGCCTGCCGATCCACAATATCGAGTTGACTCCCGGGCGGGGCGCGCAGATGGTGCGCACCGCCGGGGGCGCCGCCGCCTTGATGTCGCGCGACGAGGGTTATGCGCAGATCCGGCTGCCGTCCGGGGAGATTCGCAGGGTCAACGAGAACTGCTACGCCACGATCGGCCAGGTCGGCAACACCGAACACGACACCATCGTCCTGGGCAAGGCGGGCCGGTCCCGTCACTTGGGCATACGCCCCATCAACCGGGGCGTCAGCCGCAATCCGGTCGACCATCCCAACGGCGGAGGCGCCGGCAAGTCCAAGTCCGGTGGCGGTTGGCAGCAGCTTACCTCGCCTTGGGGGCTCCTGGCCAAAGGCTATCGCACCCGCAACAAGAGAAAGCACTCTAATCGTTTTATCCTGGTCCGCCGCGATGGCCGGCCAATGAAGAATAAATGAACCGGCAACCACCACTCCATTTCGCTTCTTCCCATGGGACGCTCAATTAAAAAAGGTCCGTTTGTGGACTTTCACTTGCTCGAAAAGATCCAAAAGGCCAAGGACTCCAAGTCCAAGGCGCCGATCAAGACCTGGTCGCGGCGTTCGATGATTACGCCCGACTTCGTGGGGCTCACGTTCACCGTGCATAATGGCAAAATCTTCAACCCGGTGTTCGTGACGGAGAACATGGTCGGGCACCGGCTCGGGGAATTCTCCCTCACCCGGACTTTCAAGAAGCACGGCGCGCACACGGCCAAGGCGGAAGCCAAGTAAACCTATGGAAGTTCACGCGATTACCAAGAATGTGCGGATGTCCGCGCAGAAGATGCGCGAGGTGGTGCGGCAAATCCAGGGCCTGCCCGCCGCCCATGCCAGCGCCCTCCTGGCCTTCGTGCCCCGCAAAGGCGCGCGGGTGGCCGCCAAAACCCTCAAGTCGGCCATCGCCAACGCCGAGGATCTCAAGACCCACAAGCCTGAGTACAACGGCCTCAAGACCGACCGGCTCCGCGTCAAGGAGGCCGTGGCCCAGCGCGCCACCATCCTCCGCCGTTTCACTCCCAAAGCGCGCGGCTCGGCCGGCCCGATCCTCAAGCGCAATTGCCACGTAAAAATCACTTTGTCGGATGATTAATTGGTATGGGCCAGAAAACTAATCCCATTGGTCTGCGAATCGCCGTCAATCACGACTGGCGCTCCAAATGGTACGCCGGCAAGAAAGAATTCGGCAAACTGCTCACCGAAGACCGCGAGATCCGCGGGCTGCTCAAGAAACGGCTCGAATCGGCCTCCGTGCCCGAGATCCGGATCGAACGCGCCGCCAACCGTTGCCGCATCACCATCCAGACCGCGCGGCCCGGTATCGTCATCGGCCGCAAAGGCGCCGAGATCGATAAGCTCAAGGAGGAACTCAGCCGCATGACCGGCAAGGAGATTTACGTCGACATCCTCGAGGTCAAGTCGCCGGAGATCGAGGCTCAATTGGTGGCCGAGAACGTCGCCCTCCAGCTCGAGCGCCGGGTCTCTTTCCGCCGCGCCATGAAGAAGGCCATCCAAACCGCCAAAGACTTCGGCGCCGAGGGAATCAAGATCCGTTGCGCCGGCCGCCTCGGAGGCGCCGAGTTGGCCCGCGTCGAGCAGTACCACTGGGGGCGCGTCCCCCTGCACACCCTGCGCGCCGACATCAACTATGGCTTTGCCGAGGCCAATACCGTCTATGGCAAGCTGGGCATCAAATGCTGGATTTGCAAAGGCGAGACCCGCAGCGAGAAGGCCCAGCCCGACAAAGTCCAAAAGCCCCAGCCACCTCCCCAGTTCCAACCGCCCCCGGCCCCGGCCCCCGTTCCGGCCTCCCCCGCCCCTGAACCCGTCGCCCCCTGAATCGCTGGAAAGACCCGCTTATGCCATTGATGCCCGAAAGAGTGAAGTACCGCAAGATGCACCGCGGCAGCCGTGCCGGCTTGGCGACGCGCGGCCATACGGTCGCTTACGGCGAGTTCGGATTGATGGCCTTGGAGCGTTGCTGGCTCGACACCAAGCAGATCGAGGCCGCCCGGGTCGCTGTGGCCCGCCACATGAAACGGCACGGCAAGATGTGGATCCGGGTTTTCCCGCAAAAGTCCTTTACCAAGAAACCCCTGGAAACGCGCATGGGCAAGGGCAAAGGTCCCCTCGAATCGTGGGTGGCGGTCATCCGGCCCGCCAACATCCTCTTCGAGGTGGACGGCGTCACCGAGGCCGTCGCGCGCGAGTCGTTGCGCCTGGCGGCAACCAAGCTCCCTATCAAGACCAAATTCATCTCCCGTCACCGAATCGGTTAGACACCATTTTCTTGGCTCATGAAAAAGACTCAACGGAAAGAACTTCAGGAAAAGACCCTGCCCGAAGCCCTGGCGGACGAGCGCAACTGGCGGCAGGAGATCTTGAATCTTCGTTTGCAGCAGGCCAGCGCCCAGCTTGAAAAACCCGCCCGCCTGCACGTCCTGCGCCGCAATGTTGCCCGCATGCAAACCCACATTTCGCAGCTTCGCAACAAACCTGCATAGATTTTTGTATGGCAGACCTCACCCCTACCAACCCGCCGACCATTGCGGTTCCCGCTCCGCCAACCGTTGCCGCTCCCGCCCCGCCGCCCTTGGCCGCAACGCCCGCCGGCGCCCGCGGCAAGCGCAAGGAACGTATTGGCGAGGTCATCTCGAACCGGATGGCCAAGTCCATCATCGTCCGGGTCGAGCGCCGTTTCCCGCACCCCAAATTCAAAAAGGTGGTCACTGGCTACAAGAAGTTCTGCGCCCATGACGAGAGAGGCGAGGCCAAGGTCGGGGACCGCGTCCGCATCGAGGAGACCCGCCCGCTTTCCAAGACCAAGCGCTGGCGTCTGGTGGCCGTTGTAGAACAGGGCGCGGGTGTGGCCCGGGTGGCTGCCTGATGCCGGACTCCCCTTTCTACCCATGCCTCCCCCGGAAACCAGGCGCTTTGATTTATGTTACAGGTACGTTCCATCCTAGATGTGGCTGACAACACCGGCGCCAAACGCGCGGCGGCCATCGGTGTCCTTGGCCCCAACCAGCGGTATGCCCATATTGGCGACATTATCAAGGCCCACATCAAAGAAGCCGCCCCCGACGGCACGGTCAAGAAAGGGGAAGTGGTGGACGCCGTGGTCGTGCGCACCAGGCAGATCATCCGCCGCAGCGACGGCTCGAGCCTGCGATTCGACAGCAACGCGATTGTCATCATCGACAAGGAGTTGAATCCGCGCGGCACCCGCATTTTCGGGCCGGTCGCGCGCGAGTTGCGTGACAAGAAATTCATGAAAATTGTCTCCCTGGCCCCCGAAGTCATCTGACCCGACTTCTATCACCTGCTGCTATGCGCAAATTTCACGTCAAAAAGAACGATGAGGTGGTTATCCTGGCCGGCGCGGACAAGCACAAGCGTGGCCGCATCATCGCCGTCCTCGGCAGGCAACAGCGCGTCATTGTCGAAGGCACCCGCATGATCAAGCGGCACACGCGCAAGAACCCCGCCAACCCGCAAGGCAAGATCATTGAACGCGAAGGTTCCATCCACATCTCCAACGTGATGAAGGCCGAGTCCTTCGACGCTCGCGCCGCCAAGCGCGCCGCCGCAGCCCCTCAGACTGAGCCCGCCCAGAGCCAATGAAAGCCCGACTTTACCAAAGATACGTCCAGGAAGTAATGCCTGCGCTCAAAGCCAAGCGCCAATACTCCAATCCGCACCAAGTGCCCCGTCTCGAGAAGATCGTCGTCAACATGGGCGTGAGCGCCTCCCTCGAAAAGAGCGCCATTGACGATGCGGCCAAAGATCTCGCGCTGATTACCGGCCGCAAACCGGCGATCAGCCAATCCCGCCACAGCATCGCCAATTTCAAGCTCCGCCAGGGCCAGCCCATCGGCTGTCACGTCACCCTCCGGCGCGACGCCATGTACGAGTTCTTTGACCGGCTGATTGCCACCGCCCTGCCCCGGATTCGCGACTTCCGAGGGCTGTCCACCCGCTCGTTCGACGGGCGCGGCAATTACTCGCTGGGCGTCAATGACCAGACGATTTTCCCGGAAATCGACCTGGATAAGATCAAGCGGCAGCAGGGCATGGACATCACGATTGTGACCACCGCCCGCACCAATGAAGAGGCCCTGGACTTTCTCAAACTCATGGGTATGCCCTTCGCCGAACCGGCCAAAACCAAGTAATCCCCAGTTTAATTTGTTGTCTTAACGCTCGAAATTGATTTTATGGCAAAGATGTCCTGGATTGAACGCAATAAGAGGAAGGCCCGGACAGTGAAAAAGTACGCGGCGGCTCGTGCCGAGTTAAAGGCCAGGCGCGACTATGCCGGTCTGGCCAAGCTGCCCCGCGACGCCAACCCGACGCGAGTGGTTAACCGCTGCTCGATGACCGGACGGCGGCACGGCTATCTTCGCAAATTCGGGTGTTCGCGCCTGACGTTTCGGGAAGCCGCCCTCAGCGGCCTCATCCCCGGGGTGACCAAGGCCAGTTGGTAATGCTTATGAACGACCCGATTTCCGACATGTTGACCCGCATCCGCAACGCGCATCGCGCGTTGCTGCCTGTGGTCGAGGTGCCCCACTCCAGGATGAAGGAGAGCATCGCTTCTATTCTCAAAGGCGAGGGTTACATCGCTGATTTTTCGGTGGAGGCCAAGGCCAGGAGCATGAAGCTCAAGCTCAAGTACCAGGGCAAGAAGGGCGTCATCGAGGGCCTAAAGAGGGTCAGCAGTCCCGGCCTGCGCCGCTATGTAGGGGCCACGGAGATTCCCCGGGTCCAGGGCGGTCTCGGCGTGGCGGTCCTCTCGACCTCGGAGGGGATCATGACCGGCGCGCAGGCCCGCAAGAAAAACATCGGCGGAGAATTGATTTGCTATGTATGGTAGTCTCCAACCCATTTAACGCTTTCAGGCCATGTCACGCATAGGAAAACAACCGATCGCCATTCCTCCCAAAGTCAAGGTGGAGGTTGCCGGCCAGCAGGTCTCCGTCGAGGGGCCCAAGGGCAAGCTCAACTGGCAATTGCCCCGCCGTACCAGCCTCAAGGTCCAGGACGGCAGGATTATCGTCAGCCGCGAGGGTGACGACGCCCAGGCCAAGGCCCTCCACGGCTTGAGCCGGGCGCTGGTCAACAACATGGTCCGGGGAGTGACCGAAGGGTTTGTCAAGAAGCTCGAGATCCAAGGGGTCGGTTTCAAGGCCGCAGTGCAGGGCAAGAACGTCACGATGAGCCTCGGTTACTCCCATCCGATAGTTTTTCCGATTCCCGAGCAGATCAAGGTCACGGTGGACGAGAACACGAAAATCACCGTCGAAGGCCCGGATCGCCAAGTGGTCGGACAGGTCGCCGCCGAACTGCGCAGCTTTTACCCGCCTGAGCCTTACAAGGGCAAGGGAGTGCGCTATACCGATGAACGGGTCATCCGCAAGGAAGGCAAGACGGTCCAGTAGAAAACAGATGAGAACCGAAAAGAAACAGAAATTGGCCCGCAAGCGCCGCTGGCGCGTGCGCCACAAGATCAGCGGCACTCAAGCCCGGCCCCGCATGGCGGTCTGTTTTACGAACAAAAACATTCATGTCCAGTTCATCGATGACACGGCCGGCGTGACGCTGGCGGCGGCCTCGACGACGGGCAAGGCAACGCCCGGCCGGGACAACTTGAGGGCCAACGCTGCCAGCGCCAAGGTCATTGGGGGGCTCGCCGCGCAGGTGGCGTTGAGCAAGGGGGTCAAGCAAGTCGTTTTCGACCGGGGCGGGGCCCGTTACCATGGCAAAGTCAAGGCCCTGGCTGAGGCGGCGCGCGAGGCCGGGCTCCAATTCTAACGTTTAACCGAGAGAGACACTGTGGCTGAAACCAACAAGACCGAGAGCGGCGACCAACGCGGGCCTCGCGGGCCGATGCGCGGACGGCGCGCCCGGCCGGAGCCTGAGATTACCCTTGACGAGCAGACCGGCCATGAACTGACCGAGAAAGTCGTGTTTATCAACCGTTCCGCCAAAGTGGTCAAGGGCGGACGGCGTTTTAACTTCAGCGCGCTCATCGTGGTCGGCGACAAGCAGGGCCGCGTGGGCGTGGGGCTCGGCAAAGCTGGCGAAGTGGCCGATGCCATCCGCAAGGGCGGCGAATTGGCCCGTTCCCAGATGGTGAGCGTGTCCCTCAAGGACGCCACGATTCCCCACGAAGTGCTCTCCCGCTATTGCGGGGCTAAAGTGCTGTTGCGGCCCGCTTCACCAGGCACCGGCATCATCGCCGGCAAGACCGTCCGGGCCGTGCTTGAATCCGCGGGCGTCAAGGACGTCCTCAGCAAGTCCCTCGGTTCCAAGAACGCCGCCAATGTGGTCAAGGCAACCCTCAGCGCGCTGCTCAGTCTCCGATTGCGCGAGGCCATTTACCAGGGCCGCGGCTTGGAAATCAAAAAAGTCCAGCCTCTGGCGCCACCTCCGGCGGCCCCTCCGCCAGCCCCACCCCAGGCGCCATCTTAAACCCCGGCCAAAGCACCATTCTCTATGCGATTACACGATCTCCAACCACGGCCCGGCGCGCGGCATCGGCGCAAGCGTTTGGGCCAGGGCGAATCCAGCGGCCATGGCAAGACCAGCGGGCGCGGCGGCAAAGGCCAGACCGCCCGCTCCGGCAGTTCCATCCGCATTGGTTTTGAAGGCGGCCAGATGCCCTTGACTCGCCGCATCCCCAAACGCGGCTTCAATAACACGCGCCACGGCACGCGCTACCTGCCCGTCAACCTCGAGGCGCTCAACGGTTTTGAAGACGGGGCCACGGTCGATGAGGCCGCCTTGCGAACCGCCGGCCTGGCCAACGGTCGGAGCGACGGCATCAAGATCCTGGGCGACGGCGAGCTCACGCGAAAGCTGACGGTCAGCGCCCACGCCTTCAGCGCCTCGGCTCGGGCCAAGATCCAGGCCAAGGGCGGCGCCTGCGAAGTCATCGCGCCCAAGCACCCCCGGCCTGGCAAATTAAAGGCGGCGGCATATCGAGCTGCCAAATCAAAAGCGGCCGCATCTCAAGCCGCCGGGGCCAAACCGCAGGAACCTCAAGCTGCCGAACCCAAAGCACCGGAACCTCGGGCTCCCAAGACCAAAGCGCCGGAGCCTCGGGCTCCCAAGAGCAAACCGCAGGAACCTCAAGCTGCCGAACCCAAAGCGCAGGAATCAGAACCACCCAAGACGCCCTGACATTTCTCATGCCTTAACCGACCATGCTTTCCGCCATTGCCAACACGTTCAGCAATTGCTTCAAGATTCCCGAGCTTAAGTCCCGGATTCTCTTTACCTTGATGGTCCTGGCGATCTGCCGGCTGGAGGCGGCGATCCGCATCCCGGGCCTCAATGGCCAGGCCTTGGCGGACTTCTTCAACACGCGGGCCGGGCAAAGCGCGGGCAATTCGGTGTTGGGCCTCTACAGCATGTTCACCGGGGGCGCCCTCGAGCACTGCGCGATCGGGGCCTTGGGCATCATGCCCTACATTAGCGCCACGATTATCATCCAATTGCTCACCGCCGTCTGGCCCCACCTCTCCAAGCTCGCTCGGGAAGAAGGCGGGCGCACCAAGCTCATCCAGTACGGCCGCTATCTCACGGTTGCCCTGTGCGTGGGCCAAGGCTTCGTAATGGCCCTTGGCTGGGAGAACCCGGACAGCATTTTCGGGCAGGGCATTGGCCGCCTGGTGTTGTACAGTGATGCCCACCTCTGGTTCTACCGGCTCCAGACCACCCTCATCCTGACCACGGGCACCGTCCTCTTGATGTGGCTCGGAGAGCAGATCACCGACCGCGGCATCGGCAACGGTGTGTCCCTGGTTATCACCATCGGCATCCTGGCCCGCCTCCCGCAGGCGGTCTATGCGCTCAGGGACATGTTCTTCCCCAAAAACGCCCAGGCGGAGTTCAATCTCGGCCACGCGGTGGCGCTGTTGCTGCTGCTGGTCGGTGTCATCGCCGGCGTCATCGCCATCACCCAGGCCCAGCGCAAGGTCCCCGTCCAATACGCCCAACGGGCCGTTGGGCGCAAGATCTTTCAGGGCAGCACTTCCTTTATGCCTTTGCGCGTCAACTATTCGGGTGTCATGCCGATCATCTTCGCCCAGGCAATTCTGATGTTTCCGCAAAAAATCTTCCTTTTTCTGGGAAAAAGGTTGGAAATCAAGTTCTTTATCGAAATCGCCCGCGTGCTGGCCGAAGGCGCCCTGCTCTATATCACCATCTACGGATTGATGATTCTTTTCTTCTCGTATTTCTGGGTGGCCACGCAGTTCAACGAGCTGCAAATCGCCGATGACCTCAAGAAGAACGGGGGCTATATTCCAGGGGTGCGGCCCGGCCAGGCGACCAGCGACTACCTGCACAACGCCATGAGCCGGATTACGCTGGCAGGCGCCATTTTCCTGACCGTTATCGCCGTGATTCCGATTCTGTTGAACCGATGGCTAAAGATCCCCTATCAGGTCTCCACCTTCTTCGGCGGCACGAGCATGCTCATCCTGGTGGGCGTGCTTCTGGATACCATGCGCCAGATGGAAACCCATCTGCTCATGCGCCACTATGACGGCTTCTTGAAGAAAGGCCGGCTCCGGGGCAGATTCTGAGGGTGGCCCACTGGCGGACTGGGGGCAGGACACGCCGCCGAAATGGTCCAAGACCATGATCATTTTGAAGAACGAGCGGGATTTGGAAGCGATGCGGCCCGCGTGTGCGGTTGCCGGTTCGGTGCTTGAAGAGGTCGCCGGGTTCATCAAGCCCGGCATGACGACCAGGGAAGTCGATGACTTCGCCGCGTCGCGGATGAAGAACTATGGGGCCAAGAGCGCCTTTCTGGGCTACCGGAAGTATCCCTGCCATATCTGCATTTCGGTCAACGAGCAGGTCGTGCATGGCCTGGCCGGGCTGCAGCAGTTGCGCTTCGGGGACATCGTCAGCCTCGATGTCGGGGTCATTTACAACGGCTTTATCGGGGACACCGCTCGAACGGTGGCGGTGGGAGGGTGTGGATTGCTGGCGCAGAAGTTGATGGACATCACGGAACGGGCCCTTCGCGAGGGCATAGGGCGGGCCTTGCCGGGGCGGCGGGTAGTTGATATTTCGCGCGCCGTACAGGAGTATGTAGAGGGCAACGGGTTCAGCGTGGTCCGGGAATTCGTGGGGCACGGGGTTGGGCGCTCGATGCATGAGGAGCCCCAGGTGCCCAATTTCGTGGACGGCAAGTCGTCCCCCAGGCTGCGGCCCGGGATGACCCTGGCAATCGAGCCGATGGTAAACGCCGGATTGCCGGCGGTAAAAATATTGAATGATGGCTGGACAGTCGTCACGCAAGATGGTTCACTGTCCGCCCATTTTGAGCATACGGTGTTGGTCACCGAGGATGAGCCGGAGATTTTGACATGGCCGGCGAGGGTGCCATCAAGGTTGAAGGTGCCATAGTGGAAGTGTTGCCCAACGGGACATGCCGGGTGGAACTCTCCAACGGTCATCGGGTGTTGGCTTATGTGGCAGGCAAGGCCAGATTGAGCTTTGCCCGGCTGGCCCCGGGGGATAAGGTACAGTTGGAAATGTCGCCTTACGATTTGTCGGTAGGGCGGATCATCGTGGAAGATCGGACAGATTTATGAAAGTTCGCGCATCGGTAAAGAAACTTTGCGAAAACTGCAAGATCGTGCGGCGCAAAGGGGTTATTCGGGTCATCTGCAGCAACCCGCGCCATAAGCAGCGCCAGGGTTGACTCCCGCATGGCCTGCGTAACTTGATTAACTTGTTTAACTTAGCTTTTTAAAATATGGCTCGCATTATCGGCGTGGAAGTCCCGCCCAATAAGCGCATTGACATCGCCCTGCGCTACATATACGGCATTGGCCCCAACAACTCGAAGGTTATTTTGGCCAAGGCCCGCATCGATCCCGGCATCCGCGCCAAGGACCTGACCGAGCAGCAGCTTTCTCAGATTGTGCATGCGATTCAGGATGGCAAGCATCTGATCGAAGGGGATCTCCGGCGGGACATTGGCATGAACCTCAAGCGGCTCCAAGGCATCAAGTGCTATCGGGGGAATCGTCATCTGCGGGGCCTGCCGGTGCGCGGCCAGCGCACGCAGACCAACGCGCGCACTCGCAAGGGGCCGCGCAAGACGGTGGGCGTGGTGCGCAGCCCCACCGCCAAGACCGGCATCCATTGATCTGTAGGTCTCATAAGCATTATGGCTGACGAAACGAAGAAGAAACCCGCTCCCAGGAAGGAAGGCAAACCCGAGGCGGCGGGGGAGCAAACTGCCGGCAAGCCGGCGGGTGATGGGGCGCCTGCGAAGGCTCCCAAGAAAGCTCCGGCTGCCGGGGCGGCCCCGGCAGGAGGCGCCCCTGCGGGCGGAGCGCCCGCCCCTGAGGCGGCTGCGGCGGCGCCGGGCGCCGAGGCTGGCGCCCCCGTTCCGGCGGTGGCAGCGCCCACGGCTGCCGAACTGCTTGCCGACGAGCTTGTCGGCAAGAAGATTGTCAAGGCCAAGGGAGCCAAGAACATCACCAGCGGCATCGCCAACATCCTGGCCACTTTCAACAACACGCAGGTGAGCATTACCGACATGCAGGGACACGTAATCGGGTGGTCGAGCGCGGGGCGGGTTGGTTTCAAGGGTTCGCGCAAGAGCACCGCTTATGCCGCCCAGCAAGTTGCCCAGGATGCCGCCCGCCAGGCCATGTCGCACGGGATGCGCGAGATCGAAGTGCGCGTCAAAGGCCCGGGCTCTGGCCGCGAATCGGCCATTCGCGCCTTGCAGGCGATTGGCCTGGAGATCACCACCATCAGGGATGTCACGCCGGTGCCGCACAACGGGTGCCGTCCGCGCAAGAAGCGCCGCGTCTGACGGTTTCAGTTTTCCATTCAAGAACCACTCAACACTCAACCAACCACTTTCAGCATGGCCCGTTATACAGGTCCCCGTGTTCGCATCAGCCGCCGGTTCGGCGTGCCCATTTTTGGCCCGTCGAAGTACCTCGAACGCCGGAATTACGGTCCCGGGGTGCACGGCCCCAAGTCCCGCCGCAAGCATACGGATTACGGCCTGGGACTGATCGAGAAGCAAAAGCTGCGCTACTATTACGGCCTGTTGGAGCGGCAGTTTCGGGGAGTATATGAGCGCGCCCTCAAGCGCCGCGGCGTCACCGGCGAGCAGATGCTGCAGATTCTGGAGACCCGGCTGGACAACGTGTGCTATCACCTGGGTTTTGCCAACACCCGCGCGGCGGCGCGGCAGTTGGTCTGCCACGGGCATGTCCGAGTCAACGGCCGGAAGGTGGACATCCCCTCCTGCGGGCTCAAGGTGAACGACGTCATCGAAATCAAGAACTCGAATGCGGCGCGGCAGTTGGCTACCAGGAACCTGGAATCCGCCGCCAGCCGGATGGTGCCCGATTGGCTGTCCCTGAACAAGGAAGCCCTGAAGGGCGTGGTCATGCGCATCCCTACGCGGGACGAGATACAACCCATCGCCAACGAGCAAGCGGTGGTCGAATTTTATTCCCGCTAAATAAACTCAACCGGGCGAAGGAGCCCTCGCGGCTCCATCGCGCCATGACAATTATAGGGGCCGCGCCGGGGGGCGGGAATATTCTCCGGCCAGGCCAGATTAAAATTGTTGAAAGGAAAAAAATATGCCAGTGCGTCTGGGACGTTTTGAAATGCCCAAGCGGTTGACCAAAGAGGAGTCCACCGCGACGGAGACCTATGCCAAGTTCGTTGCCGAGCCTTTCGAGACCGGCTACGGCCACACCGTCGGCAACTCGCTGCGCCGCGTGCTGCTCTCCTCCCTCGAGGGGGCGGCCATCAGCTCGATCAAGGTCGAGGGTGCCATGCACGAATTCGCCACCATCGAGGGCGTGGTCGAAGATGCGACCGACATTGTGCTCAACCTCAAGAAGGTGCTGCTTCGCGCCCACACCCGCGACCCGCAGACCTTGCTCCTCTCGGTCAACCGGGAAGGGGAGGTGACGGCCGCCGACATCCAGCTCAACCAGAATGTCGAGCTGGTCAATCCTGCCCAGCACATCTGCACCTTGGACAAGAAGAAGAAATTCGAGATCGAGCTCGAGGTGAAAGTGGGACGCGGCTTTCTGCCGGGGGACGAGAACAAGAAACCCAACCAGGCCATTGGCGTCATCGCCATTGATTCTCTGTTCTCTCCGGTCACGCGCGTGCGCTACGCCGTCGAGAACGCCCGCGTCGGCCAGCGGACCGATTACGACCGGCTCCTGCTGGAGATCTGGACCGATGGCCGCATCTCGCCCGACGACGCCCTGACGCAGGCCTCCGCCATCCTCCAGCATCACCTGGATGTCTTTGTCGGCTACGACAAGAACGCCGTCGAGTTCGAAGAGGTCGTCGACCGGCAGGACGAAGAGAAGACCAAGCTCAAGAAGCTCCTCAACATGAGCGTCAACGAAATCGAGCTCAGCGTCCGCGCTGCCAACTGCCTGAACAACGCGAACATCACGACCGTGGGGCAGCTTGCGATGAAGACCGAGCAGGAAATGCTCAAGTATCGCAATTTCGGGAAGAAATCGCTCAACGAAATCAAAGATAAACTCGCCGCCCTGGGCCTGACACTGGGCATGGCCTTCGAGCCCGACCTGCTCGAGGCCCCCAAAGAAGAACCCACCATGCTGGCATCGGTGGCCCGGTAGAACCCGGTGGCCTGCACGCGGGGGCGCCTGGGCGCTCCCGCTCGCCGGACCCCATTTTCACCCTCCATTTTATGCGACACCTCAAGCGAACCGCCAAGCTGGGCCGCACCGGCGAGCACCGCAACGCCATGCTGGCCAACATGGTCTGCAGCCTCATTCTCCACAAGCGCGTCACCACCACCCTGGCCAAGGCCAAAGCCGCCCGCTCGGTGGCCGAGAAAATGGTCACGCTGGGCAAGCACGGCACGCTTCACGACCGCCGCTTGGCCGCCGCGCGCCTGCACCAGGAAAAGGCGGTGAAGATTCTCTTTGACGAAATCGCCCCGAGCCAAAAGGAGCGCCATGGCGGCTACACCCGCATCCTGCGGTTGAACCAACGCCAGGGAGACGCCTCCCAGCGCGCCATCCTGGAATGGGTCGACATCCCCATGGCCGCCGAAACCCCGGCGGAAACCACACCCGCCCAGGAAACCAAGCCCGCCCCCGAGCCAACGCCCGTTGCCCAGGAACCGCCTGCTCCCGCGCCCGAAGCCAAGACCGAGGCCAACCCGGCCTGACCGGGTTATTGTTCTTAGCGAGGCTGGTCTGAAAAAGGGCCGCCACGTTCCCCCTCACCCCTGCCCTCCCCAGGGAGAGGGGGAGTTTCCGCCAGTCAGTCGACGAAACCAACGGCTCCGGGAATGACGACTGTCGGACTTCGCTGTTCCCTCTCCTTGGGGAGAGGGTCAGGGTGAGGGGGAGTGGAACAACCCTACGCAAACCTCCCGGCGCTGCCCGTCCCGTCCGAGCCGCCCCAACTGCCCGCCAGTCCCGCCAGCGTCGTCACGACGCCCGCCGGCGTCATCGGTGATGCGGAACATGAATGCGGTGGCCCCTTCAAGGCTCGGCCCAACCTTGAGCAACACGGTGTTCCAACCGGATCGTCGGTTGCCTGGCGCACGAGCAGCGGCAAGACCCGGCGCAAGTCGTAGCCCTAACGGCGCGCATACTCTTCATAAACCATCTGCAAATAGCATTTCGTGGCGTCCGGGTTGAGCAGGTCCAGGCGCGTATTGTGCGCACCCACCGCGGGAACCGCTCGACACATCGTGACCACCCAGCGCCCAGCCGGCGCCATCCATTCCAGCGGCTTATCTGAAATTGCCAAAAGCGCGCACGACTCGCCGTCCAGCCGTCCGGCCGTATTCTCATGCGCGACCACTGCCACCACCGGTTTCCAGTCCCCCTTCCACACCCACTGGCGCGGACCCTCGACCGATTCCTCCACATATTCCAGCCGATGCATGCGCAGCTCCGGGTGCGCCTGGAGCACGCGGCTAACCTCGGGCTATTCGGAGGGAACAACCCAGGCATGACCGCTGGGCCAATCGTATTCGTCTGCAAAATTGAGGGTGAAGCCGAGTTTCCTGGCACTCTCCAGCGCCAGGCCTACCTGCTGCCAATACTCTTCCGACAGATATTGGACGCCCATGCCATCCCAGGGAAAAACCACCGCTTGATAGATTCCGTGCTCCGTCATCTGGCGAATTTGCCGCCGCGTCTGCGCGCCCGTAATGAGCCCGTTCCAGAACCAATACGGCATGAGCGAATTCGTTCGCGGCGGATACAGGAACGACTGGTAGAGCGCCTCCACATCCGCGCCGGCGCAGCTCGATGCCCAGAACAGGCTCAGCGGCAGGAGCACTGCCGCCCTCAACACGCTTGCCGCTATACAGTGTGCCATAGGCTACCGATACAAGTCCGGCCGCTGCCCGCGATACCATGGATTTTTAGCGCGCAGATCCGGCACCCTGTCCGGAAGCACATTCGTCACAATGATGCCTTCGTGATCCCAGATTTCGGACAACAGCCTCCCTGTGGCGTCCGTGATGTTGCTGCCTCCTCTGCAGACGCGACCGGACTCGTCTGTGCCACAGCAGCATGAAGTGGCAAAGATCATCGAATTCCGGCAGGCCAGGTCCTGCACCTCCGCGTGCCCGCGACTCTGCCGATTATTCATCCAGAACAGCACCGAGCAGCCCAGATTCGCATAGGCGCGCGTCATCTCCGGAAAATCGCCGTCGTAGCAGATCATCAGGCCGCACTTGGCGCCCTTCACGTTGAACGTCACCAACCGGTCCCCCGGCTGGTAAAATGTGGGTTCATGCCGAGGCCCTTCATCGTTCCACCACAGATGCGTCTTGTGGTAATTGGTGAGCACCCCATCCGCCGACACAACGGTAGCGGAAATAAAATACTTGTCCCCGTCCCGTTCGGTCAGGCCGTAGATGATGAGGGCCTGGCTGCCGCGCAAAAGGTTTTGAAACGCGAGAGTCGTCGGACCATCCACCGGCTCTGCCAGCTCACGCAGGTTCTTCACGCAGCCGACCAGCATTTCCTCATGAAACAGAACCACCTCCGCCCCCTGTTCGAGCGCCTGCCTGGCAAATCCAAGGGCCTTGTTCCGATTCTCCGCAGGCTTGCCGGGGTTGGCATCCTGTTGCACCACCGCGAGCCGTATCCCTTTACCCAGGGCTTCGTCCTTGCCGCCTTGTTCGCCGAACGCCGGGAGTGCCATCGCGAGAATCAAAATGATATTCGTTTTCATCAGGCGCCAGAATACCTTGCCACCGCAGCCGCGGCCAGGCCCGTAATGCCAGCCCGGGTTGGCCCGGGCCAGCCGACCGTCAAGCTTTGGAAACCTCTTCTCGGCCAAGTACTGGCTTCCTTGGTTGACATCACGGGTCCGGGCTGGAGATGCTGGGCAAGTCGAAGTTTGCAATGTTGCCCGACGTCAGTCCAAATCTGATGAAAACCATCACGCCGCAAGAATCCCACACCGTGCCGGAGACGCAATTGGAGCCTGCCCCGGCGTTTCCGGTGCTGTCCCGGAGGATAATCTCAAGAGCTTGTGACCTGGCCTTTTGTTTCACTTTCCTTTTCGGGTCACCGACCGGATCGGCAGCCCCCAATCTTAACTTCCCTGTGCTTTGGCAACAGGATTTGCAGTCGTTACTCGAGAGTTCACCGACCGTCGCCGACCTCCGCGGCGACGGGCGCGACGAGATCATCATCGCTGGCCGCGAAGAAATCTTCGCCCTGGACGCTCACGGAAAGGCCCTCTGGCACTGGCGAACCAAAGCGCGCTTCATGACCTATCCGGCGGTCCTCACCCGCCCCGGGCGGCCCGCTTTGATTTACGCGGCGGATAATGGCGGACTGTTAACTTGCCTCGATGGCACAGGCAAGGAGGTCTGGCACGCCCAGTTGAACGGGCCTTCAAGTTGGTCCGCCTCCGTCCTGTGCGATCTGGATGGCAACGGCCAAACCGCGGTGATTCAGACCGATGAACCCGGCACGGTGTGGGCCTTCGCGGCCCTCACGGGCGAAGTCCTTTGGCAGAGCAGAGTCAAAGGCAGGCCGGTCAGCCCGGCCGTCGGCGACCTCGATGGCGACGGCAAGCCGGAGATCGTCGTCGCCACGGGCGAGGGCGTGGTGACCGCCTTCAAGGGCGATGGGCAGGTGCTCTGGCAGCGGGACATCGGCGGTTCCTCACCGACTTGGGCCACCTCCGCCCCGATCCTCTTTGCCGGGTCCGACGGGCGCGCTCGCGTGGCCGCGGCCTCCAGCGCCGGTGAACTCTTCTGCCTCGACAGCGAAGGGGCCATCCTCTGGCGTCGTCCCACACGCGGCGCGGCCGCTTCCAGCCTTTCGGTCGGCGACCTTGACCTCGCTGGCCGGGCGGACATTTGCCTGGTCACGCAGATCGGAGTCATTTATCGCTTCGACGAGGACGGCCGGGTGATTTGGGAAATCGACATGCAGGGGCGCAGCCTTGCGCCGGGAGCCATGGTCGAC
>Ga0187857_10002309_pt1 | contig 17278 bp, 16 predicted proteins | sample June2016WEW_8_10_FD_132984 | JGI IMG/M metagenome (GOLD analysis project Ga0187857, IMG submission 132984) | Peatland microbial communities from SPRUCE experiment site at the Marcell Experimental Forest, Minnesota, USA - June2016WEW_8_100 | ecosystem: Environmental > Terrestrial > Soil >...
CTTTCCCTTCAGAGCTTTCGCCGGGTATCCGAACGGGATGATGGAGGCGACGTAAAGCTCTGCTGGCGCCTTCAATATCTGCTTGGCTTCCTCTCTGTCGATGCCTCCTACGTAGCAAGAGCCCAAGCCCAAGCCCCAGGCAGCGATCATCATGCCCTGAATGCACCTCATCGAATCTATAGTGGACTGCGGATAAGTCTTGTCAATGAGCACGGCAACTGCGAACGCCGCATCTTGGATGTAGGGCCCGGTGCTCGAAATTTTCCCCAGGTCGGTCAGGAGTTTTCTGTTGTTGATGAGGATGAAGTGCCATAGCTGCTTATTGTACGCGCTGGGGGCCATCCTAGCCGCCTCGAGGACTTTGATCTGCACCTCACGGGGCACGGCACGAGGGGCGAACTCCCTGACCTCTATTCGGCTTACAACGGCTTCAAGGGCGTCCAAGTTCTATTTTCGAAGTATGCAGGTGGGGGGTGTTCTATAAGCTTTGGCGTAGCGTCGAAGGGAGTGAAGCTCACGCTTTGACTGAAGGTTAAAACATTACAACGAGCTTACGACGCTTCGGTGATCTTGATAGCTGCCGTGGGGCAAGCTGTTTCGCACGCGTGACAGAAGATGCAGTCGGCCTCTCTGATGGGGTCGCATTTGTCCGTTCTGTACTTGTTGTACTCGTCGCTCCCTTGCTCCACAGGCTTGTCGTTGCCCGTCCCCACCTTGCCGGGAGCAAGAAGCCACTCGAACACGTTCACGGGGCAGACGTCCATGCAGGCTCCGTCGGCTACGCAGGCCTCCCAGTCGACGCCCACCGCGGTGCCATGGATGCCCAGCTGCGTCGGGTTGGGCTTGCCTTCGTTGTCCAACCTTGATTTGCCCTCGGCCCTGATCTTGTGACCGGCGTGCTCACCCGTCACAGGATATTCCTCGGGCTTCTTGAGGAAGTCTTGGTCGATGGGCTTCGGTTTATAATCGACTGTGCGAGCCATCACAAATACCTGCGCAGGAAGTGTTAATTTCCATATTTAAGCCTCATGCTCATTATGGCCAAAACGGGCGCAGGGGGTTGACAGAGCTCTTTACTTTGCTATGCAAGGCTTTTAAGAAGAGGATGACGGAGGTCGCTCGATCTTGCGCTTTCGCATGACCTGCAACGGTGGGTTCGAGGCATGCTGCGCCGGTGAGGTCGCGGCCTTGGGAGGCAAGCCTGCTGGTCAAGGAAAAGGCTTCGTCCTGGCAGAAGGGCCCTACCAATTCATGTACGTCCTGAACCGGTTTGGGAGGACCTTCGACCGTGTCTTTATCGAGATGACCTCTGCTAACGTCGCTTCTGAAGACGTTGTGAGCGAGCTCCTGGCTGGCTGTGACCTGGGGCTCCTCGGCCACGTATCCAGTGTCACTCTGGGAGCAGATGAATTCGTCAGCAGGATAAGGCCTCGTTGGATCACCCAGCTTTCCTCGATCTTGCCCCGGAAGTTCGGTTCGGAGGGGAAAATCAGGATGGTGCGAGGCAGATCGGACGTCTCCCTTTCTCTCAGTGTTGACGGACAGCGGGTCTCTCTTTACGCGGATACCACGGGCGAATCTCTAAACTTCCGGGAGTACAGGGTCTACAACCACCCATCCAGCATCCGCCCCACCTTGGCCGCCTCGCTAGCAATTTTGGCCAAGCCTCAAGGAGGCGTCTTGTACGACCCCTTCTGCGGAGGGGGAACCATTCTCATCGAAGCTGCGCTCATGTCGTCAGCGAACCCCACGCACTTCAGGCGAGGCTACAAATATCAAAGGTTCGTCGACTTCGACCCCAAAGTTGAGAATCTTGCGAGGCCAGCCAAGGCTGCCATACCTGGATTCGAGACCATCATGGGGACCGACATCAACGGCGTCCACCTCAAAGGTTGCAGGAAGAATCTGATGGCCGCGCGCCTCCCCGATGTAGTCGTTGCCCTGGGGGACTCCACCAAGACCGTCCTGACGAAGAAGGCCGACGTCATCGTAACAAACCCTCCCTACGGCGTGAAGGGCGCCAAATTGAACAGGGTGTCTCTCCTCAACTCGCGGTTCCTGGAGAATCTGCCCAACACGCTCAAAGAGGGAGGAAGGGCGGTGGTCCTGACATCCGACTTCGAAAGCTTCAAGAGGCTGCTCAAGGCGAAGGTCTTCAGGCTGGAAGATGTGGCTCGGACGCTTCACGGCCATCTCTGGGTGGAGGGGATAGCCTTTTCTCTCATCGCAAGTTGAGAGCCCTACTATTCCTCGAGCAAGGACTTGACGGGCTGCGATAGCCTGAATATGTGGTACGCGCCGCCGAAGACGATCATGAGCCCGCCTGCATCCACGAGCATGGCGAACTGGCTTCCGATGATGATGGAGTAGACGACGAGAGCGGTAAGGACCAAGCCGATGGCGAACATGACGCTCATGATCTGAGTGGCGGTCACTTCACCCAAGACGTAGCTCGTCTTTGGAACTTTGGGGCGCGGGTTGAGTTTCGTACCTATCCAAATCGCGATCGCCGCCACTCCCGTGGGGAACAGGAGGGCAAGCGGGATGCCGTAGAGGACGGCGTCGTGCATATATTGGGTGAACTGTGCAGAAGTGATCAGGCCTACGGTCGTGCCGTAATGGATCATGACGGTGTACGCGACCCAAGTGAGGCTTCCTGCCACGAACAGGAACAGGATGGAGAGCGGAAAGAGCATCTGATATGAGTAGATGTGGATGGCCGCGAGGAACCGGTCCGGGAGCGACGGCTTATCGTTGAGCGCAGGAGACACGCCTGCCTTCTTCACATAATAGTTCTTGAGGCCATAGGTGATGGCGAACGCCGAGAAACCGATGAAGAATATGGAGGTGTAGAACAGGTCGGGGCGGATCGGGATGCTGGGGAGCAGAAAGCCCAAGATTGTGACGTAGACGAAAGAGGCCATGGCTCCCGCCAACAGGTTGGGGTAGAACGTGCGGTCGAACCAGGCCCTCTTCAGTTTCTTGTCTAGGAAGGGAACCATGATAAATAGCGTGACGACGACCGCGGGTATGGCCACGCCGGCTACGAACCCTGTGAAGATATGCGGAAGGTAGCCTCCGGACCTGAGCAGTGCGTACAGGCCTGAGAGGTACCACTCGGGGACGGTGGCCGTTAGAGGCTGGCCAGGAATGTATTTGGTTCCGAGCGGTACGGGGAGGACGCCTGCCGCGATGACGATCACGCCCAATGTGAAGAGGATGGAGGAGACGTCCAGCTTGAGGTTCTTCGGAAAGTGGACTAAGATGGCTGCCAACATGAGGAAGGGCACCAAGATGAGGTGAAAGCCGTAGAAGCGGGTCACTATGTCGTAGATGCCCTGGCCTTCGAGGATCCAGTTGAAGGCCGGCAACAGCGGACTGTAGTCTTGGAGTGACGCTAGAAGCTTGCGGCCTATGCTTATGGCCTCGATCGCCCTCGCGTTCATGATAAGGTCGTACCCCGTGTAGGCTTCGAGGATGGTGAGGGTTCCCAGGATCATTCCCGTCACCCAGATTATCTCGTTGGGGTTCTTGTAACGCCCGCGGACGTAGTAGTACGCCAGGTGGATGAAGGCCGCGAGGATCATAACGTTGGCGGCCCAATAGTGAATGCTCCTGATTGCGTAGCCGAAGGCGACGCTGTAGGTGATCCTATACACCGAGTCGAAGGCCGTGTACCAGCCGCCTGATGCTGTGGTAGAGACAGTGAACGTGGGCACATAGTATAGCGTGAGGAAACCGCCGGTGAAGGCCAGGACGAAGAAGCTGACGAAAGTCAGAACGCCTGACCATTCGAACGGGTTGGATATCCTAGAAGGAAGCATGAACTTGAGCGCCATCAGGGAGGTGCGCGCGAGGCGCTTGTTGACGAAATCTACGGTCGACTCTACCTTCTCGTCGACGTTACTGTAGATCTTGCGGACGTCTAGCTTCTTGCGGAGCTCGATCTTCATCTCATTCACTCGCCACGAACTTCACTATCGAGCCTCTACCGGGTCCGTGAATCGTGGGAGTGCCGACGAGGTCCACCGCGTATATATCCCCGCTGGTCTGGCCGATTTCAAGGTCGACTACAGGGAGAGGGCTTAAGGCGGGGCCTCGATGGACCGTGCCGTCCTTGACGTTGAACATGCTGCCGTGGCATGGGCAGGGGCCTATGAAGCCCAGCGGGTACTCGTCAGGGAGAAGCCTGAGGGGGCACCCAAGGTGGGTGCACTGGTAGTTGTAGGCAGTCCAGCTCGTGTTTCCCAACCTGAACAAGATGCTCCTGTACTGGTTGTCGCTGGTGGGGTAAAAGAAGACGAGCGTATCGCCCACGTTGAGCTGGCTGACGTTTGAGATCTTCGTCTTCGGAAGAGGGCTGGGCAGCGGGTCCCTGTAGAGGTAGGATACCAACGTGATGGCTGGCGCGAGGATCCCGACGGCCATCATCGCGAGGGTACCTTTCAGGAACCAGCGTCTAGTCTTTCCCTTCTTTTCGTCTTTTTTCGCGGGAGCGTTGGGAGAAGTAGGGGGCTGCGACAACTCCGGCTCGTGAAAGTCAGTGTTTTTTGCGATTTAAGTCTTTACAAGGAAGCTCTGTTTTTTGCATCTATGCTTCTAATCGGCTAGGAATTGAGCAAATAAATTTAAGCGTTAAGGGGGTCTGCCCTGTTGACGTACAATGCAGGAGGAGGACAAGGGTCTAAGCTGGTCGGATACCAAAGTCGTCATCGGGGCCTTCCTGGTCATCCTTCTTGGCATTACTTCGGCGACCTATGCCACCTTATACTTGGTTCCCCCTCAAGCTCCTTCCACTGCAATCGTAGTGAGCACAACCTGGGAGCTCGTAGCGGCCAACATTAAGTTCAACGGCACCGATCCTACCATCTACGTGCCCGTGGGTCAGGAGGTCACGCTCACCATAATCAACAGCGACGCCATGGCGCACACCTTCGACATAGACGAGCTCAACATCCACACCGGTACGATTAATCCCGGTCAGACGGTGGTGGTGACCTTCACGATGGCTTCAGCTACCAGTTACACGTACTACTGCTCGATCCATCCCGGCCTCATGGATGGGCTAGTGACGGCAGTCGCGCCTACAAGCTAGAGCTGCTAGGGAAGCATTTTTTCCCGGATATCCTACTCGATATCGAGTACGATGGAGTCCCAATCCGGGCGAATCGGGCCTCGCCCTTAGGTCTCCATGATCCTAGAGGGGAGGCTTGAGTCGCCTTTCCTCAGTTCTGAGTAGAGGGTCGTGAAGAGCTTCCTTATCTCCCACTGAGCCTTGTTTCCCACGTCGCTGAAGGTACTGCGATAGAACGAAGCGTGCATGATCTGATACAACGAGCCTGTCATCAGTATCTTCGTCTTGAGGGCTGCGGGGAGGAGAAACCTTGCGTCCTCCTTCTTGATGCCCAGGCCTCTTAGCCTGGAGTAGGCGTCCTTGCTCGCCGTCATGTGGTCGTCGAAGATGGCCTTGGCCAGCTCTTTGCCATCGAAACTGGGGGGTACCACACCTCCTTCGTTCACGGCGTCGGAAAACCGCTGGCTCTCCTGAGAGTAGCTGAAGAGGCGGTGGCGGACCAGTTGATGGGAGCATGCCCTGGAAATCCCCTCCACCTCCACGGTGGCGAAAGAATGCTTCATCAGCTGCCTCGGGGAGACATCCCTTCCGACTAGCTCCAAGACCTTGGCCTGGTCGAGCTGCTGAACAATGATCGTCCGAAAGCCCGCATCGGAGGCTCCCGCGCTGGCTGGCTTCTCCCCGTTGAAACTCCTTTCCCCCGAGTCGGACTCCAAGGAAGCGGCGACCGTGGGGGATATGTCTCGGATGAACCCCGACAGGGCGTGGCAGTCTCTCCCGTCACAGCCGAGCTTTCTGCCCATCTCCGTAAGCGTGCGGAGGTTCGCGCTGACGAGGTAGGACCCGTCGCCGATGCTGCTGAAGGCCAACTGAGGGTGAGCCTCCGTCAGGGAGAGCATCTCTTTTGGCTCGCCGTCGACCTTGAATAGCGCTCGGACGTGCTCATAGACGTCGAATTCTAGGCGCCTAAAAGCGCTCTGAGTGAGGTAGGCACAATAGCCCTCTATCGAAACGTCCTTCTCCAGCTCCTCCCAGACCTTGGTAGTGTAGCATCTTCGCATTGCGAGACCGATGAGTTTCTCCGGGTCATGGCTTGACCACAACAGTCTTGCCTTCAGCTTCCCCCGCAGCTCCTGTTCAAGTCGGGAAGCGGCGCCCTAGAAAAACTCTATGACGTCCGCCTTCAGGCGAAGAAGAGATAGATGAACCAAGCCCCGTAGGCCAGGAGGACTGCTGCCGAGGCGAACCTGACGACCTCCAGGATCCTCCCTCCGAAGGCTACAACGCCCCTATGGACTGCCTGTGGGAATGCGGTGATCCAAAGGAGGATCCCGACGAAGAAGCTCCCTACGACCGTGAATCCGAATGAGGTCACTAACGTCAGGCCGGCCGTCAGCCACCAGGCTATCTGGAAGGGGTTGGTGAGCCCCATGGTGAGGCCGGTGAAGTACTGAACGTGCCCTGGTCTCCCAATCGAAGGCCGGGCCCTCAGCACGAATATCGCCAGCAGGATGAAGACGACGCCGCCTGTCAGCGTAAGGGGCCTTCTGGCCCACGACGGGAGCCACGTCCCTAGGGTCAAGGTGAGCAACATGAAGAAGGCGTCAGCCGTCAGCGCTCCGAGGCCCACCAGCGTACCTTTGGCCGCCCTCTCCGCTCCTTCGGTGGCGATCATGGCGTTAACGGGACCGGGCGGCAGTGCGAGCGACAGCCCTAACGAGAGACCCAGGGCGACGGACTGCAGCAGCTGCAAACGAGCCCACCACCTGCCGTGCGATATTTATGCTTTGAAGCATGGGTTGTGGGTTGGCTCAGCACTGATGTCATTCATCATGGTTCAGAAATACCAGCTCGCTTCATCGCCGAGAGGGTAGCATGCGCAGCTTGCCATATAGCTTCTCCCCTTTCGGCGCCATGTCGGAACCCCTGCCGGGGTGATACTTGGCCGGGACACCATAGGTTCCCCAGGACGCGGAATGGCCACGCAGGGGCTGACGGGGGCGATGACCCGGTCCTTGTGAGGTTCAATGCTCGTCGATAACCGTTAAATAGAGTGACAAGAGTGCTTGAAACGACTCGTAGGAAGGGATATACTTGATGCGCGATTACTACCAGCTGACTAACCCAAACATAGTCTACCTCCTTGCGTTCACGGCCGCGACTTCGGCGCTGGTCGCGGGGGGCATCTCCAAGCCACTCGAAGTGGTCGCCATCACCGCCGCCACGGCCCTCTGCTCGGCTGGCGCGCGTTCCGTCACGAACTACATCGATCGGGACATCGACCTGCTGATGCACAGGACGCAGAAGAGGCCTCTTCCGAGGAATGCTATCCCTCCCAACAATGCCCTGATATACGGAACCGGCCTCATTGCTTCGGGGCTGCTCCTATCGTTTCCGATGGGAGCGCTGCTGCCTGTCTACCTGACACTTGGCCTGATCGACAACATCGTCGTCTACAACCTGCTCACCAAGAGGAAGACGGCATGGAACATCATCTTGGGCGCACCGAGTGGTGGAATCCCAGCCTTCGTCGGCTACGTCGCGATCCGCGGATACGTGGACTGGACGGCCGTGGTGTTGGCTGCTCTAGTCGTCCTATGGACCCCTGTGCATATATGGAGCTTGGCGGTCAGGTTCAAGGACGACTACGGAAGGGCGGACATACCAATGCTGCCCGTTTCGCTCGGGGTGAAGACCGGGATCAGATGCATAGCCTACACGTCAGTGCTCCTTGCTGCATTCACAGCCATACTTCCCTTCCTGCCTGGGTCGCCCTTTGGGTTGTCCGCTGCCGTGGTGGGGACCATCCTGAGCTTGGTCTTGGCCGGTATGAGCATATGGCTCATCAGGGAGCCCACCGAGAAGAATGCATGGGACCTCTTTAAGTTCACCAGCCCCTACCTTGCCCTCCTCTTCAGCGTTCTGGCACTAGGCGTTATCATCGGAATGTAGACATCGAAGCAATCTTGCCGCGAGCCAGCGAGAATCGCCTGTTGAATCTAGGCAGCCTTGAGCCCTAGGTACAGCTTTGAGAGCTCGGGGTGCGCCAGCAGGTCCTTCGCCGTCCCTTCGAAGGCCTTTTGGCCGGAGACGAGAAGATATGCTCGGTCCCCAACCTCGAGTGCCCTCCGTGCGTTCTGCTCGACCAAAAGCACCGTGAGTCCTCGCTCCTTCGCCATGAGAGTAACCATTTCGAGCACCTGGGTGGCCAGCTTCGGCGCGAGGCTGGCGGTGGGCTCGTCGAACATCAATACGCTCGGCTTCCTAATCAGCGCCATTCCCATCGCTAGCATCTGGCGCTCCCCTCCGCTGAGGTTGGCTGCCTTGGTCTTCATGTAGCCGACCAGCCTCGGGAAGGTCCCATATAGCTCCTTGACTTTCGCCTCCAGCTCGGTGTTCTTCACCGTAAAGCCAGCGAGCCTAAAGTTCTCCTGCACCGACAGGTTGGTGAAAACATTCTCGGTCTGCGGAAGGTAGGCCACGCCCATCCGAGCGATCTGGTGCGATTGCATCCCGCTGAGGGTGGTGGAGTCCACTTTAACGGTACCTTTGTAGATGGCGCAGAGGCCGGAGATCGCCCTCAGGAGAGTGCTCTTCCCCGAGCCGTTTGGTCCTACTATCACCGTCACTTCGCCAGGCTTCGCTTCGATGGACACATCGGTCAGTATCTGCAGCTTTCCATATCCCGCTGACAGGTTATCGACGGTGAGCACAGCTTATGCCCCCAGGTATGCCTCAATAACCCTTTTGTCGCTCAGGACTTCTTGAGGCTTTCCAGATGCTATCACCTTCCCGAAGGCAAGGGCATGAGCGGCATCGACGTATTGTGCGGCGATGTCCAGCCTGTGCTCCACTATCAGGAGGGTGAGCCCGAGCTCATTGCGAAGCTTCACCAGGTCTGCGAATATCTCGTGGGCAAGAGTTGGATTCACGCCGGACACCGGCTCATCGAGGAGGAGGAGATTTGCACCGCTCATGAGAGCTCGGCCGATTTCCAGGAGCTTCATCTGGCCCCCACTAAGGGCAAATGCCTGCTTGTCCCAATGGTCTGAAAGGTTAAGGAGCTTCAGCAGGCCGGCCGCCTTTGTAATCGACGCCGACTCTTCGGCTTCCCAGAATTTCCGGAGCATAGATCTCCCGAAACCCTCTCCTGGATTACCGCGGTCCGCCACAAGGAGGTTCTCTAGGACCGTGAGCTTGAAGAATATCGAGGGCACCTGAAAGGTCCTCGCAAGGCCCGCCCCGTACACCCTATGGGGCGCCCAGCCTGTGATGTCCTTTTCCCCAAATATCACTGTCCCCTGGTCAGGCTTGTAGAACCCCGAGACGGTGTTGATCAGGGTGGTCTTCCCTGACCCGTTAGGGCCGATTAGGATCGTCAGTTTGCCCTTCTCCACCGTCAGGGAGACCCCGTCTAAGGCCTTCAGTCCGCCAAAGGACTTCCCCAAGTCCTTGACTTCGAGGAGGCTCGACATTTTAATCACAAAAAGAAGTCTTTGTCCATTGCGCTTACGGGGTTGTTCCGTTGACGAAGTTGACTACGTTGGTCTGGTAATTCCAGGTACCGATGAGGTTCCAAGTTGCTGTCCCGTTCGGCAGCGCCTGTACGCCCCAAACGTCGTAGTTCGCGATCGTCTTGTCTCCGGCTGCATCGAGGTTGGGGTATCCGGACGGACCATAGTAGTGGGCAGCGATATTCAGTATCTCTTCCTGGATCTTCTGGCCGTTCGTGGAGCCCGCTGCGATGATTGAGAGGGCAGCTATCCACGTGCAGTCATAGGCGGCGGCAGCGTAGGACTGGATGCTAATGCCGGAAACGGCCTCGAACTTCTGGACGAACGCGTCGTAGAGGGTGCTACCTCCTGGTGAATAGAGGGTTGAGTACAGATCGACCTTTAGCGCTTCCGACGCGGCGGTCGTTACGAATGGGTCAAGTTGAGCTTCACCGTCGCACCCGAACCACTTCACATTGAGGAGGCTCGAGTAACTAGTCGAAGCCTGCTGCATGATGACTCCACCTTCGTCGAAGCTTATGAGCTCGACCGCTACGTGCGAAGCTCCGTATTGCGAAACAGCCTGGCTTACGTCGCTTTGAGCTGTGGCCAGCTGGGTCGAGTAGTCCGTCGCGGTCGTGTCGTAAGGCAGGTCGACCAAGGTCTTCCCTCCGACGGCCTGGAAGTCTGATTCGAAGGCCGATGAGAGACCATTTCCGTAGGGGTCGTTCCTGTGGATGACAGCGACTGCCTGGATGCCCATCTGGTTCTGTAAGGCAGCTAGGGCCTGTCCTTGGGCCGCATCGTCGGGGATCAGCCGGAAGAGGTAGTCGTTGGGTATGGCGAGGGTGACAGCTGTCGCGGACTCACTCAGGAGTACGAGGTGGTTAGTATCCGCATAGTTCAGGATTTCAGTTGTTCCGCCGCTCCATTCAGGTCCGACGTAGACAGTCACTCCTTTTGCATTGAGGGCCTGGATGTCTGCCAGCGCGGTGTTGTCGTCCGTCGCCGTGTCGTCGGTGTCGACTGCGAACTTGTATTTCGCACCTGTGGAATTGAGCCAAGTATTGATGTCGCTGATTGCTAGGTCAACGGCGGCCTTGTCGCGGGCACCCTGAGAAGCTAGGTCACCTGTAAGGGCGACTAGGTTCCCAATCGTGATCGTGCCGCTCAGTCCGGATGAGGACGAAGTCGAACTCACGGTCAGCACACCGGCTGCCGCAAGTCCGTACATCCCAACCGCACCTATGACGAGGCCGACGATGAGAAGCGCAACGGCTATGGTTGTCGAAACGGCATGACGTCGAAGTGTCATTAGTTCCGGTACTTATCTTTCGCAATTATATAAACATTAACGAGTACTAAATTATCTCGTTTTGAATATTTTAGATATATTGTCGACTAAATTATCCTATTTTGAATACGCTTACGAATAACTATATAAATAAGGATTCTGCTGTTTAGAGGTCGTATCCGGGTCGGTTCGTAGATTAATGGTTGCATCTTACTTCATTAGCGCGGCTGTCCTTGCCTCGTTATACTCCCTCTGCTGCATCGGCCTCACATTAACTTACATGACAACAAAGGTGCCGAACTTCGCCTATGGATCGCAGGTGACCATCGGCGCATATGTCGCCTTCAGCCTCTTCACCTTCAAGAAGATCACCCCATACGTTTCGGCACCTGCGGCTTTCTTGATTGGCGGAATCGTGTCTGTCGTGACGTACCTAATCGTGCTTCGCCCAATGATCAAGAGGGATTCATCTCTGATAGCGCTGATGATAGCCACGCTAGCTGTGGATACTTTCTTCGTGGGCGTGTTTAGCATCTATACCGACTACCTGACGAACGCTTTTAGGATCGAAGACAGCAAGCTTTTCATATTGAGCAGCGCCGATACCGCTCTGTTCGGCCAGCGTGGCGTCTTCGTCATCACGCCCCTGATTTTGATCGCCATCGTCCTTACTATGCACCTCATCCTGACGAAGACCAAGTTCGGGATTGCGATGAGGGCGACAGTCGAGAATCCGAAACTCGCCGCCATTTCAGGGGTGAACATTGGGCTCGTATACCTCATTTCGTGGTTCATTGCAGGCGGATTGGGTTCACTCGCGGGATGCCTCCTGACCCTCAACAACTTGATCGAATATGACATCGGTTCACTGCTTATAGTGGTCTTTTTCGCTGGTAGTGTCATCGGAGGGTTCGAGAACATCTACGGAGCTGTCTTGGGCGGCGTGATAGTGGGGGCCAGCGGCGTGCTGGTTACCCTAGGTATCGCATATTTCGTGGGACCGTGGTTCGACGCGTACACTAGCGGCGTTCCGTTGGTGCTGATGGTTATCGTCTTAATCCTGGCGCCCCACGGTCTGACGTCAATTAACCTGAGGAGGCGGTGAGGGTGGCCATTCTCATATTAGGCGTGGACCCCGTTGTCGTGATCCTCAGCTTCGCGGCTTGGGTCGGCGTGTATCTCCCGATATCGATCACCCTGAACCTCGAACTTGGGTACACCGGGATCCCGAACTTCGGTAAGGCTCTCTTCGTTGCCTTGGGGGCGCTAGTTGCGGGAGGACTGATGGCGAGGATTACGTTCTACCTTCTCGGAGTGCAGGGGAACTTCCTCACCGACACTACGCCCATGACGGCCCAGGTGAACTCCATCCTGTCCAACAACGCGATTCTGTCCATGGGCCTCCTCTTCATGACTTTGGCGATGGCTGCGGGAATCGGCGCCCTGATGGGATACGTCGCTTCTTATCCTGCCATTAGGCTGAGGGAAGACTATCTAGCGATGACCCTTCTCGTCATGGCAGAGTTCTTCATCCTCTTTGCGAACAACTACACGCCCCTAGTGACGGGAACGATTGGAATACCTCTGCCCAACGTCTTCGCGTGGGCGGGGACGTCCTCCATTAATGTAGCCACCCTATTCCTCGTGGTCTTCGCCGTGCTCTGCTACTTCTATTCCGAGAGAGTGGTCAGATCTCCTCTGGGGAGGACCTTGCGGGCGATCAGGGACAACGAGAACGCGTCCGAAGCGCTCGGCAAGGACACCGTTTCCTTCCGGAGGAACATACTGATCGTGGCTTCAGCCCTCACCGCTATGACAGGTGTCTTTTTCGCGTTCTATCAAGGGTACGTGCAGCCGGCCCAGTACCCCCGTCTCGATTGGACCATCATCCCATGGGTTATGGTGATCATGGGTGGGGCTGCTAACAACTTCGGAGTCGCTATGGGGGTAATAATCTACGAAGGGATAATTCAGACGATCCAATATCTGAAGTTCCCGTTGCAGCCCTACGTCCCGTTCGACGTTAATTACCTACAGTACATCGTCGTGGGGATACTTGTGGCAAGCATCCTGATCTATAGGCCTGAAGGGATCTTCAAAGAGAAATCCTCCGCTACCCTAGGGAAGTCGAAGACTGAGGAATTGATGAAGCCATTCCTCCCGACCCCCTTCGCTGAAGCAAAGGGACCCCCTCCGCCAGCCGACAAAGACGACAAAGGCTAACGAGTGCAGTTACCTTTCGTCAGGCAGGATCCATCTGCCAACACCAAAAGGTATTATACACAGCATCCTCACGACTTTAACGAAGAATATACATGACCGAAACGGCAGTACTAGATACGAGCGCCATCATAGATGGTATTTTCTGGCGCTCGCTCGAGAGCGGGGAGATAAGGGACGTGGAAGTCTGCATCCCCTACGCCGCCCTCGATGAACTACAGGCTCAGGCTTCAAGGAACGTCGATGTGGGGTTCATCGGACTGGCGGAACTTAAGAAGATTCGCCTCTTCTGCGAATTGAAGGGCTACCGGCTGTATTTCTACGGCCCAAAACCTTCATTCGACGACATCCGGCTGGCGAAAAAGGGAAGGATCGACGGGATGATCAGGGACGTAGCTCGGGAGGTAAACGGGACCCTCTACACCGCCGACTACGTCCTATATCTCACGGCCGAGGCGGAGGGGATCAAGGTCAAGCACCTTAGACCCGAAATCAAGACCAAGGGGCTTAAGTTCGAGAGTTTCTTCGACGAAAAGACCCTCAGCCTCCATCTCAAGGAGGGGGTCGTTCCACTGGCCAAGAGGGGAGGCCCGGGCTCCTGGGAGCTGGTGCAGCTCGGCGACAAGCCGTTGACGCGCGAAGAGCTGGAGGCGATCGAAACTGAGATCCACGAAGCATCGAGGGTTAGCAGGAACGCGTTCCTGGAGCTAAAGATGAGCGGGGCCAGTGTCATCCAGCTGGGAAGCTTCAGGATCGCAGTGGCTCGGCCGCCGTTCAGCGATGGCCTGGAGATAACCATCGTGAGGCCCATCGTCAAGCTTACCCTGGAGGACTACAACCTCTCGAAGAAGCTTATGGAGAGGCTCGGCAACAAGGCGGAAGGCGTCATCATCGCCGGTCCGCCTGGCTCGGGGAAGAGCACCCTGGCCTCCAGCATCGCTGAATACTACATGAGACAAGGGAAGATCGTCAAGACCTTCGAGTCCCCTAGGGACCTACAGGTACCACCCGCCATCACTCAGTATGGTCCCCTCGAAGGGGAGTTCGAGAAGACGGCCGAGATACTCCTCCTCGTCAGGCCTGACTTCACGATCTACGACGAAGTCCGGAAGACGTCGGACTTCAACGTATTCGCCGACATGAGGCTGGCAGGAGTCGGCATGGTGGGAGTGGTGCACGCCAGCGGCCCCGTCGACGCGGTGCAACGGTTCATCGGGCGAATGGAGCTCGGCATGATACCGCACATCATCGACACGATCATCTTCGTCAAGGCAGGGAAGATACAGGAAGTGTTGGATCTCAACCTGGTCGTCAGAACACCCACGGGCATGGTGGAGGAGGACCTGGCCCGGCCCCTCGTGGAGGTGAGGGATTTCGAGACAGGAAGGCTCACCCATGAGATTTACACCTTCGGCGAGGAGAACGTCATAGTTCCCATAGCGGAGGGAGCGGAGAGGTCCGAGAAGAAGGCCTCCGGAATCGAAAAGCTCGCCATCGAGAAAATAGCTGCGCGGATGGCGGAGTACGACCCCAATGCCGAGGTGGAGCTCTTGTCCGGAAACAAGGCCGTGGTGAAGGTTGGAAGGGAGGCGATACCGAGGCTGATTGGCAGGAAGGGCGAGAACATAATGAGCCTTGAAGAGTCCCTCGGGATTAGGATTGATGTCAAGCCACTCACCGGGGAGGACCGTACCATAGTGAAGAAAGAGAAGAAGCGTCGCCGTTAATCGACTAGTCGAACTATTGCCCGTCCCTCCATTCCTCGAAGGGATCGGCCATGATGGCTGAGTCCGGAGACCATCGACCCTACACTAAGCTTAAAGCGACGGGATATGTGAAGGAGCGTCGCAGGGTCGGGTCGATGCTCGAAGAGCGTTCCGCCGGTGTCGTGGTCTTCCATACGGACGACGGCGTGACTAAATACTTGCTGCTGAAGAACGACAAATCGAAGTACGATCTGCCCAAGGGCAACATCGAGCCCGGCGAGTCCGAGCTCAAAGCCGCGGTCAGGGAGGCAAAGGAGGAGACGGGCCTAACCGACATCAAACTAGTGGACGGCTTTTCAGACAAGGTCATCTATTTCTATTTGCGGCCCGGTGGCATCAAGGTGCACAAATCGGTCCAGTATTATCTTGGTTACACGAGCAACATCGACGTGAGGATATCGGACGAACACAAAGGCTTCTCATGGGTGACGTTGGAAGAAGCTTTGAAGTTGACTACCTATGAGAACGTGAGGGTTCTCTTGAATAAGGCGGACATGTTTCGTAAGAAGAATGGAATTCAATCTACCCTTGTTATCTCATGATTTGGTGTGAAGGCAATGGGTGCTTCCTAGTTCTTTTGGAAGGCCATCCGGATTTACTTGTTTATGGATACCATTCTTTATGGTATCTCTTCTTTATGAGTGTTGTTTGATACTCATTTTGTTAGTTGATAGTTTTTTCTAAGTATAATTTAAGTGTGTATGAGTGCACAGGATGAGTGTGCTTCCTAGTGGTTTTAGGCATCCTTGGCAACAGGAACGTAGCAGGTCTTGTTTCGACCCGTCCTCCGATCCAACGGGTGTCTGTAACGATAGTAGCTGTAACTCTTCTCGGGGTTCTTTCCTGTCCTAACGACCACGTCGGGGTTCCACGCCGGCCTGCCGCACTTGGGACATCTGGTCAGCTCCTGTCGTGGCACGGACAACACCATGTCCCTGCCATTCATATACTTGTCCACGCCGCGACCTCCTCCGCAAGCACGGTGTCGCTTGGCCACTCTAACGACCAATTGTCCATATCGCGCTCAACACCTAAAGAATCCCCATTCCTTGCCGGACAATTACAAAGGCGTGGTTGACCACTCCAAAGGGGTCAGAGCTTGGTTCGTGGACAACACTCGAACCCCCGATCCTGAGGCAAGATAAGCTCATCTTCTGTGTAACCGACGTTTTCAGACCGGCAATACTGAGGCTTCGCGGCCTACCCCGCACTTGGTAGTAGCCCGGACAACCACTGGGAAGCACCTATCACGCTCAATCTAATTAACGAAAAGATAACGCTCTATGAACAGCTTCTATGTCATCCGAGTATTTAGAAAGCCTCTTTTTAGTCAAATTCTCTCGCACAATTGAAGTCACATCAGAGTCTTGGCTCTGAGCTAGCTTGACCATGTAGGCAAAGCCCTCTTTGGGGAGGGCTGCTACGACCACACTAAATGAATACCCGAGGCTTTTCTTCAAGACCTTGTAGCCCTCGTCTTTACGGTTGAGCCCGGCAAGTTTTTCGAAGATTCCCTGATGCAGGCGGAGGGCCGAGCTAGCCATGCCGCCGTCAAGGAGGCGCGGCTCCGCGATGCCAGCCACTACGGCGCGAAGGAGGAAGGGGTCGTCCTCCTTTGCCCACTTGAATAGAAGGAGCAGGGTCTGCTTTGGCTCGACGTCCAGCATGCGCTGCAGGGCCATCGCCACAGCCTCTCTGGTCCTCCACCTGGAGTCAGCGCTCATCGATTTGAGGGAGGAGGCTACGATCGAATGGTCTTCCGCCCGAAACGAGAGAGCTCCCAGTCCGAAGACGCCGCAGAACACGAGGAACTCCTTAGGATCGTTGGTGGGAGCCAAAGAGGCAGGTATCTGGGCAAGGCTCTGGCAGAGAGATATCATGTCTCTCGGATTCAGCACACCAGCGGTGGCCCCCCGCTGAAGGACGTTGGCGAATGCGGTCGCGAGCTCCAGGTTGCCCCTCGGGCCGGGCAACCCGCTCCTCTGTAGTAAGTAGGCCCGCAGGTCGCCGAAGTCGCTGCTCTTGGAATAGGCCCAGAAGAGAGACCACAGGTCTCTTTCGTAATCCCTAGTCTTCTTACCCACCTCGCACCAGCTGACGAGTCCTCGACGCGCAAGCTATTAGACGTGTCGAGCCGTCCACTAGGAAGCACACATCATGCAAAACGAAACTCAAGTAAACTTAATAGTGAACATCATACAAGAAACCTCTCATGAATTCCACGCCCATAGTACTTAGCGATATAGCAGCAATTAGACTGAGAGGAATCCTGTCAAAAGGCAAGTACAAGGCGATTCGGTTCGCCATGTCGGAAACAGAACAAGGGAGACTCGCGCCCAGCATGTACCTCGTCGACGAAGTCTCCGAAGGTGATATGCTGTTCGATGAGGGAGGGATCTCCGTGCTAATGGATAAGGAGACGGCAGAGGTC
>Ga0187857_10002326_pt1 | contig 17208 bp, 17 predicted proteins | sample June2016WEW_8_10_FD_132984 | JGI IMG/M metagenome (GOLD analysis project Ga0187857, IMG submission 132984) | Peatland microbial communities from SPRUCE experiment site at the Marcell Experimental Forest, Minnesota, USA - June2016WEW_8_100 | ecosystem: Environmental > Terrestrial > Soil >...
ACCCCTCCGACATCGGTTGCGCTCACAGCGGGCGCCTTCTTCGCGATGCCGCGGTCCATCGCCAGATTAGCCAGTCGGTCGGCTTCGCGGTTCTTCTCGCGCAGCACATGCTTGACCTCGAAGTAATCAAGCTGATCGATCAGCTTCATCGCCCGGCCATGCAACTCCTTCAATGTGGGATTGCTGACCTTGTACTGGCCATTTATCTGCTTCACCATCAACTCGGAGTCGCTGACCACTTTCATCGCCTTAAAGCCATGCTGCAAGGTATAGTTCAGCGCTCCCAGCAGGCCGGAGTACTCGGCGTAATTGTTCGTCTGCCGGCCGAGGAACTCGCTGAGTTCAGCCACCGGGCGCCCGAGTTCGTCCTCGATGACGACTCCATATCCCGCCGGGCCAGGATTTCCGCGCGCGCCGCCGTCGATGAAGGCCACGAGGTATCCCTGGTCGAGACTGGTGATCGGTGCGCCGATGAACTCCTGCGAGTGGTAGCGCGATTTCTCCGGAAAGGGACGGATGGGCATGGTGTGTAGTTTACCCCTAACAGGCCGCTGAAAAGTCGGAACAGCAGATCCCTCGCGGGCTGAAGCCCGCTCGTGATGACAAAAAATAAAGGACCTGCAACGGCGCAGCTGAAGCTTCGCCCCTTCAAAACAGATCGAAATCTGGAATCTGCTCTACCGTCCCAGTGCCAGCCGGGTCGCCAGCCGTTCCGGAAGATCAGCCTTAAGAATCCTGGCCTGGGTTTGCTCGACATCGTAGGGAACGCGGTAGAAGGTAACCGTGGCGGGCTTGTCTCCGTCGGTTTCATACAGCGCAAACGCCGCCCGCCAGTCGTTGTCCCGAGGCTGTCCCACCGATCCAGGGTTGATGAGATATCGCTCTCCCGGAACCAGCGCCAGTTCCACGTGCGCAACCCCATCGCTGCTTTGATATCGCGGCGCGAAGGGAAGCGTCTTGCCATCTTTGTAAGCGAAGCCGCCCTGTAGATGAGTGTGTCCGAAGAAGATGACGTCGGAGTGGCCCGGCATGTGAAAGTCGAAGCCGGCCGTCGAATTGTTCAGCACGTATTCGTCTTCGTCGCGCGGGGAGCCGTGCACAAACTCGATGCCGGGCAGCTCGTCGCGGCGCAACGGTCCCTGCGGCAACGCCCTTAGCCAGTTCAGATGGTGGTTCTCCAGCGCGGTCTGGGTCCAGCGCGCCGACAAGGCCGCCACCAGGTTGAACTCCGACAGGGCCAGCAGGCCGGCGCAGGCGCGATCGTGATTGCCGCGCACCACCGGGCATCCCATGGCCCGCACCCGATCGCACACTTCGTTGGGCGAGGCATTGTAGCCCACGACGTCGCCCAGGTTCACCGCGCTATCGTGGGCGGGCGCAACCTCCATGCAGGCGTCCAAGGCCTCCAGGTTGGCGTGGATATCGCTGAGCACGAGCAAGCGCATGTCAGCGGACCTCCGGCGCAATCACGGGACAGCGCGCGAGATGTTCGGGAGCAACTTCGACCAGCGGCGGCAACGCGGCGGAACAGCTCGCAATCCGCAAGCTGCAGCGCGGCTCGAAGGCGCAGCCGGGCGGCAAAGCGGCAATCGCGGGGACGGCCCCTTCAATGGTCGGCAGCGGTTTGGCACGATCGGAGCGCAACGTTGGCACCGAGTTTAACAGCCCGCGCGTGTAAGGGTGCGCCGCATTGCGAAAAACATCTGTCGCCGTTCCCATCTCGACCACGCTTCCCGCATACATCACGCCGATGCGGTGCGAGATCTGCGAGACCACGGCGAGATCGTGCGAGATGAAGAGCATGGCCAGAGAGAATTTTTCGCGCAGTTCGGCGAGCAAGTCAAGGACCTGCGCCTGGATGGTGACGTCCAGCGCGGTCGTCGGCTCGTCCGCGATCAGCAGCGACGGACGATTCACGACGGCCATGGCGATCATCACGCGCTGGCGCTGGCCGCCGGAGAGCTGGTGGGGATAGTTGCGCGCGCGACGGTCGGCGTCGTCGATCGCAACCGTGCGAAGCGCCTCCACCGCCAGCCGCCACGCGTCGGCCTTGCTGACAGTGGTAGAGCGGGCCTTCAGGCCCGCGTCACGCCGCACTAAATGATCCGGGGCTTTAGCCCCGGCGCGCTCTGGATGGGCCAGCACGGCCTCGGCAATCTGGTCACCGACGCGCATCACCGGATTCAGCGCGGTCATCGGCTCCTGGAAGATCATGCTGATTCCCGCGCCGCGGATGTTACGCATCTCCGGTTCAGGCAAAAGGAGCAACTCTTCGCCGCGAAACCGGATGCTGCCATGCATGCGGGCTTGCGGCGGTAGCAGGCGCAAGATGGCCAGGGCACTAACCGATTTTCCCGAACCAGATTCCCCAACCAGTCCCAGCACCTCGCCCGCCGCGATGCAAAAGCCGACATCGCGGACAGCGGTCACGGTCCCCTGAGCGGTGACGAATTCGATGCTCAGGTTGCGAACATCCAGCAGCGGAGGCACACAGGTATGCTAGCAGGATAGGGGCTTTAGCTCATCGCACTTTGGCGTACATCACCTGGTCAAGAATGACGCCGTTCTTGATCGCGCTGCGGCGCTGGATCCCCTCGCGCTCGAAGCCGGCTTTCTCCAGCACTCGTATGGATGCCACATTGTGGGAGAAAACCGTGGCGAAGATGCGGACGATCTTGTAGTTGTCTAACGCCCAGTCCGACGCCGCGGTCACGGCGCGGCTGGTAAAGCCGCGCCCCCAGAAGGGTTCAGCCAGCCAGTAGCCCATTTCCAAACTCAGTCGCGAGATGTCCGTCCCCAGCTTGAATCCGATGCCGCCGATGGCCTCGCCGTCGTATTCGATCGCAAAGGACATCGCCACATCCATGGAGCGCACATAGTTTAAGTAGTCGATGCCGTCGCGCCGGGTGTAGGGATAGGGAAACTGATCGCGCAGGTTGGCCGCAATCCTCGGATTATTGGCACAGCGAATCAAGGCGTCGAGGTCGTCTCTGCGCCAATCGCGTACCCGCAGATCGCCAAGATCGAGCAGCATGAGAGGAATGTTGCTGCATGGCGGCGGTTCAATGCAAGCGGCAAACGATGGGGGACGTTACCGCTCGTCGTAATACCAGCGCCGCACTCGTTGCAGCACGGTAGCGGGCGCATCTGGTTTGGAGCTGAAACTGATATCCGAATTGCGATAGTGCTTCCACTGTTGGCGCACAACCAGGACTGACAGCGCGATCAAGAGGGTCATACGGACACAGATCAGGGCAAGGTCCGCGGTTTTGGAATAGCGAGTGGTGGCAGCAAAACTTAGCAGCACCAGGCAGCCCAGGAACAGCATCCATCCTGCCGCTTTACCCCGCATGATCGCCTCAGGGCCTAAAAGCCGTCTTTCTTGGGCCGCGGTCCGGCACGACTGAAGTCGGGCCCTGACACAAAGCTCCGTTGCAACGAATTAATGACTCAGTACACTAGTTGCTAGTTACTAGTTGCTGCCTTCAAATCGACATCACTTCCTTCTCTTTGCCCTTGGCCAGTTCTTCCATCTTCTTGATTTCGTCGTCGGTCAGCTTCTGGATCTGCTCCAGCGCGCCGCGCTCTTCGTCTTCGGTGATCTTCTTGTCCTTCATCGCTTTCTTGATCAGCTCGTTGCCGTCGCGGCGGATGTTGCGGACCGCGGTGCGATGTTCTTCCAGCACCTTGTGCAGGTGCTTCACCATGTCCTTGCGGCGCTCTTCGGTCAGCGCGGGCACGGGCACGCGCACCAGCTTGCCATCGTTCATTGGATTTAAGCCGAGATCCGCGCTGCGGATCGCCTTCTCGATAGCGCCGATCAAGCTAACGTCCCACGCCTGCACCGTTATCAGCTGCGGCTCCGGCGCGCTCACGTTGGCCAACTGGTTCAGCGGCATCTGCGAGCCGTAAGCGTCCACGGTCACGCTGTCCAGCATGTGCACGGACGCGCGACCGGTGCGCGTCGAAGCCATCTCCTGGCGAAAATCTTCCACCGCCTTTTCCATGCGGGTGCGGAGTTGCGCAAAGCTGTCCTTCAGGGCGGGGATTGCTGCCATCGACACTTGAGCCATTAACGTTCGCCTCAGAATGAAGTCACAAAACTCTCGATTATAAGCCGTCGGTCTGTCGGCCGTCAGCATTTGGCTGAATCGAGGAGTGTAGTTCGCACGACTCCTAAGAATCTCCTAACCTTCAGCGGCATCCGGATTGCCTCTGTTATGGATGCGATAGTGCCTTCCGGGCGCCGTCCTCCGCGCACATCTGTGGCGGGGAGGCGCTATCGCATTGGAGGCAACCATGTCCATAGCCGGAATCGCCAGCAGCAGCCTTTCTCAGCTCGCCAATATTCAACGTAACTACCAGCAGGTGCGGGGTGAGTTCAAACAACTGGGCCAGGATTTGCAAACCGGAAATCTGGCGCAGGCCCAGACCGACTTCGTCACCTTGTCGCAGTCCGCGGCCAGCCAGTTCGGCAGCAATAGTCCCGTCACCAAAACGCTAAACACGATTGGGCAGGCTTTGCAATCGGGCAACCTTGCAACCGCCCGGCAAGCGTTCTCTTCGCTTCCGGTCGGGATGGTGGGCGCTTGCGCGGAACCCCATCACAGTAAAGTCGGGAGCACGCAGAACCCGTTCGGGCAAGCCTTGAATCAGCTTGGGCAGGCCTTGCAGTCCGGCAATCTGTCGGCGGCGCAGCAGGCATTCGCGGCGATGCAGCAGACCTGGCAGCAGGTTGCACCCAATGCCATGCCAGTCCCAAGCGCCGGTGGGTTGACGACAGGAGCCTCGAGCGTCGGTATCAACGTAACCGTCTAGCTTGGTTTGCGAGGATTCAGGTATACCGTACTCGTTCTTCGGTGCTTAGGCGCGGGGGGACCTGTCAAATGCTATTTGAGCACGTCCGTTGCCGCCCCTCTTAATAACACAATCGACGGATATAGTCAGATCACCGTTGCGGTCATCGTATCGGTACTTTCCCCAGATATAAAGGGCGCCAGTTCTCACATCTGAACAGAAACTCATGTCCGTGTAACAGGAAGGACATGATTCGCTACCATGGCTCACCCCCATTCCCCTGTTCGAGAGTATTGGCAGTTCAAAGGAGGTCTTCCTCCCGCAGCGGCACGTGACCGATCCGACAACTCTAGTAGCCTTTATCGCATATTTCCGCGACCGGCGACTCGAACTCAAGCAACGTCGCGTCTCCCCTGGCGCGGAACTCTGCTACAACTTCCTCCTCTGAGATATTAATGCGGTGTGAAACTTCAAACGCAGCAAAGCGCAAGGCCTTGTCGTGGGCCCCAAGCGTATATTTGATCCGCTCCTCATCCCCCGGCAGACTGGACTCGACGTTCATGAATTGGCCTCCCGTTGAGTTGTATAGAAACACGACACTTTTATCATAAAGACGAAATTATCCGCGCCTCGAATTCTTGTTTAGGACACTTCCTTCTTTTTTTGCGAGGCTCTGGCGGCCACATCGACTCGCCCGATCTAAATCCAAGGCGCCCTCGCGCCGCATATACCTCTAAAGAGGTGGACTCGTACTTCCGGAAAGTGTTGTTTTTTGCTGCCGCGGTTGGCATACCTCGCCATTTCGCAGTTCTGGCTTCTTCCGGCCAATAAAAACTTGCCTTTATGTCAGTTATTAGTTGCGGTTACTACGACTAAAGGCTTAGGATGAAGAAGTTGGGACTGGCTCCTCGTACATTCCCAAATTAGTACCAAAATCTGCAATTCCACGTTCGAAAGTCAAACATTCCCTCATGCACAGCGCCACTCAATCTGTGTGCGAGTACTCCCAGGAGAGACTAAGATGGCGTGGTACGCGTATTGTATTACGGAGCAGCAGGGCCTCCAGAATGGTACGAGAGCCCGGCGTCCCTTCGCGATAGAGAACCTTCGAGGCGTGAATGGCGCTTCGATACTGGCCTACCCGAGCGGCGATTTCGCAGTCATCGTCAGCGAATATTCCACGGGACAAACTCTCACCCAACAAGCCATCGTCGATCACTCCCGCGTAGTCAGCGAGTGCTTTCGCACCCTCACCGTTCTACCTTTCCGTTTTGGCACCATCTTCGATACCGATGAAGCCTTGCGGCGCGCGGTAAGGGCGAACCGCAGGACCTTCCTGGAAACGGTTGACCGTTTGCGCGGCAAAGCCGAAATGCACTTCAAGCTTCTGGTGAAAGACGGCATGCTGGAAGAAGCGATTCTGGAATTGCCCAAGGGAGTGGGAGGCGAGTATCTCCGCCAGCTACGCGAACAAGCGTCGCGTGACAGGGAACGGCAGACCAAGGCGCGCGCTCTTTCCATGCAGGTTCACAAGCTGTTTTCTCCCCTGGAGGAAGACGTGATCTGCAAGCGAACCGACTCCGGTGGTATGCTCATTGATTTTGCCCATCTGATCGAATCCAACTCCGTGGCCAAGTATCAGAACCGCTATGGCACGGCCACACGGCATTTCAAAGATTGCCACGTCACAATTACCGGCCCCTGGCCTCCGTATCACTTCATGCCGGGCAAGCTCCGCACCGTTTCGGGCAGCTAGGTTTCTCTTCTGAAAGGGTGGCCGGTCGAGGCCGCCCTTTTCGATTCCCCATCCATTACACCCCTATTGCAGAAAATTCTCTCCAGCAATCGCTCGTCCGAGTGGCCGCGGACCCACAATCAATCCACGCAAACCATCGTTCGTAATTCCAGGATTGGGCGGTTTTCCGCCTTCAGGGCCGCTTTTCTTGCGTCTAAGGTGTAGTTGATCCGAAAGACGAGTGTCTAGCATCCAATTGCTGAATTGGCCGATATGCCAAATGAGTGTGACGGGTGGAGTTGACGTGCGTTCTTCCGGACGAATATGATTCCCGTTCGCACACTGCATTTTTCGCCCGTCAGGCCAGTCAGGCTGCCGTGCGGGAATCGTAGGGGTACGGTACTTATGGAGAGAAAGAAACTCGAAACCTTCAAGAAGCGATTAGAGGAGCGCCAGCGGGAGTTGCGGTATGCCATGAATCGTACCGCTCAGGATGGCCGGGACGCCGACGTGGAGTCCGCACAGGACATCGCCGACCGGGCTGCCAACTCGTACAACAAGGAATTTCTGTTCCATCAAAGCAACAACGATCGCCAGTTGTTGCAGATGGTGGACGGCGCACTCGAACGGATCCGCGAAGGCAGTTTCGGCCAGTGCATATCCTGTGGCGCCGAGATCAACGCCAAGCGTCTGGAGGCAGTTCCCTGGACGCGCCATTGCATCGAGTGCCAGGAAAAGCTGGAAAAGGGGATCCTCGAGCACAGCAGCATCTAAGCCATTTGCGTGGAGAATGCGAAGCCGCCCCGTGAGGGCGGTTTTGTCGTTTGTGGAATCAGCAGCAAGAGCCGGTGAAGATTTGGCAAACTTGAATTAGCGTACACATTGGTGTACACTCTACCGAGAGCATAATTTATGGTTGCACTCAAAGTCGGCGTCCGTGAGTTTCGCGAAAGAATCGCCAGTTTTCTGGAGTCAGATACTCCTGTAGCCATCACCCGCCACGGCGAGACTCTCGGAATTTATGTTCCTACCCGCAGCAAACACCCAAAGACGGCTGATATTTCCGAACTACGGGCCGCGGCAGACCGCCTGTCGGAGGCTTTAGCGGATGTTGACGAAGAGGAGTTGATGGCCGAATTCAAACACCTGCGCCGGCGAGGCAAGGGTGTGTCTCGTTGAGATGATTGTTCTCGACGCCAACATCCTGATTCGTGATGCGGAAATCGAGGCTACGGTAGTTCCCCTCAATCCTCCGAGGGAGGCTTTTGTCGTTGGCTAGCCAAGAGTCGTGGGATCAATAGCGGTAATCTCACGATAGCGCGTGAAATCTTGGACATTGAACGTCAGAACGCTACCAACCCGATGCGTTATCATCGCGGCCACCAGTCGGGCATCGTGCGTGTTTTTGCCCGAAACGCGGTAAACAACGACCAAACGCTCCCATTCCTCCTGTATCGGAACCTCCGGCAGAAGAATGAATAGCCGTTTGAGAGCATCATCCTCGGCCATAGCCTGCTTCGTTATCAAGCCAAGACCGTTCTCATCCACGGGTCGTGTAATTGCAGCCCAGAACTCAACCAGGTTCTGCGCTGCAAGATGCAGCACTTCGCCTCTTCCGCGGAGGGTAACGAGCGCTCGTTCGGCTATAGGGCAATGCGGGTGATGTGGCTGTAAGAGCCGCAATAGGATGTTCGTGTCCAGAAGGACAGCCATTTATAGGCCGCGTGTTCCGTAGTTGGACTCCCGGCTGACGGCCTCGTCCGACAGTAGAGGCGTCGAAGCCGAGTGACCATGAACCCAGGCGTGGAGCTCCTGTGACCACTGCTCGGCATCCATCGCAGCCGTCGATGCAAGCTGCGCCTCCAGCCGTTGCCGGATAGCCTCAAGGCCAGCATCTACAACGTCGTCCGCATCGCGAATCACGCCAGCCTGAATTGCCTGCCCGATGACTCGCTCCTGCTCCGAATTGAGATGAATTGTCATGCACCGTAACGTTTCTGTTCGGTCACTATCCCCCTACAATAGTGGGCCACTTCACCCAAGTCAACGCATGGCGTTGCCTTTTGTAGCCGGCGCTATCAAACGATTTCAGGTCCCTAATTATCGAATGCGGCGCAAGTTCACAGGAGCCGCCCCGCTCAGTCTTCCGTCCGCGGCTTCATCTGCCCGCACCGCAGATACCGGTTGTGCCAGCCCAGCGATTCGCTCATAAGATGCGGTGTGTGCCGGCCATAAGAGAGCCGTTCGGCACGATTCAGGTAATCGACCAGCAACGGCTTGTAATCGGGCGAGGCGCACTTCTCGATGATCAGGTGGGCGCGCTGGCGTGGCGAGAGTCCGCGCAAGTCGGCCAAACCCTGCTCGGTCACGATCACGGATACATCGTGTTCCGTGTGATCCACGTGTGAAACCATCGGCACGATGGTTGAAATACTGCCCTTTTGGGCGATCGAGGGCGCCATGAAAATAGAGACATATCCATTGCGCGCGAAGTCGCCGGAACCGCCGATACCGTTCTGAATGCGCGACCCCATCACGTGGGTCGAGTTCACGTTGCCATAGATGTCAGCCTCGATCATGCCATTCATCGCGATGACGCCAAGCCGGCGGATGATTTCGGGGTGGTTGGAGATTTCCTGCGGCCGCAGCACAATCTGCTTGCGATAGCTCGCCATATCGGCATTGACTTCGGTCAGCATCTCCGGGCTCAACGAAAATGCGGTTGCCGAGGCTGCGACGAGTTTGCCCGATTTCAGCAGGCGAATCATGCCATCCTGAATTACTTCGGTGTAGGAGGTGAAGCCTTCGAACGGACCTTCTTCCAGGCCGAACAGCACGGCATTGGCGATGTTCCCCACGCCCGACTGCAGCGGCAGCAGGTTAGCGGGAATGCGTCCCTTCTTCACTTCCCAGGCAAGGAATTCGAGAATGTGTCCGGCAATGCGGCGCGAGTTTTCGTCCGGAGCTTTGAACGGACTGTTGCGGTCCGGCGAATCGGTGAGCACGACAGCCGCGATCTTTTCCAGCGGCATTTCAAGGTAGGGGCTGCCGATGCGCTGCCCGGTGTACGTCAAGGGAATCGGTCCGCGATTGGGCGGCGGTTGCAGGCCGTAGTAAATGTCGTGCATGCCTTCCAGCGCCGCGGGCTGCCACGCGTTCACCTCGATGATCACGCGCTCGGCCTGCTCGATCCAAGGTCTTGTTGTTGCCAATGGACGAGCTCGGAACCAGGCGGCCGTCTTCCAGCACCGCCGTCACTTCAATCAACGCGAGATCGAGTTTGCCCAGGAACCCGTACTCCACAAACTGCGCGACATGGCTCAGGTGGATGTCCATGTACTCCATCTCGCCGGCGTTGATGCGCTTGCGCGTTTCCGGATCGGACTGATACGGCAGCCGCAAGTGAATACCACCTGCCATGGCGAGGGCGCCATCGAGTTCAGGACCGGTGGAGGCGCCGGTGAAGATGCTGACTTGGAACTTCTGCCCACGCAGGTTAGCGTCGGAGATGCGACGCGCCAGCGCCATCGGCACAGCCTTGGGGTAGCCGGAGCCGGTGAAGCCGCTCATGCCGACCTGGTGACCGTTGTGGATCAAAGCGGCCGCATCTTCGGCGCTCATGATTCGGTTTGCCAAGCTTGAATTCAGTACACGGGATGTGGTGGTCGGGACCACAGCAGTTGACATAGAAGTGCCTTTCAAACGAAGAAATTGTCTGCGCGCGAATATGTATTAACCATAGGCAAGTGATCAGACAGTCGTCAGTGAGGCAGGTCACAAGCCGGGTGGAACTGGGCGGCAGGGGCAGCGCTGACTGGGATGGGAGGTTAGAAGAAAAAAGAGACCTGGAGCGCTCCCACTTCAGGTCTCTCTAGTACGTGATGCAGCATCGCTTGGCTACAGTCACGGTCTCCGGGCCATCGGAGAGTCTGTTCGTGCCTTCCGACGTCGCTGGGCGACGTCTGTCGGGTCTTCCTCGGCTACGATTGCGAAATTACTTACTGCAAACCAAGTGCCAATGGGAAGCTACTGCAACGCAATTTAGAAGTAGCTTAATTTCCATTCAGATACGAACGCTTGATTGGAACAGGAAGAATTAGCCGCGCTCAATTCCGGCTATTTTCCTATCCGATTGGATAGTTGCAACTATCCGTCTGGTTAGGCCCTTTCCAGCGGCTGGGTAGTGTTGCCGTTTGGATGAAACTACATCTTCACCGGAGGCTAAGATTCCACGCGCGACCTGCGAGGAAGTCAGCTACACTAGCTGCCTTGGGGGATGCGGACTTGGACTCGAGAGTGATAGTGGTTTCGGGACCTTCGAAGGGAACTGTCGTCAGGCTCACCGGCGACCAGCTCTCGGTCGGTCGGGATTCCGCCAACCATCTTAGCCTGCGCGATCGCGCGGTGTCGCGACGGCACTTCGCCATCAGCAAGACGGATGCTGCGTTCCAACTCATCGATCTGGAAAGTCATAACGGCACGTTCGTAAATGGCATTCCGGTGCGGCGTAAATTCCTGACGCACGGTGACACGGTCCGTGTCGGCCGCTGTGAGTTGGTCTTCCTGATCACCGAGGACGATCAACAGACTGTCCAACCTGTGCAGTTTAAGGAGCAAGAGACAGTCGATCTCTTGACAACGTCCAGCGTGCGCGCCTACTCCTCGCGGCCGTGCGATGGCACCGATGTCGGGCGGATGGCCCGCGATCTGAACGCTCTTTTCAAGATCGCCAACACCATTAATTCCGTTCGTGATCTTGAGGTGCTACAACAGCTCCTGCTGCAATTGATCGGCGAAGTTGTACCCGCGGACTCCGGCGCCATTGTGATCCTGCGCCACGCCGATGAGGAGCCCACTTCCAGTTGCGTCTGGCAGCGGCACCCCAACGCTGCCGCACAGATAAGCATTCGGCGTGAGATTGTGCAGCGCGCCTTGTGGGAGCGTTCGCCCATCCTCAGCCGGCCGCTCCCCGATTCGGGCGCGAAGGAAAGCATTCTTTGCGTACCGTTGGTGGGGGTGGAAAGGACGGTCGGAGTTCTGTACATGGCCGCTGACGGCTCAGCGGATAAGTTTGAAGACGGACACGTCCACTTTCTGAATTCGGTTGCTGGCATCGCCGCAGTCACGCTGGAAAATGTTCTCGCGACCGATTCCCTGCGCAGCGAGAATCGCCGCTTGCAGGCGGAACTGGACCTGGAGGGAGTGATTATTGGCGAAAGCAAACCCATGCATCAGGTCGAGAACTTCATCGCCCGGGTGGCGAAGAGCGATTCCACCGTCCTGATCCGCGGGGAGAGCGGCACCGGTAAGGAACTGGTGGCGCGGGCCATTCATCGCAATAGCTTGCGCGCCGACAAACCGTTCGTCGCCATCAACTGCGCCGCCATTCCCGAAGCACTGCTGGAGAGCGAGTTGTTTGGCCATGAAAAAGGCGCGTTCACCGGAGCTATTGCCACCAAGAAGGGAAAACTGGAGATTGCCGAAAGCGGAACCATTTTCCTGGATGAGATCGGCGAGCTGGCGCCGATACTCCAGGCAAAGATCCTGCGCGCCGTGCAGGAACACGAATTTGAGCGCGTGGGCGCGACGCGTACGCTGAAGCTGGACGCCCGGGTGATTGCGGCAACCAACAAGAACCTGGAAGATGCCATCAAGGCAGGCCAGTTTCGCCAGGACCTTTACTATCGCCTGAACGTGGTCTCCGTGGTGGTGCCGCCACTGCGCGAACGCCCCGACGACATCCCTCTGCTGGCAATGTATTTCGCGGCAAAGTATTCGGAAAGGTGTAACCGTCCGTTGAAGGGTATTTCTTCCGCCGTGCGTTCGCTGTTGGTGAGCTATAGCTGGCCGGGTAATGTGCGCGAGCTGGAGAACGCCATTGAGCACGCCCTGGTTCTGGGGACCAGCGAGGACATTGTTCTCGACGACTTGCCTGACGCCCTGCTGGAAATGCAACCAGCCGAGAGCAGCAGCGTGAAATATCACGACCAGATCAACCATCTAAAGAAGCGGATGATTGCCGATGCGGTGAAGCAGAGCAAGGGAAGCTATACCGAAGCCGCCAAAATGCTGGGTGTCCACCCTAACTACCTGCACCGCCTCATTCGCAATCTGGACATCAAGTCAGACTTAAAGAAGGATGATGGGAACTGAGGTCGGCCGATACGGCCAAAGTATTCGTTGGGCTGCTGTTCGCGGCGTGATACTGTTTCTGGGAATTGCGGGATATGAGCAAGCACATGATTTCAAGCTGCAGACGAAGCGCTTTTGCTGTTCTGGCGGGTCTTCTTTTCCTGCTTACAGGGTGTCATCGCGGCACGAAAGACTCTGGACCGCTGTACATCATGCTCATGTTTAATGGTGGCGCTTGTTCACAGAACGGTTCTTCAGATGTTGTTGAGATCGATCCGGACCGGGCCGTGATCTATCAGACTGCAGCCGAGCTCACCGATTTTGAAGTACGATTTGCGGCGTGCCCGTTTAGTTCCTGCCCCGCCAGTAGTCCACACGGAAGGGCTGTCAATGTCGGGCCGCCGAATCCGGGTACAGTCGGTACGACATTCATGTATACCGGCATCACGATGAACCATCAGTCATGCAACAATGCCGGCACAATGGGTTTGCGCGTAAAGCTTGCTCCCTAGCGGCATTGCTATAGCTTGCTTCTTTTAGTCCTCTGCCAGGTTGACTATCGCGGGATTTCGCAAAGGCATAATTCTTTGCTATTTGCTTGACAGCCGCCTCAATCGTGCTAGTGTTTCTAAAGATTTAAGAAAGTGAGGCGACCTATGGCGTCACGTTACAGTTGGCTCGCTCTCGCGGTTCTGGCCGCATCTCTTGTTGGTCTAACGAGTTGCCAGCGCACGAGCGCGGCCCAACCTGCTACTCAGACCATCAGTCTGAGCTACAACAATGGCTCTTGCCAGCAGAACGGCTCTTCCGGAGTAATTGAGGTCTCCCAGAGCCAGCCGGTGGTGTTTCAGGGAGCTAACACACTAACCCAATTCCAAGTGCAGTTTAGTAGCTGCCCGTTGAGCTCCTGTCCTGTAAGTAGTCCGAATGGAGCGGCCGTTAATGTGGGACAACCGACCGGGACAGTGGGTACCACCTATAACTACAGCAGCATTACCATTAACAATCAGTCGTGTAATAGTGGTGTCGGGGCGATGGGGCTGCGCGTCAAGCCATAGCCTCAACCCTGGGCGACGGTAGCACGAAATTGCTGGTCCTGCCGCAAGTTGGAGAAATCCGGACTGTCACGAATGATGGTGCGGGAATATCCAGCTTGCACAGCTTTGCTCAAGTACGATAGCGCCTGTTCACGCTGATTGAAGTGGTTGTACACGACGGCTGCCCGAAAAAGAACCTCGCCGTTGGAGGGTGCCAGCGCCAGCGCCTTTTGCAAATAGCCATATGCCGTCTGCTGATCGCCTAACATGGCTGTGTAGTTAGCCAGGTAGGCTAATGTCAGGGCGTCCTCCGGATTAATCTCTGCCTGAGAATTCGCGATCGATATCGCCTTCCGGTAGTTTACAACTGATTCGCCGCGGCGGCTTATACTCCAGTAGAGTGCATCGGCAAGGTTCCCCCAGACCATCCAGTCGTGGTTGTCAAGCTTCAACGCCTGCTGCAGTGCCGATATAGATTCCGGATAGCGATTCATCAGCGTATAGGTGTAACCCAGATCGCCATAGGCATCGGAGCTCGGGCGCAAAGCTATCGAGCGATTGAACGCTGCTATCGCCTCCGGATAGCGGCCTTGCGCGACATAAGCTGATCCCAAATTGAAGAAGCTGAGATAATTGCCGGGTGCAAGCTCGGTCGATCTCAGAAATGCGTTGGCAGCGTCGGAGTAGCGGCTCTGGTCAAAGTAGAACGCGCCCATCCAATCGTACACGGCCCAATACTTTGGCCGCAGAGCGATTGCCTGCTTGTAGGCGGATTCGGCGCCGGCAAAGTTACCAAGGCTCTTATAGGCATCCGCTAAACCGCGAAGTGCGTCTTCATTCCCCGGCTCCGCCTGGAAGGCACGCTGGAATTCTTGTACCGCCTTATCGTACTTCCCGGTTCCGTTGTAGACGTTTCCCATGCAGATATGGCCTTCAACCAATTCCGGGTTTAGCGACAGCGCCTTCTCGCAACTACGCGAGGCTTTGTTGACCCAATCGGTTCCACGGTAGAAGATACGGAAGCCTTCACCGTAAGCGCTGCCCAGCGCCGCGTAGCCCAAAGCGTAATTCGGATCGATCTTCACTGCCTGAGTGAACTCGGCAACGGCATTGTCGATGTCATCCGGCTTGCTGAACTCCAACTGATAGCCGCGTCCCCGGATGTAGGCTTCGTAGGCTGCCGGCTGCGTATCCTGTCGCACGGTCAGTTTTCGACGCTGCTCCGGATCGATTCGCACCGGCAACATGTCAAGGGCCTCGCTCACCACACGGTCCTGCAGTCCGAAGCCGTCGTCGGCATTGACCGTGATGGTGCGGGCGGCCAATTGCCGGTGAGTCCTGGCGTCCACCAGGTAACTGTTGATACGAATGGTCTCTCCTTCTTTTTGTAGGCTGCTCTCCAGCACCAGGTCGGCGCCAAATTCGCGGCGCGCATCGTCTGCCGTTTTCACGCTTTGATCGCGAAGATCGCGAGGCGAGACCACCTGGATGGAGTCGCCGTTGCTGGCTTCCACCAGCTTGGCTGTGAGGGTTTCCATCAGTCCCAAGCCCAGAGCATTGGTTGCGCTATCCTGCCCCACCGTGTCGATGGGCAACACGGCCAGAATCCTCTGCTGAGGCACGAACCGCGACTTAACCAGAAATCCAATCGCGATTCCAAGCAGCAACACTGTGGCCAGCCCCCAAACCAGCTTTCGCGTTCGTCTCTTCCTGGCCAGTTCCACCACGCCTGTGCGGCGCAGGGTTTCGGTTGCGATTTGATCGCCGGCCACCAGCCGGCCCAGGTCGGCGCACATCTCGCCGGCGGACTGGTAACGCCGGTCGCGGTCCCGGTCCAGCGCCCGCAGGATCACTGCCTCCAGAGCAGGGCTGATCTGGGGATTGAGGAGGGATGGCCTGACCGGGTCGTAATGAAGTATGGCATCGATCACCAGTGACGGTTGCTTGTCAGGAAAAGCGCGCTTGCCGGTGGCCATTTCGTAGAGCACTGCGCCTGCCGCCCAAACGTCCGCGCGCTCATCGCCCGCTTCAGTTTTCAACAACTCCGGCGCCATGTAGGGCAGCGTCCCGCTTAGCGACATATCTTTGGTGAGATTGCACGTCTCTGCTTTTTCGTCGACAGGTTCATTCAGGTGGGCCAGTCCAAAATCGAGGATCTTGACTTGGCCGTCGCGATTAATGCGAATGTTGCCCGGCTTCAGATCGCGATGCAGGACATGCTCACGGTGAGCCGCCGCAAGTCCGCTTAACAACTGCACGCCAAGCTCCAGGACCATCTTTGGCGGCAGCGGCTGGCCGCCGATTTTCTCGTCCAGATTGACGCCTGGAATGTACTCCGTAACCAGGTAGTCAACGCCATTCTGCTGGCCGAAGTCGAAGGCCATGGCAACGTTGGGGTGGTTGAGCCTGCCGACCGCCAGCGCCTCCTTGTGGAACTGCTCCCGGCTGGTCTCCTGGCTGAATAGACTCTGGGGCAGGATTTTGAGCGCTACATCGCGACGGAGTTGCTCATCATGGGCGCGAAAAACCACGCCCATGCCACCGGACCCGATCTGTTCGATCAGGCGGTAATGTCCAAAAACGTCGCCGATGCTGGGGGGTGGCACCGTAATTTATCCCGGATACTAGGACGCTGAGAGAAATGCGTCAATCAAGGCGGGCAGCGAAAGGCACAGTCTGCGCACCGAGCTCTCCAGTGTATACCTTGGGGCGTGCGCGACCGTCTTGCACCAGAAGCCGGCGGCCGCCTCACACCTTGAGAAAGATGTGTCTGCGATACAGCCACCACACCGGAAGGAAACACAGCCCCAGGACAACCAGCGAATGCAGCAGCGAAGCCAGCCCAGCCGACTCCATCCACGCCAGTGAATGCAGGAAGATGTAACCCTTCCAGCTCAACCAGCCACCAATCAGCTCCGCGATCACGTAGGCGGCAATCGCGTTCATGCCGAAGATCAGGAATGGTTTGCTCCACCAGCCACGATGCAGGTTGATATCGCTGACCCAATAGCACGCCGCCAGGCAAATCAGCGCGCAACCCGCCGTGAACAATACGTAGGAGCTGGTCCACAGGTTCTTGTTGATGGGAAACCAGATTCCCCACAGTTCGCCGGCAATCACGCCAAGCACTCCGCAAGCGAACATTCCTGCCAGCTTCTGCTTCGCGCTTCGCTCTGAGCGCAACCACTCGCCCGTCAGGACGCCGCAAAGGGCAGTGGCAATCGCCGGCAATGTGCTGAGAATTCCCTCTGGATCGCGGGTTGGTTCCCACATATGACCGAGCATGAATTTGCGGTCAAGGTAGGCTGCTAGATTCGCATCGTAGTGCAGCAGCGGAATATCGCGGCCCGGCACGCCATAACCCGGCACCGGCACGTAGCGCATCAGTATCCAATAGCCCAATAGCAGGCCTACGATCCATGCCGCACGACTGCGGACGCTGGAGAACAAAGTAATCAGTCCCGCAGCGCAATACACAATAGCAATTCGTTGCAGTACGCCAGGGAT
>Ga0187857_10002330_pt1 | contig 17193 bp, 11 predicted proteins | sample June2016WEW_8_10_FD_132984 | JGI IMG/M metagenome (GOLD analysis project Ga0187857, IMG submission 132984) | Peatland microbial communities from SPRUCE experiment site at the Marcell Experimental Forest, Minnesota, USA - June2016WEW_8_100 | ecosystem: Environmental > Terrestrial > Soil >...
CGACTGCCATCCAGCCAGCGGCCGATGATCGCGGCGCCAGCCATCACGAGCAATCCGAAGCCGACTGCCCCGCCGAGCATGATCTGTGCCGCCACTCGCGAATCGTTCAATCCCCTCGCAGTTAGGAAAACGGCCAGCATGCCGGCCGCGACGCCAACGGAGCCCAACAACGGTGCGGCAACGATGAAGGCGATCCTCGTGCGGCGTCGGCGAAACGCGAAAGCGCCGACTACTCCGATGACCAACCCGGCCACGGGCCATTCAAGGAGCGACGTGTTAAAGGACTGACCAACCTGGACTGCAGCCAGGCTCACCATGGCAGTGCTGACCGCACCCAGGAGTGCCGCGCGCGGCTGGCGATTCAACAGGCCCAGGGCGATCGCGGTGGCTCCAACCGCACAGGCGGTGCGTGGAGCCCAGGAGCCCAAGAACCCGCCCACGATCCAGCCCAAGGCCGAGAGGCCGAGACCTGCAGCCGCCCATAGCAGCAGCGGGCGGCCTCGATACCCTTGCGGCGTTTCGCCGCCGGAGACTTTAGCAGGAAGGAGGAAAGCCCCTATAGGGGCCCAAAAAGATGCGTGCATGACTCTCTTCGTATCCCCCGATCGGAGCCCTTACATAGCCACCCAATAGTACGCCCACCGCGCAGGAAAGTTCCGTCTAAGTCCCGATGGCGGGCAAATCAGAAGTTATGGGCTACGGGAGATTCCTAACGGCACGGGCCAGAAGTCGGCATCCAGGAAATCGATTTCGATTAGGAACGAAAAACGCCCATATCACCAGCGATCTTCGGATTAGTGGGACGCCCACCACTAGATGCAGCGGAGAAGTTCTTGGATGCGGAATCCTCGACTCGTTATCCGCGGGTAACGACACGGAGTGAGCTGGACAATTCTTGTGATTCCCTTCGCTCTTGAATAGAACCCAATGATCGAAGGACACGAAAAGGCACTGCGGAATTCTGTTGCAGAGAATTTGCAGGTTTTCTCGACAATATGAGGAGTGGAGAATTGTTCTCTGGTGACTTTTCAGAGCGAAGATTGCGGAGTTTGGCCGGAATTCAGCAAGAATCCTGATGTGTCTCTATAAACCATTGATTATAAAGACTTTATGGCGGAGCGAGAGGGATTCGAACTCGAAGTATCTTTTTGAGGCGAAAGTCCTTGAAATTCCCCGCTAATTCGCGCCCACATTCGCCTGTTTCGCCGGCGGAGAATTTCCTCGATTATTCACTGAAGATTCGCCTTTCTCCAATCGACGTATTCCCGGTGAATCTGCCCCGGATTAGACCCCTCTGGCCGCTGAATCTTTGTGGTTTGGATGCACAGAAGTTCGCTTGACTTTATGGCCCAGCAGAGCGGAAATGGACATGCCACGAAGGATGCAAGTCCATGGAAAAGAACAAGATAACCAAACCCAAACCCACCAGACAGCAGGCGGTTGACCGCCTTTTGGAACAGCTACCGACAATGGAGCGAAAGGAGCTTCTGAAGCTTTGGCGCGATCTATTCGACCGGGTGTCCAGCCCGGCTCTGCGCCGCGAAACGCTGATCCCGATCCTGGCCTACCGGATTCAGGAGAAGGCTTTCGGAGGGCTCAAGGAGTCCACCCTCCGGAAGCTACGCGAGCTGGCCGACGAAAGCGTCGTTGGTGAGACGCCTGTCCAGAAATGCCTGCGTCCGAAGATCGGCACCCGCTACGTCCGCGAGCACGCCGGCAAGCTGCACGAGGTCACGGTCCTCGAAGCCGGCTACGAATACGACAACAAGATCTACCGCAGCCTCTCCGAGATTGCGCGCGCCATCACCGGCACCAAGTGGTCCGGGCCGGCTTTCTTCGGTCTGAAGCGCAGGGCAAGGAGCGTAGCGGCATGAACTCACGTATTCGTTGCGCTATCTACACCCGTAAGTCCTCGGAAGAAGGTCTGGAGCAATCCTTCAATTCGCTCGACGCCCAGCGCGAAGCCTGCGAAGCATACGTCAAAAGCCAGCGGCACGAGGGCTGGCAACTGATCGCCACGCACTACGACGATGGTGGTTTCTCCGGCGGCAACATGGACCGGCCCGCGTTGAATCACCTAATGGCCGACATTCACGCCGGCAAGGTCTCGGTCGTGGTGGTTTACAAAGTTGACCGGCTGACCCGCTCGCTGGCAGACTTCGCCAAACTCGTAGAGCAATTCGATAAGTTCGGTGTCAGCTTCGTTTCGGTCACGCAGCAGTTCAATACGACAACATCGATGGGCCGACTCACGCTCAACGTCCTGCTATCATTCGCGCAGTTCGAGCGCGAGGTCACCGGCGAGCGCATACGCGACAAGATCGCCGCGTCAAAGAAGAAGGGGATGTGGATGGGCGGCACCGTGCCACTCGGATACACGGCCCAGGATCGGAAACTCATCGTCAACGAACCGGAAGCCGTCACGGTGCGCACCATCTTCAATGAGTTTCTGCGCCTTGGCAGTGTACATAGCCTCGAGGACTGGTTGCGCGAAAACAACATCCTCAGCCGACGCGATCATCACTTCTTCCGCGGTCCGCTCTACACGGTGCTGCGTAATCCACACTACCTTGGTCTGATCAAACACAAGAAAGAATCCTACCCCGGCGAGCATCCGGCCATCATCGACCGAGCAACCTGGGACAAGGTGCAGGCGCTGCTCGACGCCAACATTCAAGGTAAGCGCCGCAAGGTACGTGCCACCAAGGAAAGTCTTTTTACTGGCATTCTCTTCGACGCGACGGGTACGCTCTACACTCCGACCCACGCCAACAAGAACGGACGCCGTTATCGCTACTACACCTCGCAGGCCGTCATCAAGAAGACCGAAAAGAGCAATGCCCCGGCCCGCATTCCAGCGCCAGACGTGGAAAATGCTGTCGTCGACCGCATTCTTAATTGGCTGCAAACGCCCGCCGATTTGCTCGCCGCGCTTCGTAACGAAATAACCGCGCCGCCGCCAGAAGGTTTCTTCGACCGTATCATCGCGCAAGCTGCTGCGACGGCGCAGAATTGGCGCGAGCGCATCGCTGCTGACCGCACGCAGTTTCTCAAGACGGTCATCGATCGCGTTGTCATCCAGCAATCTCACGTCGAGGTGCGCTTACGCGTGACAGCGCTGGTCAACGAGATTCTCGGCGACGATCAGCCAGGAAGAGACTTCCCGCCGTTCGCTTTGGTTGAGTGCCCGTTTCGCCACGTTCAGCAGGGCCGCGCTCTACGTCTCATCATCGGCAACACCAGCATCACGACCGACGCCAGCCGCCAAGCCATCCTCAAAGCCATCGCTCGCGCACGCCGCTGGTATGAGCAGATCACCACAGGCAAAGCTACGAATATCGCGCAATTGGCCGGCATCGACGGCGTGTCACCCCGCTTTATCCGCACGCAGATGAAGCTGGTTCAACTGAGCCCGCGGTCGATCGAGTACTTAATGACCCGGCCCGAGTCACTCCCTCTCTCGCTCGATAATCTGCTCGCTGCGATCCCGATGGACTGGCGCGAGCAGTCGCTCGGCCTGCCGGCAAAGTCCGCATGACGAGCACGCCAATTTTTCAACCTGCCAATCTCTCCAGCAGTCTGCAGGCTGCTTGGACTTTTCCCGCCAGTTAGCGTCGGAAGAGCCTGGAATTCGCAACGACCTCTTGGAAGCAGCCGCTGCCAGATCCAGGCCGAATCATGCCTCTGGTCGAAAAGTCAAATTTCTCCAGTCCCATTCCATATAGGAAGGGAACTGCCGAAACTGCCATCAGAGAAGTGCCGACAAAACGGCGCATAGGCCTCCCGCCGGAGAGCGCTCTCCATTTCCATTGCGATCGGGAATCTTGCAGATTTGCGGGGAAATGCAGCGGTATCGCCGGTTTGCATCTCGTAAGTTATTGATTCTAAATATACATGGCGGAGAGGGAGGGATTCGAACCCCCGATACCCTTTCGGGTATGCCGGTTTTCAAGACCGGAGCCATCAACCGCTCGGCCACCTCTCCGCGGTCTGCGGACTGTCTTCGATTGTACGTCGAATCAAGCCAATCTATGGAATCGGGCCGCCCGGTCCGTCGACGCGACCGCGGCTGCCCAAACAAAAAGCGGGAGCGCGCGGCTCCTGCTTCCTGTTCTTGCCCCGTCGTCTACTTTTTGCCTTCGAGCTCATCGGCCAGCCCTTCCACACCATATATCTTGCGCAGAGCCTCGAGCATTCCGGCAGAGTGAACGGCGACCGCACGGTTCTTCGTGCCGTCGTAAACAAAGTCTCCCGCCAGCGACTCGATGTTACCGTCGAAGATCAGCCCTACCAGCTCGCCCTCTCGGTTCACCACCGGCGACCCGGAATTGCCGCCAATAATGTCGTTCGTTGATACGAAGTCCATTGGCGTCGCCAAATCGAGCTTGTCGCGCGCCGCTGCCTCCTTCGGCGTCAGATCCCACGGCGTTTTGTTGCTGAAGCTTGCCGAGCGATCGTACAGACCGTAGAACGTCGTGACGGGCGGAGCGATGGTCCCGTTGTACGGATACCCATCGACCGTGCCGTAGCTCAGCCGTAGCGTGAACGTGGCGTCGGGGTATGCGTTCTTTCCATACACGGCGAAGCGCGCCTTGCCCAGCTTCTCGCCCGCCGCTTCGAACACGCTGTTGACCTTGTCGCGCATGTACTCGTAGTTCGCGCGCCATACTGGATCTGCGCGGCGCGCGGCCGCAATCATGGGATCGCTGGAAGCGGCCACCGCCGCCTCGCCTCCATCGAGCAGGCTCTTGCGGAACGCGGGATCGACGAGCTTGGTCCCGTCTACGAGAGCATCCACCGCCTTGTCGATGTCGCCACCGTGCACGATCGCCCGTAGGTACGCGTCGTCTACCCCCAGCTTCTCTTTCGCGAGGTTAAGCGCGTTCTTCATGAACATCTTCTCAACCGAAGGGTAGATGGGCGCCGGAGACAGCAACTGGTAACGCAGCGAATCCAGCCCTGCTTCGTGATACTGCGGCAGGCGCTCGCCGTCGGGCTTCTTCACCTCCGCCACGTACTGCACAATCTCCATGGCGAGTGTGAAAAGCTGGCTGTCGCCGCGGCGAAAAAGCTGCTTCTTGAACTCCGGTTTAGCCACGTCCACCGCGCGCGCCACCTCTGCCCACGCGTCTCCATATTCCTTCTCCAGCTCCGGATTCGCCTTCACCTTCGCGCGCAGGTCATCTTCCTCAGCCTGTTTCTTGGCGACGATCGTTTTATCGGAAAGCGCCTCCTCGCGGCCCAGGTAGACCTTCAAGCTGTTCTGCAAAAAGAAGATCGTGCTTTCAACCTTTTGGTCCTGGTCTGGGCCCTGCTTTCCGAATTCCTGCGCCGCGGCAATGCGCCGCTGCAGATATTCAACGATTGCCGGCCCCCGAAGTTCGCGCTCTATCAACAGCTGGGCCATCGTGTCTTGTCGCGAAGTCGAACCGGGGTTCCCTGGCACGAACACAAGGTCGCTCGGCCCGGCGCCTTTCGTGCTCCACTTCAGATAGTTCTCCGTGTGCAGTGGTTTCCCGTTGTCGTACACGCGGTACAAGGCCATGTCGAGGTCATAACGCGGATAGGTGAAGTTGTCCGGATCGCCGCCGAAGAAGGCTGCCTGCTCTTCCGGCGCAAACACCAGGCGCACGTCGGTATACGCCTTATACTGATAGAGCCAGTACTCGCCGCCGTTGTAGAGGGTCACCACATCGGAGCGCAGGCCGGTCTTGTCCTTGCTCTCCTTTTCAATCGCCGCGATCTCGGCCTCGCGCGCCTTCAGCGCCTTGGCGTCATCCGTAATGTCTCTTGCCGCGGCATCCACGCGCGCGGTCACGTCCTGCATCGCGACCAGCACATTCACTTCCAGGTCCGGAGATTTCATCTCCTGGTCCTCGGTCGCCGCATAAAACCCGTCGCGCACGTAATTGTGTTCGGGCGTCGAATTCTTCTGCAACTGGAAGCGCGCCACGTGATGGTTCGTCAGTAGCAGACCTTCGGGGCTGACGAACGAGCCTGATCCTCCGTCGTTGAGGCGCACGCTCGAAAGCCGCAGGTGATCGAGCCATTCCTGCGTAGGATGAAAATTGTATTTCTCCGCCAGTTGCTTGAGCGGCGGATTGTCGAACGTCCACATGCCCTCTTCGGCGCACACTGGTAGCGCCAGTACGACCAGCATCGCTGGAATCAGAAAAACGGAGCGATATACACGAGTCATCATTCGAACCTCATTGTTTTGCGCGTCGACTCGCGGCTCGCGGTTATGGTTGCGGCAGCACCAGCACCTCAACGCCTGAGGCTGCGTCTTTCTGGTGGAAGATCTTTTCGGTCGCCTTTTGAAAATCCTCCGGCTTGGAGTACGGAATGTCGGTAAAAGTTTGCGGATTGCGGTCGGTCAGCGGGAACCAGCTGCTCTCCACCTGCACCATGATGCGATGACCGCGGCGGAACGTGTGGTAAAGATCGGGCATGGTGAAGTCGATCGCGGTTTCCTTGCCGGGTACCAGTGGTTCCGGCTTCTCCATACTGCTACGGAACTTCGCGCGGAAGGGTTCGCCCCGCACCAGCTCCTCGTAGCCGCCCATCTGCAGCGGCGGCGCGTCAATCACGCGTTTGTTCGGGCGCGTTAGAGCGTCGGGATCCTCGTCGGGATAAACGTCGATGAGCTTGACGTCGAAGTCCGAGTCGGTGGCCGTACTCGCCACCTTCAGGTGCGGCGAAATGGGACCGGCGATGGTCACGTCTTCACTCAACGGATCGGTCTCGTACACCAGAACATCCGGCCGATAGCTCGCGAAGCGCTGGTCGTCGACCATGTAGCGCTGCGGCACCGTGTCTGTCGTGTAGCCCACAAATGGCACGGGGTGGTTTGGGTCGCTCATATACTCATCGGCGCTCTCTTCCTCGGTTGGAGGATCGAAGCTGAGCTTGCCGCCCGCGTGGAAGTAGAGCGTCCCGGCCTTCGCGTTCCTTGGAGGCCATTCTTTGTAGCGGCGCCACACGTTCGCCCCGGTCTCAAACACGATGGCCGTTGGCAGCGCTTTTCCCTTACCCTTCAAATAATGTTCGAAGAACGGGAACTGGATGTCGGTGCGAAAGTAAACTGACGTTTTGGCATTGAACTGCACATCTCCCAGATGATCGCCGTCGCTGCGCGCCCAGCCGCCATGCACCCACGGCCCTTCCACCAGTGTCGCCGGCGTATCGGGATTGAATTCCCTGATCGCGGAAAACGTGCGGTATGGCCCTTCGAGATCTTCCGCATCGTACCATCCGCCTACGACTAGCACCGCGCACTTGATGTTCTTCATGTGCCGCGAAAGGTCGCGCGACTGCCAGTAGTCGTCAAAGGTGTCGTGCTTGAACTGGTCGTCCCACATCCATGCCGCGCCGTCGAAATACTTGTCCAGGCTGGCCAAATTCCCGGCATGAAGAAAGAACCGGTAGCTGTCGGGCGTGCCAAAATCAAACGGAACCTCCGGTTTAGGCAGCACTGGGTTCTGTTGCGGATGAAAAAACGGCGCGTAGAATTCGAACCCTGCCGCCAGCATGAACGCTCCACCGTGATATGAATCGTCGCCCCGGAAGAGATCGGTCATGGGCGCCTGAGGGCTTGCAGCGGCAATCGCCGGATGCGAGTCGATGATCGACGCCGACGTAAAGAATCCCGGGTACGAGATTCCCCAAATGCCCACCTTGCCGTTATTGTTGGGCACGTGCTTCAACAGAAACTCGATCGTGTCGTAGGTGTCCGAGGAATCGTCCACGTCCTGCGGCGACTTCTTCTCATCGATGTGCGGGCGCATCTCCACAAACTTGCCCTCGCTCATCCATCTCCCGCGAACATCCTGGTAAACAAAGATGTATCCTGACTTCTCGAATTCGTCGGATGGGCCGAGCTGCGCGGGATAGCGGTCTTCGCCGTATGGCCCTACGTTATAAGGAGTTCGCTCCATCAGAAACGGATACGGACCTGGATCGTCAGGAAACGCCGATACTTTGGGCACATAGACTGCGGTGAACAGCTTCACGCCGTCGCGCATGGGAATTCGGTACTCATATTTTGTGTAGTGAGCGCGGACGTAGTCCTCGCCGGGGGGCTGTGCATCGGGCCGGTGCGGCTGCGCAAACGTCACGCTTGGGACCAGCGTAATCAAAGAGGCAAAGACAAGGCGTCGCGGCATATCCATCGTGGTCCCTGAAAACTCCCGATCATTCAGAGTAACCCAGCCGGGCGCTGCCTGAGAGCGCCGGTTTGGATGTCGGATTCCCTTCCCTCGTTTTTCCTTGACCATTCCATTCCATGGTGTTGTAGCCTGCCCCTGTGCCTCTTCCCCGCACGGTGCGGCTTATTCTACGCCCGCTCCGCACCGATTAGTCACAGGCAAGATGGGAACTCCGCGAACGGCCGGAGACCCGTTACAAACGGAGGGAAAATGGGTGCGAATCGCCTCTTCTCAGTTTCCGTACTGATGCTGGCCGCGACGGTTGCTCCGCTTGCGGCACAGAGTCATCCGAAGTCGCCCACCCCGTCAACTACATCCGGAACGCCGGCCGCCCATGCCGCAGCGGCGCCCGGGCACACCTTCAAATGCACGGCGGGAACAGCAAATACCCCTTGCACCGCTGCCGATGTTCAGAACCTGAACGCGATGGTTGTGTCTGGCAGGCGGATGTACAAGCCGCTCGCGACGATCGCTTCAATCTCGCTCGCCGGTGCTGACGGCTCGTTGACCTGCACCCAGACCAGCGGCGCAGCTTGTACCGATGACCAGATGAACTCGCTCGATACCTACGCCGCACAGCAGAAGAAGGGTGGTGGAAAAGGGTGCTGCACCGTGATGAAGTCGACGGACGTGGCGTCGCCCTAGGTCTCTGACCGCTTGATTTTGTACGAATATGGGTGCTCCGGGTCCCGCTTTTGGGACCTGGGAAAGCACCATCCTAAAGGGGCGAGTTCATGCGGTCAGACGCCCATGTGAGTCGCGCTCTCTCGTGCGCTCTAGCCGCGATGCACTCGACATATTTTCCGCATTTCCTTATGCCGTTTTTATACCGTTCACCGCATCTCAAATTAATCTGAAAGTGATTCCTCAAACGGCCGTAGGCGCACCTGCCGCCGGGGCTGTCCCTCAAATCCCTACGAATCGCATAAGGAGATCTATGTCAAAGTTCAAACTGGAGTACATCTGGCTCGACGGCAAGACGCCAGTTCCCGAGTTGCGCGGCAAAACCACAATCAAGAGCTTCGATAAAACCCCCACTCTCGCCGATCTGCCCCTCTGGGGCTTCGACGGCAGCTCCACCATGCAGGCAGAGGGCAGCAAGTCCGACTGCATTCTGAAGCCTGTCGCCCTCTAGCCCGATGCGGCCCGCAATGACGCCTTCATCGTCCTCAGCGAAGTGATGCACCCCGACGGCACGCCTCACTCCAGCAACATGCGCGCCACAGCTCCCGATGATCCCGATCTCTGGTTCGGATTTGAGCAGGAGTACTTTCTTTACAAGGATGGGCGCCCTCTCGGTTTCCCTGAGGAGGGTTATCCCGCTCCGCAAGGCCCGTACTACTGCGGCGTCGGTTACAAATACATGGGCAGCATCGCCCGCCAGATCGTTGACGAGCACCTCGACCTCTGCCTCCACGCCGGAATCAATCACGAAGGCATCAATGCCGAGGTGGCCAAGGGCCAGTGGGAGTTCCAGATCTTCGGCAAGGGCTCGCACAAGGCCGCGGACGACCTGTGGACCGCTCGCTACCTGATGATGCGCCTCTGCGAAAAGTATGAGGTCGACGTGATGTGGCACTGCAAGCCCATTCGCGGCGACTGGAACGGTTCCGGCATGCACACCAACTTCTCCACCGGGCTCCTGCGCGACGTGGGCGGCAAAGAGTACTTTGAAGCCTTGATGAAAGCGTTCGAGAACAACATCTCCGCGCACATCGAGGTCTATGGTCCTGACAACCATCTGCGTCTCACCGGCCAACACGAGACGCAGGCCATCGACAAGTTCAGCTACGGCTTGTCTGACCGTGGCGCCTCCATCCGCCTGCCTGTCAACTTCATCAAGAATGGTTACAGGGGCTACCTTGAGGATCGCCGTCCAAACTCCGAGGCCGATCCTTATCAGATCGTCTCGCGCATTTTCAAGACGGTGGAAAGCGCTACGAAGCCTGGCGTCGAAGAACTAGTCCCGGCATAACCTGGCCCTCCTGATCGGCGGCGGGCGTTCTCCTTCGGCCGCCCGCCGATTCAACCGGGCGACAAAAGCACCCCGAATCGCGGCGCAGCCCAACCTGTGGTTGCGCCGCTTGTTTTCCTTCGGCCTGCTTCCGCGTGCCTTTTCTGACGGGTCCTTTATATCCCGTGTGCTAGAAACAAGACACCAGGACCAAGGCGGAGCTTGCCAAAAAGCAAGTGCGGCTCCAATCATTCACATTGAACTGATTACTGCAGATGATTAGCCAACGTTTGCCCCGAAACTATGAACGCAGGCCATCCAGTCGCGTTGGAACCGCTTTTCGGAGACTACCCGCTCGACCAGGTCTTCGACGAAATGCGCGAGCCCAGCGGTGAGGTGCGTTCGCACTATCTCGCCTTGGCCGAAACGCTTGCCGGCCTCCCCGCCGATGAGCTTCAGCGCTGCAAGCAATCGGTCGATCTCGCCTTCCTCACGCAGGGCATCACTTTCACCGTCTACGGCCGCGAAGAGGGCACCGAGCGCATCTTCCCGTACGATCTGCTTCCGCGTCTCGTCACCGCCCAGGAGTGGGACCGCATCGAGCGCGGCCTCACCCAGCGCATTACCGCGCTCAATCTCTTTTTACGCGACGCCTACTCCGACGCCAAAATCCTCGCCGATCGCGTCATCCCGCGCGAACTCGTCTACAGTTGCAGGCACTATCGCCGCCAGATGCGCGGCCTTCAGGTGCCGCGCAACGTCTACATCGCCGTCGTCGGCTCCGACCTGCTCCGCTTGAACAACGGCGAGTTCGTCGACCTCGAAGACAATCTCCGCGTGCCTTCAGGCGTCAGCTACATGCTTACCAACCGCCGCGTCATGAAGCGAACCTTCCCGCAACTGTTTTCGAGTTACGGCGTGCGCCCCATCGAGCATTACCCGCAACTGCTTCTCTCCACATTGCGCTCGCTCGCTCCCGAAGGCCGCCCCGAGCCCAACATCGTGCTCCTTACGCCCGGCGTCTACAACTCCGCCTATTTCGAGCACACTTATCTCGCACGCCAGATGGGCATCGATCTCGTAGAAGGCCGCGATCTCGTCACCCACGACAACGTCGTCTACATGCGCACCACCGACGGCCTCAAGCGCGTCGACGTCATCTACCGCCGCGTCGACGACGACTTCAGCGACCCGCTCGTTTTCCGCGCCGATTCCGCCCTCGGTTGCGCCGGCCTGTTTAACGCCTATCGCGCCGCCAACGTCACGGTGGCCAATGCTTTCGGCACCGGCCTTGCCGACGACAAAGCTGTCTACGCCTTCGTGCCCAGGATGATTCGCTATTACTTGAACGAAGATCCGATCCTTCCCAACGTCGAGACTTTTCTGTTGAGCGAAGAGAAGGATCGCAAGCACGTCCTCGCGAATCTCGACAAGCTCGTGGTCAAGGCCGTGGGCGAAAGTGGCGGCTACGGCATGCTCATCGGCCCGCACTCCACAGCCCGCCAGCGCGAGGACTTCGCGCGCCACATCGAGGCCAACCCGCGCAACTACATCGCCCAGCCCACGCTCGATTTCTCGCGCGCCCCTTGCCTGGTCGATGACCGGCTCGAGCCGCGGCACGTTGATCTGCGCCCCTACATTCTTTTTGGAGACAGAGTCAATATCGTGCCCGGCGGGCTCACGCGCGTGGCGCTTGAAAAGAGATCGCTCGTGGTCAATTCTTCGCAAGGCGGCGGAAGCAAGGACACATGGGTTCTGCAATAGTTCAGGGTCATCGGGCAGCAGGAGAGAGAAGCACGATGCTATCGCGTGTTGCCGACAGCCTCTACTGGATGAGCCGCTATCTCGAGCGGGCTGAGAACACCGCGCGCCTGCTTGACGTCACCATGAGCCTCATGCTCGATTCGGGCGGCCCCAACGCCGAGGAGCGCTGGCATCGGATGATCGCCGCATTGGGCAAGCCCGTTGGAGTCCAGTGGGACGGCGGCCTCGAATCCATGGCGCGCAATCTGGTCTTCGATCACCTCGACCCCTCGTCGGTCATATACAGCATCAATGCTGCCCGCGAAAATACGCGCCAGGTTCGCGAGGAGATCTCTACCGAGCAGTGGCAGCGCCTCAACCGCCTCTTCCACCACGTCCACTCGCCAAGCGCCCAGCTGCAGTTTCGTTCCAGCATGAGCGATACTCTGGCGTCCGTAGTTGACGGCATCCATCTCTTCCAGGGCGTTGGCGACTCAACCATGATTCACGGCCAGGGCTGGCAGTTCATCCGTCTCGGTCGTTCGCTCGAGCGCGCTTACGCCACTGCAACGCTGCTCGAGGTCCACCAGTCAGGGCTCTTTCACGCGCACGAGCGCGAATCCTCAGGCTATCAATACCTTGAACTCGTCGGCTTGCTGCGCTGCTGCACGGCCTTCGAGGCCTACTGCCAGGTCTATACAGCCGACCTCTCGCCGGAGCGCATCCTCGAGTTTCTTGTCCTCAATCGCGACTTTCCCCATGCCATTCGCTATTGCGTCGACAACATCCGCACTGCGATCGAGTCGATCCAGCGCACCGGCGGGCGCCGTTCGCCCGATGAGTTGCTCGCCGGCGTCGGCAAACTGCACGCCATGCTGGGTTACACCACCATCGGCGAAATTCTTGCGGGCGACACTGCCGCATTCCTGCACAACATCCGCGAGCAGTGCCTCCGTATTCATGAGCTCATCTACCGCAACTATGTGCACTACTCCATTCAATCCGCGCTCGCGGTCTGAAGTAGCGATTAGCGCCGAGGGTTTTTTGAAGGTGTCCGACCTTACTGGCAAGTGAAGAACTCATCCGAAGCGAGTTTTGTAACAGGGCATGACTTCAGTCGTGCCGAAAGGGCAATCTAGACGCAAGGCTTCAGCCCCTGAGGGAATCTCGGCGACATGAATTTCTATTCCATCCGCCACTTAACCCGCTTCCGATACTCGCAACCCATCAGCGAGAGCATTATGGAAACGCGCATGCATCCGCGCTCCGACTCCAGCCAGCACTGCCTCACCTTCTCGCTCTCCGTCAGCCCGCGCTGCCGCGTCTTCAGCTATCGCGACCATCTGGGCAACAACGTCCAGCACTTCGACATTCCCGGCGAGCACAACCAGCTCGTCATCGTCGCTGAATCCGTCGTCGAGCAGCAGCCTATGCCCGACGTTCCGCATTTTCTTTCGCCCGACGCGTGGGACGAGCTCGACGAGTTGATCGAGGCCGGCGATTACTGGGAGATGCTGCTGCCCAGCGCCTTTGCCGTCGAAACGCCGGCGCTCATCGACCTTGCGAAAAAGATGGACGTCGTGCGCCGCGACGACCCCCTCCATCTCGTCCTCGAGCTGAACCAGCGCCTCTTCCACTACTTCGATTACGTGCCCCGCTCCACGCGCGTCGACTCGCCCATCGACGAGGCCATCGTGAGCGCCAAAGGCGTCTGCCAGGACTTCGCCCACACCATGATCGCGTTGCTGCGCCGCGTGCGCATTCCGGCGCGCTACGTTTCGGGATATTTATATCGCGGCAGCGAGGACCACGACCGCTCCATTCCCGACGCTACGCACGCCTGGGTCGAGGCGCTCTTGCCGCATTTGGGATGGGTCGGCGTCGATCCCACCAACAATCTCGTCGCGCATCACCGGCACATCCGTACCGCGGTCGGCCGCGACTACGCCGACGTGCCGCCCACGCACGGCGTCTTCCGCGGCAAAACCGCAAGCGAGCTTTACGTCGCCGTGAAAGTCGAGGCCAGCGATCGGCCGCCCGCCCTCGACCGCAAGCTGCCCATCCCCGAAGACTGGAGTGTGCTCGTCGAGCGCGCCCAGCAGCCCCCCGAGCCCGACATCCCCTTCGTCGACATGCAGCAGATGCAGCAGCAACAGCAGCAGTGATCCGTGATCGTCGTCGGCAGTCGCTCTGCAAAATGATGAGTTAGCCTGCCTTCTGCACCTCCGCCGCAATCTTCCTCAGCTCCGGCAGCACCTTGCCCAGCGCCGCCAGCGCCGCGCCGCGCGTTCCCAGCGCGAAGTACACATCGCGATACAGCGGATAGAGCTTTTCATATACGGCCGCCGCCTTGGCATCGGGTTCGACCGTCCGAAATGGCAGGCACACCGCGGCCTGCGCCTCTTCGATCGTCCTGTACGTTCCTGCCGCCAGCAGCGCAAAGATTCCCGACCCCAGGCTCGTGGGAATGCCCGCCGGCACCAGCACGGGCTTGTTCAGCACGTTCGCGTACACGCGGTTCAGCACCTCATTCTTTTGTGGAATGCCGCCCGCGTTGATCACACGATCGATGCGCACGCCGTGCTCCGCCATCCGCTCCAGAATGATCCGCGTATGAAACGCCGTTCCTTCGATCGCCGCGAACAGCTCGTCCTGCGCCGTGTGCACCAGGTTCCAGCCCAGCGTCACGCCGCCCAATTCCGGGTTCACCAGCACCGTGCGATCCCCGTTGTCCCAGCTCAGCCGCAGCAGTCCGGTTTGTCCGGCCTTGAACGCATCAATTCCCTCGCTCAGCGCCGCTACCGTCGTCCCCGCGCGCTTTGCGATTGCGTCAAAAATATCGCCGACAGCCGACAGCCCCGCCTCGATGCCCATGTATTTCGGATGCACGCTCCCCGGCACCACACCGCACACACCCGGCACCAGCTCCGCTTCCCGCGCAATGGCCATGATGCACGTTGAGGTGCCGACCACGTTCACGGCGTCGCCCTCGCGGATGTTTGCGCCAATCGCGTCCCAGTGCGCATCGAATGCGCCCACCGGAATTGGAATTCCCGCGCGCAGGCCAAGCTCCCCGGCCCACTTCGGTGACAGGTGCCCGGCCAGGTGATCGCTTGTCTGGTACTCGCCGCCCATCTTCGCGCGCACTCCGGCAAGCAGCGGATCCACGGCTGCAAGAAACTTCTCCGGCGGCAGACCACCCCATTTGGGATTCCACATCCACTTGTGGCCCATCGCGCATACGCTGCGCTTCAGTCCGCTCACGTCCGTTACGCCGCACAGCGTCGCCGCCACCATGTCGCAATGTTCCAGCGCCGTCACAAACCGCGAGCGCTTCTCCGGGTTGTGCCGCAGCCAGTGCAGAAGTTTCGCAAAGCCCCACTCGTGCGAGTAGACCCCACCGCACCACTCGATCCCCTCGAAACCTAGCTCGTGCGCCTTGCGCGTGATCTCCTCTGCCTCGGCGAATGCGCGATGATCGCACCACAGGTAGTATTCGTCGAGCGGCTCCAGCCCTTCGCCCACGGGAATCACGCTCGATCCGGTCGTGTCCAGCGCAATGGCCTCCACTTGCGCTCCGTCAACGCCCGTCGTCCTCAGCGCGTCCTTCGTTGCCTCAACCAGGGCTGTCATCTGGTCTGCGTGCGACTGTGTCGCGTAGTTGGGATCGTCGCGCCGGCGATGCAGCGGGTAACTTGCCGGCGCCGTCCCGACTGGCCCCTTCTTGCTGTCAACTAAAGTGACGCGAACGCTGAGAGTGCCGAAATCGACGCCGGCAACGATGGCCATGAAAGCTGCCCTCCAGTAAACGCTTGCTGATTCGCAGATCAGACTACACCATGGCCGTGGACCCCGTCCCGCGCCGCTACAGCAGATTCAGAGTTGCTGTAAGGCAGGTTGTTGCTGCCGAGTGGCTCTTTCCTTAAGAAAGAGCCCCCCCCGCACACTTTCTCCGGTAGCACGGGTACTCTGAATCTGCTCTACTTTTTCCCGCCCGGCAACATCGACGTAAGTTTGCCCAGCATTCCCGTCTTCGCTGGTTGAGAACCCGCAGCCGGCTTCGCCTGCGTCGCTGGCGGCGATGGCGGCGGAGTTGCCGCATTCCCGGCGTCGTGCGCGCTCCCTGGACTCGCTCCAACCTGCCCTCCGTCCGCCACCCGCGCGTGCGCAAACTGCGGCGGAGACGCCGTGTTGTCTTGGTTCTTCACCAGGATCGTGATCCGGCGATTCGAAGGGTCGTAGGGGTTGCTTTTCACCCGCAGCATCTGGTCGGCGTAGCCACGCACTTGCGTCACCTGGTCGCCGCGCACACCACCCTCCTGCAGCAGCAGCCGCGCAGCGTTCGCGCGGTCAGCCGAAAGCTCCCAGTTGCTGTAGTTCGCGTCCGTCGAATACTGCGCAGCGTCCGTGTGCCCCTCGATCAGCAATTGGTTGGGCAGCGTCTTCAGCTCCGCGGCCAGCAGCGCCAGCAGCTCCTGCCCGCTCGGGCTCAGCCGCGCACTCCCGCTTTGATAAAACGTCCCGTTCTTGTCCTCGAGCAACTCGATCCGCAACCCCTCCGATGTGATCGTGATCTCAATCTGCTTCATCAGCTTCTCCAGGTCCTTGCGCGCCTTGATCTCCTGTTCCAGCTTCTCCTTCAGCTCCTGAAGCTTCTGCATATTCTCGTCGGGCTGCGCGGTCGCGTTCACGCCGTTACCCGACATCGTGGTTCCAAGCAGACTTCCCGTTCCTCTTGGGTCGTTGAAGTATCCGGCCACCGCTTTCTTCACCTGCTCGCTCTGGTTCATCAACCACAACACGATGAACAGCGACATGAGCGCGGTCACGAAATCGGCATAAGCCACCTTCCACGCCCCGCCGTGATGGCCGCCGTGGCCGCCCTTCTTCTTAATGACGATGATGGGTTGCGCCTTCGCCGTCATACAATCGCTCGACCCTCGCTCCCCTGCTCCCTCGTTCCCCGTCTTTCTAATCCCTGGTCCCTAATCCCTGTTTTCTCGTTCCCTCGTTCCCTCGCTCCCTTAGTCCCTTGGTCCCTGCCTTTACGCCGCTGCTGCCGGCTCCGCCGTCTTGTTCTTGCAATTCTTCTCCATCTCGTCGAAATTAGGTCGCGCATAGGCCGGAATCGCGCGCCGCCCCAGCTCGATCGCAATCATCGGTGCCGAGCCCTTCAGAAACGCCAGTAGCAACACGCGCAGCACGTGCAGATACTCGTTGTGTTCATCGGCCAACTTGCGCATGTTCGCGCTCAACGGGCCCACCACTCCATAGCACAGCAGAATGCCA
>Ga0187857_10002343_pt1 | contig 17152 bp, 15 predicted proteins | sample June2016WEW_8_10_FD_132984 | JGI IMG/M metagenome (GOLD analysis project Ga0187857, IMG submission 132984) | Peatland microbial communities from SPRUCE experiment site at the Marcell Experimental Forest, Minnesota, USA - June2016WEW_8_100 | ecosystem: Environmental > Terrestrial > Soil >...
CCCTTCTCCGGAGGCTCGAGCTCCTCCTTGTACAGCTCCCAGAGAGCCTTCGCGTAGATCCAGAACGGCGCGAATGGCTTGTAGTACCCTTGTAGTGCCTTGATGAAGTCTGCCTTGACGTCGGCTGAGTCCTGCCACATCTCCTCGAACCAGGTGAGCAATTCGACGACGCTTTCGCCGCTTGAATCCAGAAGGTTCAACTCCGAATTGTGTACGAGACCGCCATAGGTGAAATTTGAAGACCCGACCAAAGCAGCAGAGCCGTTCCCTTTGATGACAGGTTCCCCTGAATAATTGATTTCGGCAGGCCGCACCCTCCCTATCCCACTTCGCTCCTTGGGAGCCGGTTGAGATTCCGTTTGGGCAGCGCCATATCCAAGCAGAGGATTCAGGAACACCGGCTCAGGATGATTGACAATGTACGCCTTGCCGTGGAAGAACGAACCCTGATGAAGGTGCACATCAACCTCCGGTCTCGAGAAGAATCCCACTGCCCTCTCCGCCTGCTTGATTGAATCTCGAACGTCTATACTCCTCCAGACGTCGGCTATCATCATGTTCAACGGGTCAGAGCCGGGCTCTTTGCCGAGAAGCATCCGCAATTTCCTTGTCTTCTCAAGCTCGTTGGCGATGAGGTCGAATCCTGAGACAGTGAAATAGGCAGAAGCTATCGAGCAATAGGATTGCTTCTTGATTGATTGTTTCAACACTTCAGCAACCGTGTTCCCGCCGTTGTTGTCCACTACGTAACGGAAATCGGTCACTCGAACTCCCTCAAGTCTGCCTGCCCACCCCTTCCGCCGAGGTTATTGACTACGCTCTCAGGGCCGGACTTCGCCTTCAACAATCGTTCTTGAACTCTGGCTCGGAGCCAGGAATAGATCTGCTCAAGGACTTCACCGCGCTCTTTCTTGTCTGTGAAACCCATTGATTCCAGAACCAATTGATCGAGCTCCCTTCGGTCTTCCTGGTCGAACTCCAACGGTCCACTTTCCGAGATGTTGACGAAGCGATGGGCAACTCTCGACTTGAATACTTGGAGCTTCTTGAAACTCCCAGAGAGCGCTGGTAGCGGGATTAAGGCCGGACATTGGCGATATTCGTAGGCCATCACTTGCAACGCTCCGGCTCCCTCCGACCTCCCGTTAAGCTCCATGAAAAGCCGAAAAACACTCGAGTTAAGGTATAACCAAAGATCAAGAGGATTGTTTGCATAAAGCATGTTATAGTTGTCAGTTGCATAAACTTCGTGCTCGCACAGGGGAATCACATGCCGATTCTTCACGATCTTGGGGAGAAGTAACCTCGTGGGGAGCGTGTTGGGCAATTGATACCACTCTAATCTGCCACTGACTGTGGCCAGGTCTGGGATGCGAACTTTCTTGCCCTTGTCCTTCCCTCGTAATACCTTGACCTTCGCCTCATCCGAAGTTTCCCCCCACTTTATGTAATCTAGAGCATGAGTCCCGCGAAGTCTGCTTCGAGGCAACCTGCACAAGAAGACGCGGTTGGAGACTTCGCTGGATTTCAAGAAGTAGGTCGAGACGTCTTCGGGGTCCCTTAGGATTGGAGGACAAAACTCGTTTTCGACAACAAACTTATGCCCGAATCCATTCCGACATCGAACGAGCTTAGTTGACTCCGACTTGATTCTGGATAGAATGAAGAAATCAATATTCCCGCTTGTGAACCCGCGTAGAATCCTCTCCGACTTTCCCAAAGGCACCAACTTGGTTCCTGCTCGTACTAGCAATTGGTAGTATACAGAGGGAGCCCGAAGATGGAGGTTGCCCCATTTAGTTCCGACATACTCCTTCTGCCCACCTATGCCACCGGAGTTTGGCCCCTCAACAATGACAAGCTTTTCGTTACCTGCTTCTGAGGGCGCGACTTCCTCGTTCTCCTCAGAGAGTCCATCCTCGCATAGATGCTGTTGCGACCTGGCCGTTATTCGGTACATCTTTCGGAAGTGTACTCCCTCGTTCATTTCGTCAGCTACTTCTCGTAGCAGGTCCGCGGAAACATCCCCAAAAGGTGACTGGAAATTCACGAATCGAACGATGTTGTCCAGTGACCTCTCGCTCGTTCTCCTCACTATTGTGATCACCGTGTTGACTTCGGCTGAGAAAGATTTGCGAGCCGAATCGTACACGCATTCCAAGGTTGCATTCTTGAGGAGATATTCCTGTAGGGGGACACCGTATCGGGCATCAAGCCACTTGTTCGTCGCAATGACGACCGCCGCGCCGCCATCCCTCAACAATGACAGGCTTCTGATGTGGAAGTACACCGAAATATCTGATTGTTTGTTGGGAGAGAACTTCTTCTCCGTTAGCAGCTCTGCGTCCAGAGCTATGTCAGACTTGTATGTTTTCGGGTCTTGTGATGGCAGCTTTCCGATGTCTTCCTGCTGAATGTAGGGGGGGTTCATCAAGACAATGTCGAATCCTCCTCCTGCCATCAAGTCAGCGAAGAAGAACCTATACGAGAACGGGATTATCCTTGGTGGTCTTACGCCCGTCTCCACCTCCAAGAGTTTGCGAAGGGCGGCATCCAATTCGGTTCGTTTCGTCTCCTTTTCCTTTCCGTGGGAACGCGAGTATTCCTCTCTGACCGAGGTGATCTCATTCAAGAGTGCGCCCCTGATTGTCATGTCGACGGTTAGCTTAGCTTGGCGCTGCTTCTCGAACTCGGGAATCTTGAGGCTGTCACCTTTGTGGAGGTTGTAATCTAGATTCGGCAGCGGTCTCACGTTTTCGACTGGTTCGTCTACCACGAGGGTCAGCCACAATCTTAGACGAGCTAATTCGATTGCTTCTTCCTCTATATCAATGCCGAATAGACTGTTTTCGATCATCTCAAGTTTAGAATCGTAATCCCTTTCGACGGTACCGACTATGCCGTTAAGTCTCGATCTTGTCTCAAGCAACCTTTGGAGCATTGCCATGAGAAAGCCACCCGACCCCACCGCAGGGTCGAGCACCTTGATCGCTCTCAGTCGGTCCTTCACATCTCTGGCTAGTTTGGGTTCAATCTTTTCTGATGTAGGGAGCTCTAAACCATGGACCAGATAGAAGATTTGCGCTTGGCTCAGCAGATTGTGAAAACGCTGAAGGTATACCCGCATAGCCTCACCAGCCATGAAGAGCATTTCCTCCTGATGAGTGTAGAATGTTCCCTTATCGCCTCGTTCCGTCTCGGGGAGCATGGACTCGAAGAGACTTCCAAGCAATTCTGGATCCACCGCCACCTCCTTGTCCAAAGGAGTGCTCTCAGATATCGTGAAATTGTACTGGTCAAGGGTTTTCATGAGATCTCCTAGGAACGGGGCGCAGGCTTCTCCAATCCGTCTAAGCTGAGGTCTTGGATATCGCTCTTCCTCGAAGAGGCTGCCATTGAGATAGGGAATCTTCCCCTTATCAGGTGGGTGATCCTCCGTGTTCAGCCTGTCAAAGAGCTCCTGAAGGAAATCGAACAACTCTAGCCCGCCAAGTTTGCCTGTCCTTCGTTTTAGATACGACCTATCCCCGTCCAGCCAACCCTTTCGCTGGAGGAAATAGAGGAAAGTGATACGCCCCATGAGCCTCTGGACATAACCGTAGGCCTCCTGGTCCGACCCTAGAACCTTGGACACTCGCGTCGATAGCTTGGAGAAGAAGTCATGGTATTGTTGGAAGAACTCGCGTCCGACTTTCAGGTATGGAAGTGCAGCTCTGAATCGCTGAATTATCGTTTCTTGTGTCATCTTCGAGAAGAACAGACCGCTAAGAGCATCGACATCGGTACGAGCGACGTTGTCAAGATCGACAATAAGACGACGAACTTGTGTCTTGTCTGCCGTCTCAGACGCTTCGTACGTGATGACTACAAAGGAACGACTCTTCGGAGCCACTAGGAAGAATAATGCTTGAGTCGCTGGAAGTCCGAACTTGACTGCGTACCTCGAAATCTCAAAGGATAATCGGGTCTTAAGAACCTGATCGTCTGTTGTCTCTATCAAGACGACCGCAGCTTCTCTCTTGAAGGTTTGACCTGTGGATGGGTGCTCCCATGTTGCTTGCATGGAGAAAAGCTTGCGTGCCCCGGCGATTCTTTCCCTCAATTCCTTTTGCTGGAAGAGAGTATCTGGATCGAGAGGCTGCTCCTTCTGTGGCAGAATAGGATACCCCAGAAACGACAGGAACCTTTCAATGCCTGCAGGGTCAGCCTCTATTGAACCGAGAATGGTTTTAACGGCTGTGAGACTTTCCATGCTCATTCAAGACCACCAATGATTCAAGCGGTGCGCTCGTCCACTCTCATCAGGATTCTCCGTATAAACTGAACTTACCTTCCATGCCTTGAGGATTGGGCGCGTCACTTCTCAAGCTCAATGTCAATCTTGGGGTCAATACCGAAGAAGTTCAAAACATGAAAGCTGCGAAGAACGATGGAATTAGCGTTCTGATTGGTTTCGGCGAAGATGTCTGTGCCCCTTATCCTAACCGGGTCGCGAAGATCTCCAGGATTCCGAGAGAACCAAGGGCTCTTGGTGCCTTCTAGACCTAGGATTTTGGGAAACTCTGAGGGTCCTCTTGCATTAGCTATCTCACATGTCCTCACCAAAACCTCTCTCCAGTTCTTTACAGGGAAGGTCTTCCCGTCTATTGACATCGATCGGGGAGTATGTCCGCTGAACTCAGGCCTGTACTCCGGGAATATCCTCCGGCGTCCTCTGCCCGTTGGTCCCTCTTTCGGAGCCTTGGGTTCCTGGCGTCGGGTCACTCTTTCTTCTGCTTGCTGCCTATTTCCACTAGCTGGAACTGGCATTGGTACCTCTTCCTGTTGATCTCCACCTTATGAGTGGCCCAGTAACCAATAGACCCCGTGCTGAACTTCTTTTCGGGGAGGCCTATGTCTGCAATCTTCTGCGACCCTTCGTAGAGTTCGATTCGTGGCATGTTCCACTAGAGAAGAGTCATGAATAGTTAAAGCTGTTCAATCTTGCGGGGAATTGTATCGTGCCGAATGGGGTGACATTGCCCGACAGTTTCCGTCATCTCTCACCAGCAACTAGGCCTAGAGTACAGTCGAATTCAACGGGGCGACTGCGGGGTTCTGAACCATCGCCCCCCCGAACTTAGAAAAACCGAATCAACCTCCCAAGCCTGCCTCATCTCCTAGGTGCATATGAATTCCGCGGCGTACTGGTTCAATTGAAGACGATTCGGCTACAAACAACCCTCTATGGAATAAATACCATTGCTTACATCCTCCAGTCGAGAGAAGTGAAAGACGTTGCCGAAGTGCCATTTAGTGATGTAGTATCTTCCTTCCGCACCCAATTCGTGATACCAGTTTGGCAGAGACTGTATGCATGGGACGCTAAGGAATGGGCCGACCTTTGGGAGGATCTTTGGGCGGTGTATGAGAAACAGGCGAAAGGTGAACCTGCAGAGCATTTTCTAGGGCCTGTCGTTCTCAAGACCGTCGAGGAGAAGATTGGTGAGATTACGAGGCGAATAATAATTGATGGACAGCAAAGGCTCACTACGCTTATCTTGCTACTGGCAGTTATACGAAATAGAGCCAAAGATAGGGGTGACAATAAACTAGTCAAACAAATCGAGGAGCACTTCCTGTTCAACGAGGACGCTACCAAGAGTGAAGACAGAGCCAAGCTGCGGTTGACGAAAGCTGACAGAGAGGCATTCGACCAGATAATCAGTGGAGAGGACCCCAGCTCCTCTGACGCGAGCCAGCTGATTCCTGCATATGGATTTTTCACTGAATTACTAGAGACCTTCAAAGGAAAGTACGATTTATCAAAGCTTTTCGATACAATAAGGAAACTGAAGCTAGTGACAATGCGGCTCGACGAAAAAGATAATCCGAACAGGATATTTGAAACGCTCAATTATAGGGGAAAGGAACTCGCGCAGTCAGACCTTGTGAGAAACCTCTTCATGATGTCAGTAAGAGATGATACCAAGGCTGAACACGCATACAACCACACATGGCTTCCGATGGAGCAAGGTTTCGGAGTAACGACACGAGAGCGAACCAGCAACCTAGAGTTGTTTCTGCGACACTACCTGACGATGATCAAAAGCGCGACAGTGAAGAAGGAAAATGTCTATGCCGAGATTCGGGAACGTGTCAAGAATGCTGACGAAGGTCACACACTAGAGGAGCTCCGAGCCATTGGCAGTTATGCGAAGTACCATCAACGACTACTCTTCCCTAGCACTGTGCATGAGCCTGGAATTGCAGAGGGTCTCAGGCGGCTCAATGAGTTTGATTTCACTGTACATTATCCTTTCACAATGAAAGTGTATCATGCGTATGAATCGCGGATCGTTTCACTTGATGAGTTCGTTTCGATTCTCCGGACAATTGAATCGTATGTCATTCGTAGATATTTCGGGAAACTGCCGACGAATGCGCTCAACAAGCTCTTCGCCTCCCTTTGCAGTCTGCCGGACAAAGATATCTCGTCAGCCTTGGTCAAGGAACTGAAAGCAAAGGAATCAAGGAGTACCCAGTACTGGCCATTGGATGCAGAGTTCAGAGAGAGTTTCGAGTCCTTCCCAATCTACCAGGACTCCGACTGGCGATGTTGGTTCGTTCTGGCAACCTTGGAGCAGTCGTTCAAACACCCTGAACCGATACAGTTCAATCATTTGACAGTCGAACACGTGTTACCTGAAACAATTACGGACGAATGGAAGAGATATCTCGGCGACAACTGGGAGTTAGTATTCAACCAGTACGTACACACGGCGGGAAACCTCACTTTGATAGCAGGACCGCCGAACTCATCGATACAACAGGACCTATTCAAGGACAAGAAGGCAAAGTGGTACAGCAAATCCAATGTTGAACTCACTAAGGAACTAGCTGCGAAGTGGAACGAGTGGAAGGAAGGCGACATCAAGAAAAGAGCTGGCATCTTGGCCGACCGGGCAGTTGAAATCTGGAAACGATCATAGCCTGATGGGGTTTCTTTAGACCTCCAGTTGGAATTCCTCTTGGACCGCTTTACAAATCAGATCCCGCGAACTTTCGCCCAGCTCCTCCAGGAACGAATCGGGATTCTGCTTCCACTGCCAGATTCTCCTTACCTTGTCCTTGAACGTTCCAAAGGCATCTTCACGGGGCTGCATTTGGTCGAGCGACGCTCGAGTGTGGTTCAGGTTCACGCGACCGCGCAGCCCAACATATCCGATCGCAATCTTGACATTTTCCATTGGGACCCCCGATGAAATCGAATATGCATGACGATAAGCCTGAAGCTGCTGCCGATGACTGGACGCCCTTTTCTCGTTCATGTCCGTCTTCCAGTCCACGAGGAGGTGCACCCCAGCCGAGTTTCTGAAGATGGCGTCAATCCTTCCTTGGAATTGCATCCCTTCTCCTTCTCCCACAAGCTTCTCGAGTGGGACAATGATCTCCTGTTCCGCAGTCATAGCCTCAGGGTAGTCCTTCTTGATCTGGTCTATCAGAAGTTGAACGTTGCTCACGAACGGGCTCAATCCTTCAGGAACAGCATACTCGTTGCCAAGCAGGATCGCACTGGCGATCTCGTGGACCTGACTTCCAATCTCAAGGCTCGTGGAGGGTACTTTGATATTCAGAACCTTCGAGACAAGGTACTCCTGCGCTCCCCGTTCTCCACCGCCGTTAGGCAGCGATGAGAACGACACGTGATCCAGCTGGTTGAACCAATCCTTGACGAAGTCGCGCAGCCATGCGCTCCTGGCTTCGATCAGCTCTTTCGCTTTCTCTGTCTCGCCGTTGACGAAGAGGTTGAACGCACGCTTCCACCTGTCTGATGTATCGGTCCGCTCTATTCCGCCGAGCTCGATTCGTGCAGGTTCGGCGAACTCGTTCAGATAGTCCAGCGCGTCCTCCACGACTATGTGGAGCTCATCCTTGGCCCTGGTCAGGGCAACGAAGTCGATTCGGAGAGGCTCCTCTTCGAGCTCTTCCTTGACGTTCACCGAGCGGGTCTCGAGTATCCTCTTCACAACCTCGTCCTGGAAGTTCTCACGGCCTGTGGCCTGCGGAACGTAGACCACAGCGTCGAACTGCCTTCCCTTCGCCTTGTGTACGGTGGTAAGAATGACTTCCTTCCTTCTTTGAAATTCGTCGGCGGCGAGGTCACACGACGTAAGGTACGCGACGACGCCATCCAGGTCGATCTCCCCGAGGACGTTGATGGATTCCGCAAAGGCCTTCTGAAGGCTAACGGCAGCGAGCAGATACTCTCTTCCATAGGATATGGCTACTGGGATGATTTGCCTTCGGAAGAGTGTGTCCACATCGGGCAACTTCTTGACAGCGTCCCGCATCCTTTTGAACTCAGGACATTTGATGGGAAGGTCCTCTCGAAATTCATCGTCTTCGAGCTGGGCAAGCGAGAAGGCATCCCGTAATGAAATAGGGAAGAAAGGAGTGAACATCGCGTTCCTTACGTCGTTCACTTCGTTGCTGAAGATTCCAAGAAGGAACCGGACGACGTAGGTGTGAGCGTCATCCGAAGCCTGGAAGTAGGTGGACGAATGCTCGATGCGTCGCATGTTCAGCTCTTGAGAGATTTCTCTTATCCGACGGTTAGTCCGCGTTATTACGGCTACTTTCTTGTCTTGACGTCTCAGTTCTTGAACAAGCTCGCAAACGGTCGGGACGATTGCCTCGGCTGTAACGCCGTAGACTCTGGGCATAGGGCCAGGCGCTTTCTCGTCGTTCCGTAGGTCGCGCATCTCGATTGCGGCGTTGGGGTCGGCCGTCCTCCCGAGGAAGAAGGCTCTAGCGTAGCCCAAGATTTCATTGGTGCTCCGGAAGTTCTCCGACAGGACCGGTTTGGAGGAGTTTTCGAACTTGTGGAAATTCACTATGGATCCCCCTTGAAACGCGAAGATAGCCTGTTTCTTGTCGCCCACGACGAAGAATGTGTCGCAGGATTGGAGGACCATGTCTGCTTCGATTGCACTGGCATCCTGCAGTTCGTCGACCAGGGCGTACCTGAAGTGTGGCTTGTTCTTCAGTTTCATGAACTCAAGCAGCATGTCGGCGTAATCGATCCCCTTGCCAGCCTTCACTGACTCGTAATGCCTGAAGATGTTGAGGAAAGCCTCGGCGTACTTGTCCATCTCAGGCTTGGATATGTCCCTGTATTCGGTCAGCCCTTTCTGGACCTCGGCCAGGTTGATGGCGTCGGGCATCACGCCGAAACTCTTCAGATACCGGATTGAGTCTTCGATCTTGGGGACGATCGTCGAGATGAGATAGTCATCCCCGTAGTTGAACACGCGGTTTTCGACAAGGTAGCTGTAGATGGCGAACCTGAGCAGGTTGTTGGAAATCGTCTCCTGCGCCCCGATGGCGTCTAGAGCGTAGGAATGGAAGGTACTGACTTTGATTCCGGACAAATCGACTCGAAGACTGCTCTCTCGAAGCGCTTCGATTATCGCCCCTCTCATTTCGTCGGTTGCCTTGTTCGTGAAGGTCAGGCAGAGAATTTCTTCGGGTCTTGCCCCCTGTTGAATCAACTGAACGTACTTGTGGGCCAAGAGCAGAGTCTTACCGGTACCAGGATTGGCGATAACCAGCACGTTGCCGCCAGCCTCTAATGCCCGAATCTTCTCTTCGTTGAGCTTCACAGGTACCGACGCCTGGGGGGCCGATAGAATCTCGTGACTTGGGGGCTGCGGTTCTCCCAGAACCTCGGCTCCTCGTTCTGATATTGTCGACGGGACTTCGACCAAGCAGAACCTCATCCACTAGGTCTCATCAGCGGAATCCGTGGCCGTCTCCTCGACAAGGACGGGTGTCGGAGTCTGAAGCTGTGAGGATGTCGATTTCGCACCTGCTACTTCGCCCAAATGCGTCGTTATGTTGTCCAGCTCGCTCCTGGTGCCTTCTATGGCCTCTGCTGCTTTGGTTGCGTATCTCCAGGCGCCCTTCAGATTTTTTGCCAATTTCCCGACGTCGTCACCCACTTGCTCGAGTTTGCCGTCTATCACGTTGACGTAGGTTGTCAAGCGTTCCGCGCTTTGAGCGATAACCATGGCCTGGTGCGCGCGCATGGCAAGGCTGCATAAGATGATCACCCCTTCAGGAGGGCACGCGACGACTCTGATGTCTTGAATTGCGCCGACCGTCTCCGAGGTCAGGGCGTAAAAGACGGATGTCGGCACAACCATAACGGCGAAGTCTGTAGTTACACCAGGGGCGATGTACTTGACCAACTCCTCGGCACGCTTCCTCGCCAACTTGTTCGCCTCGTCCTCGAAGCTTTCTATTCCGTCGGGTAGGCTGAATTTTGCGTCGATCGGCAGGAACAGCTGGACGCCACCGTTGTTCATCCGCAGGGCATAGTCGACCCGGTCGCTGGAACCAGGGAGGTAGAATTGCTCTTCCCACATCTCTTTCGGAAGCCTTTCCAAGTAGCTGCGTACAATGATTTCTCCCGCAGCTCCTCTCTTCTGCGAGCTTCCGCTGAGGAGTTCAGCGAATTTCCTCATTTCGACCATCCCCGAAGAGGTCTCGCTAGTGGCCTGTTTGATCTCGCCGAACATGGAATGCAGCTGATTTACCGCCGTGTGGAGGTCAGAGACCGATCCTTTGACCTCCCCAATCGTCGACGCCAGGCCTCCGGTATCCATTTCGTTCGGGGTTGCTCTCCGTCTGATCGTAATTGCGAGAAGGAGGACCGCGGCGAGGGTGACCACCGAGAGCGCCACAGCCACGAGAGTCAGGGGGTCAGCCAACTACTAGTCTCCGCCTGTCGTAGACCTTTTCTCTATCTAAGTCTTCCAGGGTTCTGGGAACTTGTCGGTTAGGCAAGGGTTTGTTCTCCTTGGGAACTTTCGGTTGCTGGCATTGGCCCCATCTTCGGCATGAAGATAACCACGCTACCAGAAACGGGACTAATCGCTCCAACTTCGTAGGAAAGTGGTGTTGTAGATGGGTCGAAGTATTTCCTTGCTTGATACGGAATTATCTCGTCCGACAGGGCCTTGTCAAACATGGCTTGTAGAGAAGTGTCAGAACGAAGCTCAGATTTGTAAATGAAGTAGGCTTCCTTGAACTCTTCGAAGTATGTATCCGCGAAGAAGTAGGTAATCCCATCGCGTTCGTGGATGCCCTTCGTCTTCTCCAGAGCAACCCTTGCCACTGTGCTTTCTCCCTTAATGAAATACTGATGAGCAAGTCCACAACGAATGTCTCGATAGTATTGCTCGCACTTCTTGGGTTCGTATCCCATGCGTCCAAGAAAAGTAGAGTAATTTGCCTCACTCTCTCCCTTCGCCGTAAGGTTTCCATTTATCAGACCACCCAAAACATCCGTGTAGACACTTAGAGCCAGAGCCGCGGCAAAGTTGGCATAACCTTCCAGACAGACCTGAATATCACGGAACATGTATCCCTCGACGAATTTCTTTAACCACTTCTCGCGCTGTTCGCTCTTCATTTCTCTGTCAAACCCCTAAACCTCTAAACTTCGGGTTTGTCAAATCAGCCCAACGTTTCTGTAAGAAGTCTATCTCGTGGGAGAGGGCCAAAGCAAGCGTCTTCACAGACTCGTCTCTGGGGAACAGTTCTCCTAAGTTCTTGATTGCCACAGTCAGGAGGGCCAATTCCTGACGCTGTTTCCTCATGACCATCCCATAATAGAAGGTCGTTCTCTTCATCGGCCCTACCTCGCCCTCTATGTGCCTCTGGGCTGTGTTGGAGACCTCCCCGAGTTGGTTAGGAAACTCGGCCTCGAAAGCGGGGATGATTGACGCCTTCATCTTGTCTATCGCTAATTGAGTTTCCCTTGTCATCGCTTCCACAGTTATCGTGTTCTCATAGCCTTTCTCTTGCTCATCCGACTGTTTCAGGTAATACTTCGTAGAGACCTTGAACGGTGGTTCTATTATTGGGTGAGTCTTCGAATACTCTTCCCTCGACGTGATGGGAGGGTTCAGCCTTTTCCATTCGTCCGTCCAATGTTCGAGAGCGAGGAGGTGGATTATGACGGACGAATACCCGCCTCTCAAAGCACTAAGACTCGCACTCTTGGCGGGAGACTCGAACCGAAGCTTTGGTTCATCCTCGGGTTTTATGCTCGGCACACGCCACCAATCTTTCGCATCTGCAGGAAGGGTCATCCAGTCTATCGCATCATTCATCATCTGCTCGACCCTTCCCCTGGCTCTCAACATCGGGCCGTTGTCATGGTCGATATAGATGGAATCCAAATCAAGTTGGATGGCCCCGTCAAGTTTCTTGCGCACAGCATTTTTCCTTTCGATGAGAGACAGCCCTCTGATGAAGGAAAGGGCGTTTGGAAAATGGGCAAGGTCTTTCTTGGCATCGTCCGTAGAAACCATTTCCTCGACCCGCTTACGCATTTCATCGTAATATCTTACCTTCATGAACGGGTCTATCGTCTTGGACTCTGGCGATTCTTCAGGCCCGAAGATGAGGTCGAGGGCCCTGTCTGAGAATCTAAGGGACAGGAGGGCGCCTGCCGTTGAGAGAGTGTATCCGAAGGGATAGGGCGGAATTAGCGAGAATCCCGTCAGGGCGACTAGTATTCCAGCGAAGACTACTATTCCGATTGCGATTTGCCCGAGACGCCTGTTGCTTAGCATCTCTTATCCAGCTCTCCAAAGGCGGCATCCACCCTTCGCCACTTTTAAGCCCCAACCAGCCAATCCGCCAACCGTATGGACGCGAGTGTTGATGTATGTGGGCACTCAGCCGACCTCCCAGCAACCGAAAGCTTCCAAGGTCCCGATTTTGGTCGAGAACCCGAGAAGTTCCCAGAGCCTCTTCCAGACTAATCATCGTTTCGCCTGGCCAACGTCTTTCCGGCGGTTCTTGTACCCAGCCTTGGGGGTGCCAGGGCCTCTAGGCGTTGAAAGGGCGGGAGACGGACAAGGTCACCGAGTGCAAGCCCATTGGTGTCCCAATGGGGGGCCTCCGCAAATCCCCTGAAATGGATGCAAGAACCCATGGAGAGGTATCCTTCACATTGCGAAGAGTTTCAATGACCTACGCTGCTCGTCGTTCAAGTGCAAGATGCCCTTGTCTCCAGGATAGACTTCACCGGCATCCCACACTTCGAGTCTGACGCTGGTCGCAGTTCCGATCCTTACACCCTGTGCACTGAGTCTCCTCAGCAGGTTAGTCCCTTCAAAAATGTACACGGACTCGATTGCCCACGGTCGCTCCGTTCCCCTTGACGATCCTAAGCTCGACCTGGGACCAGCAAGAACGAGATAGTAGTCCGGACCCCCAGAAAGGCTCAGGTCAAGAAGATGCTCGTTCTTCGGGTACCATTTGATGTTGACCCTCCTTGCCGCAAGCGGACCGGTCCTGAAGTATCCGTCGCTCCCTTTGGTGGTTGCGGAGCGGTTCAGTTCAATCTCGAATAAACGAGCCGCTATGTACTCACCAACATGCCCGATCAAGGCAGGCCTCCCGACGATTTTCGCAATCTTTCTGTCTATGGAGTTCTTGGTTCTGATGAGCCTTGCTAGCTCGGTGAGTTCTTCAATCATGACTCAGTACTGACACTCCAGTTGCGCAGTTTCGGTTATTAAACGAGAAAACTACCGAATGCCGTCGAGATATGACTAGTTGAAAGCCACAACTCTTGTGGTTCTCCTGGTTGCAGCGGCTGTGCTCTACTATTTCTCGCCGGTCGTATTCGTCATCGTCCTCTTCATCGGCTTCCTGTACGCGGTCGGCTATTACAGGAGGGAAAAGTGCCCATCATGCGGGGCGAGAGGAACGATCGTCTTTGACAGGTCAGAAGTCGTCAAGACGGAGCGTGCCTACGGAATTGTGACCAGGACAGAGACTGCCACGAACCGGAGGCGGGACAACCAGGGAAGGATGGTGAACGAGGAGTCGACCAGCGAACGCGAAGAACGCGCTCCGGTGATCAGGACGACATCTCAAGACTATCACAAGTGCAGCAAGTGCGGGTACTCCTACTCCAGCGAATCTGTCGACGAAGAGGAAGACTTCTCGCGGGTGGAGAAGCCTGTGGAGAAGCAGACCGTTATCGTACAGAGGGAGGTCGTGAAGGTCCCCTGCAAGTACTGCGGCACTCTGAACGAGATAGCCACGGCGAAGAACTGTTCGAACTGTGGTGCTTCACTGAAATAAAGGGGCGTCGAATGGGATTAAGCCACCAACCCAGCGACAATGAGTGGAACGGCCACCACAAGCATCTGAATACCCACGTCATACAGCTTGGGATAAGCCTCCAACCATGATTTCAATGTCAGGCTCACTTCTGCGTTCGAAGTTCCACTATGTTCGTTCTTGAGCACGACCGCATAGGTTCCAGGTCCAAGAGCGAGTTCCTTGTGGTTTTCGCCGTTAGACATTTTCTGGTACAGGGTTGGTGAGATCCAACCGACATTCGCCTCTGGCACCATTGGAATCGGAACCTGTCTTATCGTGATTTCGAACCTTCCTTCGTTTCTCTTTATGTTGAGAACAGCTTCGGAATCCACCTGAACCGTGAATGGTAGCCGCCTCTCAGTTATGTTGTCAGATAATCCTAGGTTGACGCCCTCCCTTTCGAATACCCGCACTTCTCTCGCTCTCTTCACTCTACCTAAAGAAGCCAAGATTAGACTTGCCGCAAGAATAGCAACCCCCGCAAGGAGTATAGAAAACTGAGTCATACTTTACTTGACCTCATCTCTTCAATCCTCAATATTTGTCCCTTACCTCGCTTCCATCTCAAGCTCCTATCACCTATCGTCGTAGTTCTTGCCCTGCACGAGGTTTGTGCCTCTGGCGAGGACGGTCGTCTGAGGGCATCCGTATAGACGCTGAAAGCGGTACAAAAAACACAGAAGGGGGAGGGGTATTAACTAATGCGCAATCATCTGCGGTTGCTGAGAGAATGCTGCAGGGCTTGCGACTTTGGCAAGCTGGAGTCGTGGCCTATTTGCGAAATTGGCCGTGGAGGCGCAACACACTCACTGCCCTCAGCCTACAGCGGATGTTCCCTCCGCCCCAGAATAGAAAACATCTGAACTTGACCAAGGGATTACCGGTCAATGTTGAGGAAAGAAGGCAGTAGGCGCAGGGCAGGATGGCAGATGTGGTTCAGGACGAGAAGTCGAAGGTGATGGCTGATTGTCAGACGATTCTCTCATTATCGTTTCGAAGATCTTGCCAAGAGGGGTGGTCCAGATACAGGGTGGAGCATTATTACGAGCCGCGGGAGGATGGAGATTCGAACCTGCCGTGCAGAATGTCGATTTGGAGCCCAAGCTTGGGAGCCTGGCGCAAGGGAGCCTGAGGCCAAGTCCTCACAAAAAGATTCAAAAAAAACACAAGGAAAAGGAGAAGAACATCCGCAAGCGTGCTTCAGTCGCAGTTCATTGCGCCTCCGCGGGTTTCTTGACGATGACCTTCTGAATTGCTAAATAGCTGAAAGGATCCTGATTCCGCAATTAATGGGCAGAATAAAGCTGTCTGACTCTCAGAAGAAAGTTATCCTCGACAAACAAGATTACGAATGTGCGCGGTGTAAAGCTAGACTCTTCCCAAAAGGTGTGATGGTGCCCGAATTCGACCACATTATGCCAGTTGCATTGGGTGGGAAATCCGTGACAGACAACGCCCAAGTGCTCTGCCCGAACTGTCATAGGATAAAGACGATTGAGGATCGCGCTAAGATTGCTGATTATCGCAAGTCAAATGCGCCTGCAATTCGCCGTTTGGATGAAACTGGAGCAAGAAATAAGAAACGTTTTGTGGGTGCAGGAATAGTAACTGGTCACCAAACACCGGAGCGGAGGAAGCTTGTCAGGAATGAATTGAAACCGTATGTTGCTTTGCTCTCGAGCAATGATTCTGAGGCCAAGGCAGAAGCCCTGAAGCAATTGTCAGGAATGGCATTCACTGCCGCAATTGAAACAGATAGTAGTCTACTTCCCAATCTTGCTCGTCTTGTTAATGATGAAAACCTCAACGTTAGGCGTGCCGCGCTTTTCCTCTTCGAGAGACTATCTTGGAGAATCTTACCTTCCTACAGAACCCGCTATACTAAGATTCTCTTACCTATGATTATCCAGCTTGCATTGAAGGATGAGGATATGGAGGTCAAGAAGAACGCTATCGAAGGTCTCGTTGCCTCAAAGGCAAGTGATGCCGTAGATGTCTTCGTTAGGTTGTTGACCACACTCACTGACGAGCAATACAAGCGGGTAATTCAAGACAATACTTGGAGCAGTTTGGTATACAACGGCTTTGGGCCAAAGCTTCGCCAGAATCTTCTCAAAGCTTATGAAAAAAACGGGCCCGCAATAAGAGAGAGAATATCAAGAGAAACTGCCAATAGGTATCTCGGGTAGTAAACGCACTTTGTTCTATACTTAACCTGAGAAGGCATTCAATGCCATGTATAGGGTTCATTGTGAAGTGTGGGAATGCTTTGAAAATCAATCGCCCCAAGCATGAGGGCACGAGTTCCCAGGACCATACTGATAATCATAGTCTACTATATCGGTCCCGACACGTCCTCCACCACAATACACCCCATCAAGGGTTAGCATCATGGCTTCAGCAGACGTGTTTCGGCCCCACCATCCTTCAGGATGATCAGGCCAACCCCTTCACGTTGAAGGAGCACCCTCGCCCTTTCGGGTTTCGGGATCGTCAGGGGAATCATCAGCCAATTTGGCTGGTATCGGCTCGCGATTGTATTCGTGAGCGCCCTCCCTGAGACTGGGTTCTATTCGGAACACGCAGTCATCTTCATTCAGATTGCTTGTCTAGCTCTCTCAGTATCTCGCGGTGCAGCAGCGCCTCGGCCCTCTGCCTGACGTCCTTGGAGAGGTAGAGCACCGCACTTTCGCTCGCGCGCACATCCTTCCTCATGAGAGCGACCGCTTCATCGTACTTACCCAGCTTGAGAAGCCTGTTCAGCTCGTCGATTAACTGACGCTCTGGCCTGGCCACCGGTCACTTCACCGCCGTCTTCTGGGTGCGGAACCGGTTCAGGAACCGCTCTTTGCTGATGCGGTAGTGCCAGCCGTCGAGGATGGCCTCCTTCTCCTTCCTCAGCTTCTCGATGAACTCCTTCGAGGGCTCGAGCTCCGGGAGCAGTGCGTCATCCGGTCCGAGGAGGAAGGTCCACTCTCCG
>Ga0187857_10002346_pt1 | contig 17143 bp, 11 predicted proteins | sample June2016WEW_8_10_FD_132984 | JGI IMG/M metagenome (GOLD analysis project Ga0187857, IMG submission 132984) | Peatland microbial communities from SPRUCE experiment site at the Marcell Experimental Forest, Minnesota, USA - June2016WEW_8_100 | ecosystem: Environmental > Terrestrial > Soil >...
CAATTCTCAATACTCAATTCTCAATGGGCCTGACCCAGCACATTCCATCGCAGAGACGGTCTGGGGCGGAGCCTCGTTAACCAAGCGGAGAAGTGGGGTAAGAGCAGGCGAGACCCCCGGTCCGGCGACGAGGTGCGTCGGCATCCCGGAGGGATGCCAGAAGGCAGCTCGGGCCCGGGGCGTAGGTTTCTGGCACCCCGTTCCGGGGTGCGGAACCCTCGCCACGACAAACCGGGGGCAGCGCGGCCCTGAGAGTGAGGGTGGAAGTCAGGCAGAGCGAAAGCGAGAGCAGCAGCGCGCTCAAACAGGCCAATCGGGAGCGCATGCGTGAAGGCTGGCAGGGCCAGACGCGAATGTCAATTCTTTTGCCGGAGCCATTTTTGGCAACGGTTCAGGTGGGCAGACCTCCGGTCTGCCAGTTCACGGAGCCTCCGGCTCCGTGAACCTGGTGCGATCGGAACACCGGGCCAGAGGCCCGGCTGACCGGCAGACCAGAGGTCTGCCCCACCCTCCCACCTGAACAGTTACCAATTTTGGTTGCCCTCCGGTGAGCGGCTGACTAGGGTGAACGGGAAAGAGAGACGATTTGGTTTGAGAAGGTATGACGAACAAGCCTTTGAGAAACGAAGAGTTGACGGAATTGACCGTGGGGCTCAACAAACTGGCCCGGAACCTGTGGTGGACGTGGGACCAGGGGGCGCAGGAGGTTTTCCAGGAGCTTTCACCGCGCGGCTGGCAGAATTTGTACCACAATGGCGTCGCGATTCTGCATGAAGTGTCGGAAAATGAATTGCGTGTGAGATTGCAGGATCCGTGTTTCGGGGAGCAGGTGCGGGAGGTGCTCAAGGCCTTCGAGGCCTACATGAACGACCAGAACACCTGGGCCCATCGGCAGGCGCCCGAGTTGCGGCAGAACCCGGTGGCCTATTTTTCAGCCGAATTCGGCTTCCATGAGACGCTGCCGACGGCGGCGGGGGGTCTGGGTATCCTGGCGGGGGACCATGCCAAGTCGGCCAGCGACCTGGGGCTTGGTTTTGCCGGCATCAGCCTCTTCTACCGGGAGGGCTATTTCCAGCAGGCGATCGATGCGAACAATTGGCAGACGGAGTATTACACGCTGCTAAACCCCAAGAACCTGCCGTTGGAGCCGGTGCTCGATGCCAAAGGCGAGCCCCGGGTGTGCCACGTAGAGATTGGGATGAACCGGGTGGCTTTTCTGGCCTGGCGCGCAAACGTGGGGCGCGTGGCGGTCTATTTGCTGGACACCAATTGTCCGGAAAACGAGCAACATTTCCGGGACCTGACGTTGCGGGTGTACGGAGGGGACAGCACGACCCGCATCATGCAGGAGGTGTTGCTGGGCGTCGGCGGGGTGCAGTTGCTGCGGGCGCTGGGGCTCAGTCCTTCGGTCTTCCACATGAACGAAGGCCACGCCGCGTTTCTCACCCTCGAACTCATCCGGGAGAAGATGGCCGCCGGCAAAAACTTCCGCGAGGCGGTCGAACTGACGCGAGCCGAGTGCATTTTCACCACGCACACGCCGGTGGAGGCGGGGCATGACCGGTTCAGCGCGGATCTCATTGATTATGCAATGCACCGGTTTCGCACTCATTTAGCGGTGCCATTTGCCGAGGTGATGAAGCTGGGCCGGGTGAACCCACAAGACTCCAAAGAGCCCTTCTGCATGACCGTGCTGGCGTTGAAGCTCTCGCGCGCCGCCAATGCCGTGAGCGAACTGCACGGGCGGGTGAGCCGCCACATGTGGCATTGCCTCTACCCGGGCAGGCCCGTCGAGCAGGTCCCCATCGGGCACATCACCAACGGAGTCCACTTGCTGGGCTGGATGAAGGGAACCGTCCGCCGGCTCTGGCGGGCCAAGCTGGCAGGCGGTTGCGAGCCCGTCGGCGGGGGGCTGGGTTCCTCGCAGGCGGGGCAGGGCGCCGACTGGATTACCCAGATCAATTCCCCGGAGTTCTGGCAGCGTCTGGCCGACCCCCAGTTCATCTCCGACGAGGAGCTTTGGGCGTTGCGCTACAAACTGCGCCGCGAACTCATCGAATTTGCCCGGCGGCGTCTGCTCATTCAGGGACAGCGCCTGACGCAGGGCGATTTCATCGCCTTTGACCAACTGCTCAATCCGGATGCCTTGACCATCGGCTTCGCCCGCCGCTTCGCCACTTACAAGCGGGCGCCGCTCATTTTCCAGCAGTTCGCCAACATCGTCCGCCTGGCCCGCGATGCGGATCGCCCCATCCAATTCATCTTTGCCGGCAAGGCCCACCCGCGCGACGATGACGGCAAGCGCTACATCCAACACATCATCCACCTCAGCAAATACAGCGACCTGCAAGGGCACTTGGCGTTTCTTGAGAACTATGATGTCCACGTGGCGCGCCAGATGGTCTCCGGCTGCGATGTTTGGCTCAATACCCCCCGCCGCCCGCTGGAGGCCTCCGGCACCAGCGGCATGAAGGCCGGCGCCCATGGGTGCCTGAATCTGAGCATCCTCGATGGGTGGTGGCGCGAAGGCTACGACGGCACCAACGGCTTCGCCATCGGCGAGGACGCCCACGGCGAGTCGGTCGAGGAACAGGACCGCGCCGACAGCGCCAACCTCTACAAGACGCTCACCGAGGAAGTCATCCCGCTGTTCTACCAGCGCGATGCCCTGGGCATTCCCCGGCAGTGGATTCAACGCATCCGCCGCGCCATGGTCACCCTCGTGCCCCGGTTCACCACCGCCCGCATGGTCCGCGAATATGCCGAGAAATACTACCTGCGGAAGTAGGCATTATGTGTTGGCGGCACCCCCATTGCACCGGGCTGAAGCCACGGTGCTAATGAGACGACCCAGGCGAGAGTGTGACCCATCCGGGCTAGGCTTACGACTTAGCCTCTTGGGCCAATTCCTGGAAGGTGATGTCGACGATCAAATCGCCGGCTATTTTCTCGAGCCGGCGGCGGAGTTCGGCGGTGTTGCACTGGGCGGGGAGGCTGAGTTTGGCGCGGGCCCGGAAGAGCGTCTCGCCCGACATGGCGGCGCTGGCGCATTCGGTGTGAAGCTCTTCGACATTGACCCCGTAGCCGGCCAGGACATGAGAGATCTGGCGGACGATGCCGGGCCGGTCCTGGCCGACAATTTCCAGCAGGCTCAACCGAGGGGACAATTGGGCCGGCGGAGGCTGGTCCGGATGAACGACGACGGTCAAGCCCTGGGACTGGAGGGCGCGCAGCGCCGCGCTCAAAGGGGGCACCTGCTCCTCCGGCACCTCGACCCGGAGGATGCCGGCGAACTGGCCGCCTAAACGCGACATCCGGCTTTCCAGCCAATTGCCGGCATGTCCGGCCACCAGGCCCGCAATCGTATCCACCAGCCCGGGCCGGTCCTGGCCGATGACCGTCATGACAAGGGCGCGTTGCATGGGGTAACTCCTAAGTCTTGGCTGCGGCCTTCCTGCCGTTGAGGGCCTTCAAGGTTCGTTGGAAGATCACTTCCGGGGCGCCCTCGGCCAGGACGGGGATGAGCAGGCCCTGGTTGCGATAATAGTCAGCCAGGGGCGCCGTGCTCTTCTCGTAAGCGGCCATCCGCACGCGGATCGATTCGGGACGGTCGTCCTCGCGCTGATACAAGGCGCCGCCGCAATGGTCGCATACGCCCTGGACCTTGGGCGGGCGGGTTTCGATGTGAAAGACGGCCTTGCAGGCGGGGCAGGTGCGCCGGCCCGCCAATCGCGCCACCACTTCGTCGATCCGCAATTCGTAGCTGAGCACGGCGTCGAGTTTCAGATTGTGTTTCTTGAGCAGATCCTCCAGCGCCCCGGCCTGGGCGACGGTGCGGGGAAAACCATCGAGCAGAAACCCGCCGGTGCAGCGCAAGCAGCCGACGCGCTCGGCCACGAGGTCCACTACGGTGTCGTCGGGCACCAACTCGCCGCGCCGCATATAGTCCAATGCGGCCGTCATGGCTGGTGAACGCTCGCCGGGGGGCAGTGACTTCGCTCCGCGGAAGATGTCGCCCGTCGAAAGCTGGCAGGCGCCCAGCTTGGCGGCGAGCAATTCCGCCTGCGTGCCCTTGCCGACTCCCGGCGCGCCCAGGAGCACCAGGCGGCGCGGCCCGTTGACCGGTTTGGGCGGCGGCTCACAGACTGCCGTTCCGCCTCGGAGCCAGGCCTTTCGATCTCGTTTTGTTTCCATGTTGCCGAGAAGTTATCAAAGTCACGCGGGTGAGGGAAAGGGGAAACCCCGAAGGAAATCCGAAGTCCGCGCTGGACAGGGAATCGACAACGTGCCTATTCTGCGCAAAACCTTTATGAGCAAGACCAAGAACATCGAACGAACTTACCAACTGGCCAAAGAACGGTATGCCGAACTGGGCGTCGACACCGAGGGCGCCATCGAACAAGTGAGCGGAATCCCGATTTCCATCCATTGCTGGCAGGGGGACGACGTCGGCGGTTTCGAGAGGGCGGGGCAGGAACTGGGCGCGGGGCTGGCAGTCACGGGCAATTATCCGGGCAAGGCGCGGACCGCGCAGGAATTGCGAAGGGACTTCGAGAAGGCGCTGGCGCTGGCGCCCGGCACGCACCGTTTCAACCTGCACGCCTCCTACGCGGAGATGAACGGCAAGAAGGTGGAGCGCGACGCCCTGGGCGTGGACCAGTTCAAGGGCTGGATCGCCTGGGCCAAGTCGCTCAACATCGCCATGGACTTCAACCAGACCTATTTCGCGCACCCCAAAGTCGTTGGCGGTTTTACCCTCACCAGCCCGGAGGCGGCCATCCGCAGGTTCTGGATCGAGCACGGCATCCGCTGCCGCGAGATCGCGGGCGAGATCGGCAAAGCCTTGGGCAAGACCTGCATGACCAACCTTTGGATTCCCGACGGCATGAAGGACACGCCCGCCGACCGGCGCGGTCCGCGCGAACGCCTGGCCGAGGCCCTGGACGCCGTGTTCAAGAAGAAGATCGACAAGAAATACAACGTGGATTCCGTCGAGCCCAAACTCTTCGGCATCGGGGCCGAGAGCTACACGCCCAGCTCCCATGAGTTTTACCTCGGCTACGCCGTGAGCCGCCAGACCCTGCTCACACTGGATGCGGGCCATTACCACCCCACCGAAGGCATCGCCGACAAGATCTCCGCCGTGCTCTGTTTTCTGCCCGAGATTGGTCTTCACGTCAGCCGCGGCGTCCGGTGGGACAGCGACCACGTAGTCACGCTCACCGACGAACTGGAGGCCATCGCCCAGGAGGTCGTCTGGGGCGGCTACGTCAACCGCATCCACATCGGCCTGGATTATTTTGACGCGAGCATTAACCGGGTGGCGGCGTGGGTGATCGGCACGCGCAACATGGAGAAGGCCTTGCTCCTGGCCTTGCTGGCGCCCATCGGGCAGCTCAAACAGCTCGAGGCCCAGGGCGATTACACCTCGCGTCTGGCGCTAATGGAAGATGCCAAATCGTTGCCCTTCGGGGCGGTGTGGGATTATTATTGCCAGAAGGCGGGCAAGCCGCCCGGGGAAGCCTGGCTCGCCGAAGTCAAGACCTACGAGAAAGAGGTGCTGTCCAAGCGCCAGTAAAATGGAGCCTGTCCCAGAACGCTCGCGCTTATGAACGAACCCAACCCCATTGCGGCCATCCTGCTCTATGTCCTCGGTGGCTTTGCCGGCGCGGTCTTTTATCTCCCGTTCAAGAAGGTGAAGAACTGGGCCTGGGAAAGTTACTGGCTGGTTTATGCCGTGGCCGGCCTGGTCGTGGTGCCGTGGGTGCTGGCGTTCATTGTGTCGCCCAAGGTCTGCGGCCTGCTCTCGAGTGCGGACCTCAAGCTGCTGGCCCTTTGCTTCGTCTTCGGGGCGATGTGGGGGTTCGGCGGGCTGACCTGGGGCCTGATGATCCGTTACCTGGGCGTCGGCCTGGGCCTGGCCGTCGGGTGCGGCCTTTGCGCCTCGGCGGGGACGTTGATTCCGCCGCTCTTCAAAGGGGAACTGGGCGGATTCCTGCGGGTCGCCTCGGGACAGGCGACCTTGCTTGGCGTCGCGATCGCCCTGCTCGGCATCATTATGGTTGGCATGGCCGGCATGTCCAAAGAGAAGGAACTGCCGGAAGAGGAGAAGAAGAAGGCCGTGGCCGAATTCGACTTCAAGAAGGGCATGTTGGTCGCGATCTTTTCAGGGGTGATGAGCGCGGGCATGGCCTTTGGGCTGGCGAGCGGCGGGGCCCTGGAGAGCGCCGCGGTGGCCGCCGGCACTTCGCCCACCTGGAAGGGCATCCCGGTCCTGGTGGTCGTGCTGCTGGGCGGCTTCACCGTCAACCTCGTCTGGTGTCTTTACCTGAATTTCAAGAACCAGACTACGGGCGATTACAGCCGCAAAGACGCGCCGCAGGCGGCCAACGCGATCTTCGCCGGCCTGGCCGGGCTCATCTGGTGCCTCCAGTTCATCACTTACAAGGTCGCCGACTCGAAGATCGGCGAGTTTGGTTTCGCCGGCTGGACGGTGTTCATGTCCAGCATGATCATTTTCAGCACGCTGCTGGGGATCGGCTTGGGCGAGTGGAAGGGTGTGAGCAGCCGGACCAAGACGTTGCTGAGCGCCAGCCTGGGAGTGCTGGTGGCCTCATTGTTGATCATCGGTTACGGAAACAAGCTCAAGGCCGGCGAGCCCAAGAGCCGTGCCGGCGTCAGCCAGGACGCAGAGCGCAGAGCGTCGGAGCGTGGCCCAACGGAAGCCGCGGCTCCTTAGTGCTCTGGCGAGGCACTCCCGAGACCAATGAAAAACAGAGAGCGGCAAAGAACGCAGCGCGGCGGAGCTCATACGCGTCAGGCTAAGATGAAGCCTCTCCGCTCCAACCCCAAAGGGGTTGTGGAGCAAAGCCCAGGGTTGGCGCGGCACCAACCCTGGGTAATCGCGCGGCCATTCCCATCAACCCCAACGGGGTTGCGGCCCAGTGGCCGGAAAACCAGTCGCCTGCGTTCCCTGCCGGCCACAACCCCGTTGGGGTTGATAGCCACTCCATCGCCGCTACCCAGGGTTGTCCCTTCGGTCCAACCCTGGGCTTTGTTACACAACCGCGTTGCGGTTAAACAGGGCCGGTCCCAGCAACTCCGATTTCGGACCTTTGTCGCATCCTTTGTCGCCACCTTTGTCGAAGACGGCTCAACCCGACAAAGGCTGCGACAAAGGGTTGCGACGAAGTTGCTTGCCCGCCCCACAAACTCAACTCTGCGCTCAGTTTATGTCACAACGTGTTTATCTCGCCATTGACCTCGGCGCCGAGAGCGGCCGCGTCATGGCCGGCCTCTGGAACGGCAAGACCCTGCGTCTGGAGGAAATCCACCGGTTCCCCAACGGCCCCGTCCACCTGGCCGGCTCGATGCGCTGGGACGTGATGCGGCTTTGGGCTGAGATTGAGAACGGCCTGGGTGTGGCGGCAAAGAAATACGGCCCGTCCATCGTGTCGGTCGGCGCGGACACCTGGGGCGTGGATTTCGTGCTGCTCAGCCCGACCGGCGAGATGCTGGGCCAGCCTCGCCATTACCGCGATGCCCGGACCAACGGGATGATGGAAAAGGCCTTCCGGCAGGTGCCCCGCGCCGAGATCTTTGCCCAAACCGGCCTGCAGTTCATGCAGTTCAACACCCTCTTTCAATTGCTGGCCGTCAAAGCGGACACCCCCGAACTCTTCGAGCAGGCGGATTGCCTGCTGCTGATGCCCGATTTTATCCATTGGGCGCTGTGCGGTTCCCGCGCCGTCGAATTCACCAACGGCACAACCACCCAGTGCATGCACCCCCTGGAGCGCAATTGGGCGACCGGCCTGCTGGAGAAGTTCGGCCTCCCAACGCGCATCTTTCCCAAAGTCGTCCCTCCGGGCACGGAACTGGGCGCGCTCCGGCCGGAGGTGGCGCAAAGGACCGGCCTGGGCAATGTCAAGGTCGTTGCCCCGCCCACGCACGATACGGCCTCGGCTGTCGCCGGCGTGCCCACGGCCAACACCGGCCGGGCCGACTGGGCCTACCTGAGTTCCGGCACCTGGTCGCTCATGGGCGCGGAGGTTCCACAGGCCCTCCTGTCGGCCCGCGCACTCGAGATCAACATGACCAATGAAGGCGGCCTGGACGGCACCTACCGCCTGCTCAAGAACATCATGGGCCTGTGGCTGGTGCAGCAGTGCAAACGCGCCTTCGAGGCCCGCGGCAGAAGATACGAATACAGCGAACTGGCGCAACTGGCAGGCCAGGCGCCCGCTCTGCGCTCGCTGGTCAACCCTGACGATTCCCGCTTCCTCAATCCGCCGGACATGCCCCGGGCCATGGAGGAGTTCTGCCGCGAAACCGGACAGCCTGCGCTCAAGACCCACGGCGAAATGGTCCGCTGCGCTTATGAGAGCCTGGCGCTGAAGTACCGGCAGGTGCTTGGCTGGCTGGAGGAACTCACCGCCAACCGCATCGAAGTCATCCACATCGTCGGCGGCGGCTCCCAGAGCGAAATCCTCGACCAGTTCACCGCCGATGCCTGTCAGCGGCCGGTCATCGCCGGCCCCATCGAAGCCACCGCCATGGGCAACCTCCTGGTCCAGGTTCGGGCCAGCGGCGAACTGGCTTCGTTGGCCCAGATGCGCGAGGTGATCCGCAACTCCAGCGAAGTCAAGACCTTCCTGCCCGGGCCTGCCGCCCCTTGGGAAGAGGCCTCGAGCAGGTTCGATGGCTTGTTCCGCAGAAAATGAGGCTCCAACGGTTCAAAGGCAATCCCATCCTCAGTCCACTGGCGGCTCACCCGTGGGAGAACCTGGCCGTGTTTAACCCGGCTGCCTGGTACGACGAAAAGGCGGGCGAGGTCCTTTTGCTCTATCGGAGCGCCGAATCCGGCCCCGAATACAAGTGCTGGTTCGGCCTGGCCAGGAGCCAGGACGGTTTCCACTTCACGCGCGAGAGTGACCAGCCCTGTTTCAGTCCGAGCGTCGAAGGCTTCGACGGCGCAACCCTCCAGGACCCGCGCATCGTCAAAATGGGCGACTGGTTTTACGTCACCTACGCCTGCCGCCATTTTCCCTTCGGCCAGTTCTGGAAGCCGGAGGTCCGCGCCCGTTTTCTCGAACCGGGCTGCCCCCAGGAGTTCCCGCGTTGCCTCCGGCTCAATGCCACCTTCAGCGGCCTGGCCATGACCAAGGACTTCAAATCGTGGATTCGCGCGGGCTGGCTCACCGACCCCCTGCTCGATGACCGCGACGCCATCCTCTTTCCCGAAAAGGTCAACGGCAAGTTCGTCCTGCTCCACCGCCCGCTGGAATGGGTTGGACCTGCCTACGGCACGGATGGTTCACTCTCTATCACGCCGTCGGCCCCGACAAGTTCTACCGTCTGGGCGCGCTCCTGCTCGACCTGGTTCCGTGCTGGCCATCGTCTTCTTCCAGTCCGACCTGGCCCAGTTGGTGGCGGCCAAAGGAAAAACGCCAGGTTCGAGGAAATCCTTCCCCGCGTCTTGCACCGTGACTATATCCCTGTCGGCTTCAAGGGAATCCTGATTGCCGCCCTGCTGGCGTCGTTCATGAGCACGTTTGTCTCCTGACAAAACCGGAGCCCGGCGAAGTCCTGGAGAGCTTTTACCGGAATGTCCGCCCGTGGGGATTCTGGGGACCGGTCCTGGCCAAGTGCCGCAGCCGCAGTCCGAACTTTCAGCCCAATCCCCACTTCCGCCGCGACGCCTTCAATATCCTGGCCGGCCTCGTCTGGCAAACCGCCATGGTCGCCGCTCCCATCTACCTGGTCATCCAACACTGGCGCCAGTTCACCATCTCGAGCGCCCTCTTCGCCGCAACCTCTCTCATCCTCAAATTCACATGGTACGACAAGCTGGACCGCGCCGACGGCTGCCTCCCCGACGCCCCGGAACCCTGAAGTCCGAAATCCGAAGCCCCGAGATCCGAAGGAAATCCGAAACCCGAAGCCCGAAGGCTGAGATCGCAAAGCTTTTGGGCATTGGCTCTGCGCTCGATGCCGAGGCCACAGGCGCTTCCGTGTCACGCAGCGACCGCACCTAATGAGGGATCGGATGGGGACTGCGGATGTCGGACTCCCTCCGGATTTCGGGGCTTCGGGTTTCGGATTTCCTTCGGATTTCGGCCTTCGGGTTTCGGATTTTTTTCGGCCTTCGGCCTTCGGCCTTCGGACTTCAAAGAGGGCTGGACTTTGGCGTCGTGAACCCGTAAAACGGACCCCGCATATTTGAACATTCTATGAAATTACCTTCCGCCATAACCACCGTTTGCACTGTCTTGTCTCTCTCGGCCGGCACGTATGCTGCCAACGTGGGGTCTCCTTTCTATGGGGATGCCCCCGATGACCATCACCCGTGGGCCGTGCACGACCCGAATCGTCCCCAGCCCCCGCTGGTCACGCCCGGCACCTTCAGCACCCAGGAACAACCGGGCAAACCACCCTCCGACGCCGTCGTCCTATTCGATGGGACTGACCTCTCCAAATGGGAAGCCGACGAGGGAGACGGTGTCCCCACCAAATGGATCGTGAAGGACGGAGCCATGGAGTGCGTTCCCAAATCGGGCTATATCCGCACGAAAGCCAAGCTGGGCGACATCCAACTGCACGTCGAGTGGGCCGCACCCACCAAGGTCGAGGGCGAAAGCCAGGGTCGGGGCAACAGCGGCGTTTTCCTGATGGGTTTGGTGGAAGTGCAGGTGCTCGACAACTACAACAATCCCACCTACGCCGACGGCTTCGCCGGCGCGGTCTATGGGGTCAACCCGCCTTTTGCCAATGCGCTGCTCCCGCCCGGCCAGTTCCAGGCCTACGACATCGTTTTCCGCCGGCCAATCTACAAGGAGGGCAAACAATTGGACCCCGGTTACGTCACGGTCTTTGAAAACGGCGTCCTGGTCCAGGACAACACCATGCTGGAAGGCGGCACCGGTCACATGGCCCGCAGCAAGCCGGGGCCTTTCCCTGAGGCCGGTCCCCTGAAGCTTCAGGACCACGGCAATCCGGTCCGTTTCCGCAACATTTGGTATCGGCCCCTGCCTCCCCGCCCCATCGAAGGCGGCACGGATGGCTGCCTGAGCACGGAAGCCACGATGGCCAAGCGCCAGCAAATCGCCGCCATGATTCGCCAAGACGCCGGCAAACTAAAGGACCTCTCCAATCCCGTGCCCGAAATGCTCCGCCTGGCGGAGTCGCTCGTGTACGACAACGATGCCGAAACGGCCCAACAGGCCGGACGACTGGCGCGCCAATACTGGGCCGATCTCGAGCAACTGCCCCCCGACAAGCTGGCTGCCAAGAAGGATGAAGTGAAGCACCTTCGCGACGTCTGCAACTATCTCGTCCGTTTTAACATCATCCCGGATGATGCCGAGGGGAAAGTCAAACTCGACGAACTTATCAAAGAGCACAATTGGGACAAGAAATAATCGCAAAGACCATGCCCCTCACGCGCCTTTTCGCGGCTATTCCACTCGGGGTTGGTGTCGTCCATCCCACGGACCAGTCAGTAGATTGCCTCGGCGAGCAATTCGGCCAAATGCCGGGGCCGGATGGGGGCCAGATGGGCGATTTGCTGGCGGCAACTGGCGCCGGAGGCGACGACGGTGGTGCCAAAGGGCTGATTGTGGAGCTCGAGCAGGAGCGGTTCGGCCACCTGGAGCGAAAGCGAATATTTTGATTCCAGGGCGCCGAAGGCGCCGGCCATGCCGCAGCAACCGCTGTCGAGCAGGGTGACATTTCGCCCCGGCAACCGTTGGGCCAGGCGCGGCAGGAACGCCGGGTCCAGGAGGGACTTGATGTGGCAGTGAGCGTGGATGACGACGTTGGCGTCCTTGAAGTTGAACTTAAGGGCATCGGGTTCGGCGATGAGCAGTTCGTCGATGAATTGCTCGAATGGAAAGCAGCGCGCGGCCACGCGCTCGGCGCCGCGGAGTTTGAGTTCACGGTAGTCCTGGGCGAACATCGAGTAGCAGGACGGCTCGAGGAACAAGATGGGCGCAGGCTCCGACTCCTGGTTGAAGAGGGCCAGGTTGTGTTGGCCGAGCCGCCTGGCGCGGTCAAGGTGACCCTGGCTAAAGGCGGGGCGGCCGCAACATTTCCGGCGGGCCGCCAGGAGCACCTCGAAGCCGGCGGCTTCGAGCACCGCCACGGCGGCCACCCCGATGTGCGGTTCGTGATAGCGCGCGAAAGTGTCGTCCCAGAGCACCACGCGCCCGCGCGGAGCGGATTCCGGGCGGGGCCGGCGCGCGAACCACCGGTCGAAGCGTTGCCGGGCGAAGCGGGGCAGGGGACGCTGTAAGGCGATGCCGAGGATCTTGGCCAGGAGACCGCGCGCGAGCAGCGACGCCAGGGCCTTGTTCGCCAGCCAGGGCCAGAGGCAGCCGAGCCGGCCCAGGCCATCGACCGAGCTGATTAACCGTTGGCGCAAGGAGAGTCCGTCGCGGCGAACGCGGGCGTGCTCGAGTTCGGCCTTGAGCAACGCCATGTCCACATTCGATGGGCATTCGGTGGCGCAGGCCCTGCACGCCAAACAGTTGCTCAGGGCGGCATCGAGTTCGGCGCTGCACAGCGGGTCCCCTCCCGGCAGGCCGCGTCCTTCCAGGACGGCCCGGATGGCATTGGCGCGCCCGCGCGTGGACATGACCTCCTGGCCGGTGGCGATGAAGGTAGGGCACATGGTGGGCGTCTGCTTGAGGCAGCCGCCGCAGCCGTTGCACTGCTCGAGGTTGGCTATGAAAGAACCGTCCCTGGCCGCAAACGCCAGCACCGGCATAAAAGGCGGCACCAGCTTGCGGTTGGGCCGGAACCGCAGATCGCCATCGATTTTGAAACGTCCGTCGGGAATAATCTTGCCCGGATTGAAGAGCCCGTTGGGATCGAAGGAGTTCTTGATCTGGCCCATCACGCCCAGCAACGCCTCGCCGAGGTGTTGGGCCATGAACTCGGTGCGGGCGATGCCCACCCCGTGCTCGCCCGCCAGCGAGCCCTTGAACTGGCGGACCAGCGTGGAGACCTCCTCGGCCAGTTGGCGGAATTTCTTGAGGTCCTCGGCCGAGCGCAGGTCGAGAATGGGCCGGACATGGAGCAAGCCGGCAGCGGCGTGGCCGTAGTAAGAGGCCTCCAAATCGAGCGAAGCCATGAGCGACTCCAGCCCGGCGAAATAGGCCGGCAAATCCTTGGCGCGCACTGCTGCATCTTCGATGCCGGTCACCGGCTTGGCATTGCCGGCGCGGCCCGTCAGCAAAGAGAGGCCCGCTTTGCGCAGGGACCAAACCAGGTTCATTTCGGCGGGGCCCTCGAGCAGCAAGGTCCGCAGGCCCAGGTTGCGCCGCGCCAGGGCGGCCAGGCGCTCGGGCACGTCCTGGAAAAACTCCACCGCCAGGACAGATTGGCACGGCCTGAAATCCATTTCGAGCAAGTCGCGGGCGGCTTGGAATTCGAGCTGGCCCTTGGTTTGGTCGAGCAGGACGCGGTCAAGGTGCTCGATGGCGGCAGGCTGCAAATCGAGCAACTCGACCGCCGCCTGCATCGCCTCGGCCACCGAGGCGAAGAAGACCAGGCCAAGGCCTTTCTCCTCCGGCAGAGGAACGATATTCAACTCAGCCGAGACGATGGCCGCCAGCGTGCCCTCGCTCCCGCAGAGCAGGGGAATGAGATTGTCCGGGTCCTCCACGCAACGGTCGATGGCGTATCCGGGCCGGCGCTTGAGCAACCCGGGAGGCAGCCGCTCGGCAATCGTAAGGGCGTGCAAAGCGGCCAGGTCCGAGACCAACTCCCGCTGCCGCCGCAGGGTGTCGTGGTTGGGTCCCACCGTCAGCGCGGACCCGTCCGCCATGACGATCTCCAATTCCTTGATGTGCGCGGCCGTGGTGCCGTACACCAGCGTATGCGAGCCGCTGGAATCGTTGGCGATCATCCCCCCCAGCGTGGCTCGCGAGCTGGCCGCCACGTCCGGTCCGAAACAGTACCCGTGGGGGTGCAGGAACTGGTTAAGCTGGTCAAGCACTACGCCCGGCCCGGCCCGCACCGTGCGCCGCTCCAAATCCAGGTCGGTGATTCGGCGGTTGTACCTCGAGAAATCGATCACCAGGCCCTCCCCGATCGCGCCCCCCGTCAATCCTGTGCCCGCGCCCCTGCAAGTGACCGAGAGACCGGTCTGCACGGCGGCGTCAATGAGCATGCTGGCCTGGCGAACGCCGCGGGGAAATGCCACGGCAACCGGCTCCAGTTGATAGATCGAGGCGTCGGTCGCGTAAAGCTGGCAGGTCAGATTGTCGAAGGCGACCTCGCAATTTGTGCCCCGAAGCGTCGCCTGTTGTTGGGCTGATGTCATCGCGCGCCATCAAAATACCGCGGCCTCGATCATTTACAAAACCAAAGTGCGGCCTTGGGCACGGATCCGCTTTGGTGAGATGGGTTTCTTGGGCAACCAGTTTCCCCTCACCCCAGCCCTCTCCCCGAGGGAGAGGGAGCAGGCAGGACCGGTTCTCGAGCTTTCCTCCATCGCTCGATTCGTCGACCGACTGACAACGATTCTCCCTCTCCTCGGGGAGAGGGCCGGGGTGAGGGGAAACGCGACGCTCGAAATGCAGCAGGTGCCGCTTTTCACCCTTGTCTTGAGTATCGACATCCTCCATTTTTCGGCCTTAAATGTCTCTGTTGAATTCCTCTTTCCGCTGCGGCTGCGCCCATTCGGGTCAGGCTAAGATAAGGCCTCCCCGCTCCAACCCCAACGGGGTTGTGCAGCAAAGCCCAGGGTTGGCGCGGCGCCAACCCTGGGTAATCGCGCGGGAATGCCCATCAACCCCAACGGGGTTGCGGCTCGGGGGCCGGAAAACCAGTCGCCTGCGTTCCCTGCCGGCCACAACCCCGTTGGGGTTGATGGCCCCTCCATCGCCGCTACCCAGGGTTGTCCCTCCGGTCCAACCCTGGGCTTTGTTACACAACCGCGTTGCGGTTGAAGCCACACACTATTTATCTTCACGGCCCCTTAGCGTGACGCGAATGGGTTGCGCCGCGCTGAGTTTTTGCGCTCTGATGTGGCTTGCCGCCGCGGCGGACCCAGCCGCCGCCGCGCCCGCTCCGAAGACGGTCTATACCTTCGATGCCCGCCCGCTGAATCGGCTGGATTTGGGGGCGCCGGCCAATGCCGCCCGGGTCTGGGACACGTTGCACGCCCTTTGCGCCCTGCAGGGCCTGGCCAACCGCCAGGCCCCGCAGCTTTACCTGTTTTACTGCAGCGAATTTGGCGTGGACACCGACCAGTTCTGGTTCGATTGGTTGCGCGGGGAGGATGGCTGGCTAAAAGATGCGGCCATCCGGCCCATGGCGACGCTCGAGGAGGCCGTGGGTATCTTCCGCCCTGTTTTTCGCGGCCTGGTGGTTTATGACCCGGCCGTGCCGGCCACCTCGAACCTGGCCTCCACCGCGGCCGGTTGCGAGGATTTGCTCCCGGTGCGCTATGATCCCGCGCCGGGTTCGGTCTTTGATTCGCTGGTCCGGCGGCTGCAACTGCCGGTGAAACTCTGGCTGCTCAAAACCGACGGCGCCTCGATGTTCACCGGCCGAGGGCAGGTGCCGGACATCGGCGAGCCTTCGAGCGGCAGCGCCAAGGCGGATGCCTGCCGCTGGGGACTTGCGCGTTACCTGCGCTCTGGACGTTGCGCCCCGGGCGTCGCCGCCTACTACATCGATGCCTACTGGCTCCAGCACCCGCGCGGCAATCCGACGCTGCACACCCTGTCCAACCACGATTACTTCATCGCCCGCCGCGCCTTCTTTTTCGACCTCTCACCCTGGGGCGACGAAGCGCCGGGTGACGACCCGGACCAACCGCCGGGGCTGGACCGCAAGGTTTTCCTGGAGGTGCTCCGGGCCCTTTACGCGCAGGCGGGCGGGGGCGTCCTCCAAATAGGCGGCTTCACGCCCTGGCCTTCCAAATACACGACCCATTCAACCCCACCGGGCAGGCATGAGGGTGTTCCTACCGAATGGGAATTTGGCCGGTTGATCTCCCAGTTCAACGGTTATATGGAGGCCGATGCCGCCAGCCTGAGCGCAATCGCCAACGCCTCCTTTTACCGGCACTACCCGCTGGCTGCGCGCTATCCGCAGCCAAATCCCAAGCCGGACCCGGCCCAGTGGAGGGCGCGGGGCTATCTGGGCGCCGGCGGCAAACCGGCCAACAAGCTCTTCGTCGGCCATTACGTGGGCGACTATGACGCGCCTTCCTGGCTCTATAAGGCGGTGCCGGCCTTTTTCCCGGACCCGGCCCGAGGCCAGACCCCTCTGGGCTGGGCCTTCGATCCGAACCTGGCAGACCGCGCGCCCCAGGCCCTGGTCTATGCCTATCGCCATGCCACCACCAACGACTTCTTCATCGCCGGCGATTCCGGGGCCGGTTACCTCAACCCGCGCGCCTTGACGGTGCGGCCCGATTCCGGCCTGCCCTCCGGTTTGGAGGCCTGGACCGGGCACTGCCGCCGCTATTACGCTCGTTGGGGCATGAGCATTACCGGGTTCATTCTGGACGGCTCCGGCGGTCCGTCCACCGGCCTCGAGTTCGCCGCCTATCATTCGTTCAGCCCCGATGGCGCCGGCACGCACTTCGAGGACAAACCAGCGGTCCACGCCGGCCTGCCGGTCTGCCGTGAACAAGACCTGCCCGACGACGTGGCAAAAGCAGCGGCCACCATTGCCGATGTGGCGCGCGCGAGAGACGGCAAACCTGGTTTCCTCTGGGCCCGAAGCATCCTCAAGACCCCGCGCTGGTACGCCGACCTGTCCCGCTGCCTGGCTGAGAAACACCCCGAAGCCGAGGTTGTGGTCGTGGATCCCTACACGTTCTTTGGCCTCGTGCGCTTGCAGTCCGATTGAGCCCGCCCGAAACCAGAAGGGCAGGGCAGGGGACCCGTTCGCCTCTGTCGCGCGAAAACGAGCATCGGAAGGCCCAAAGTGCGCATCTCGGGCGTTTTCAAATGGGCATGTGTCCTAAAGTGTTGAGGGTTATCGAAAACTGAGAATCGAAAATTGGTCATTGGTGCGCTCGGAGAAGACGTGTGCATCCGGGGGTGAAAGCCCCCCCAGGTTTGGCGGCCAAGCCGCCGGAGTTCAACGCGAAAGTGAAGAATGGAAAGACCTAACCAGTCGC
>Ga0187857_10002351_pt1 | contig 17113 bp, 14 predicted proteins | sample June2016WEW_8_10_FD_132984 | JGI IMG/M metagenome (GOLD analysis project Ga0187857, IMG submission 132984) | Peatland microbial communities from SPRUCE experiment site at the Marcell Experimental Forest, Minnesota, USA - June2016WEW_8_100 | ecosystem: Environmental > Terrestrial > Soil >...
ATCACAATAAGTTCCACTTCTGGAAAAATAAACTCTTCAAAAGATGTCATATCGCTTGTTGATAGTACAAACGCTGGTGAATATGACCTTCTTGTATTGATAAAAGCTGGAGGAACATTTACTGCTTCTGATTTATCAGGTACGTGGTACGTGTTTGGCGTTAGCAGTGGCGGCAATTATGCAGGTACAAGCAAAGGTACGATGGTTCTTAACTCATCTGGTTCAATAACCGGCGGATCGTATACGACTTCCGCTGGAACATCTGCAAGCATTACAGGCGGTTCTTTTGCAATTAACAGCAATGGCGTTATACAGGGTGCGGCTTACACAAATATCGGAATCACAATAAGTTCCACTTCTGGAAAAATAAACTCTTCAAAAGATGTCATATCGCTTGTTGATAGTACAAACGCTGGTGAATATGACCTTCTTGTATTGATAAAAAGCAATCCCCCCTGCACCTACAGTCTTGCGCCCACAAACTATGAATATAGCGCAGCGAGCAATAGCGGTACAATAACTGTAACACCATCTTCAAGTTCCTGTACCTGGACAGCCACGGGCAACGTTTCATGGGTTACAATCACATCCGGCAGCAGTGGGACGGGTACTGGTACAGTTGCATATAGCGTTGCAGCCAATAGTGGTGCAGCCAGAACCGGAACCATGACCATTGGCGGGCAAACATTTACAGTTACTCAGTCTGGATGGACCTATTAAAATTCCATCGGCGCTCAAAATTCAATCAAGTTTACGGATATGTCCGGTTCTCTTTCATCTTCTGGAGGCACCATTAACGTTAAGGCATGGGATGCAAACGGCAACGTGATCCCGGAATCCAGCAGCGCTGCCCCACTGACACTGTACAATAACGGGACAACGACTATCACGGGCTCTGTCCTTGCTGCCCGCTTTCCCACCGGTACCGCCATCCTGTATGCGTTGAGCGCTGGCTCTTCCGAGTATATCATCACAAATGTCAAGAGCAGTGCGGACGGCACCTTGAACGTCCCCAATGGATACACCAGCGGAACAACGAACTTTATGGCAAATTCCGTTGGTCCCCGGAATTCGATCAAGATCACAGATATGTCCGGTTCTCTTTCCACATCCGGCGTAGCCATTACCGTTGCCGCCTGGGATGTCAACGGGAGTTCTATTCCTGTTTCAACGAGCGCTCCGGCACTGACGCTGGCCAGTCATGGGACGATTACGATAGCAGGCACTGACCTTGCTGCCCGTTTCCCCACGGATACACCCATGTCGTACTCCTTTACCGTTGCCTCATCACAATATGTCATCACGAATGTCAAGAGCAGTACAGACGGCTCAATAAACATTCCCTATTCATACACCAGCGGTACGACCAATTTTGTGGCAAACTCTATTGGCCCCCGCAATACCATCATGATTAGCGATGTATCCGGCTCTCTGTCTACGTCCGGTGCGGCCATTACTATTGCCGCCTGGGATGCGAATGGAAATGCGCTCACTCAATCCGGGACTGCCGTTCCCCTTACACTTTACAATCATGGGACAACGCCGATAGCAGGCACTGACCTTACGGCCCGTTTCTCTGGTACACCCATGTCGTACTCCTTTGCCGTTGCCTCACCACAATATATCATCACGAATGTCAAGAGCAGTACAGATGGCACTATAAATATTCCGTATGTGTATACCAGTGGAACGACCACGTATGAGTCAAATGATATAAATTCCCACAGTACCATCAAGATTACAGACGCATCCGGTTCTCTGTCTTCCTCCGGGGCATCCATTACCGTTGCCGCCTGGGATGCCAGTGGAAAAGCACTTACTCTATCCGCAAGCGCCACGCCTCCACTGCTATTAAACTATGGTACGGCAACCATAAAGGGCTCTGACCTTACGGCCTGGTTTACCGGCGGCACACCTGTGCTCTACGAGTTTACTATCGGATCATCGATGTATCTAGTCACGAATGTAACCAGCAACACAGAAAGCACCGTAACTATTCCAAGCGTATACTCAAGTGGTGTGGCAGGGGGAATATAAACCAGGACTACTGCTGTCACGGGAACCTGTCATTTTGGGTATTCTGAGGATGTCCTTACTTGTTTTTGATTGGTAAAATAAATACGATGGCTTTATGGGCAAGATACTTTTGCCAATTCGGTTTATTTATGAGAGGTATATTATGGTTAGGGGAAAAGCACTTTTTTTATGTATTACAGGAATAATCTTTCTTTTTCTCATGCAAGGCTGGTCAGATGCATATACTTTTTCAACAGATTCTGTTGGCCCCCTCAGTACGGTCAAGATCACGGACATGTCCGGCTCCCTTCCTTCCTCGGGGAGTGCCATTACCGTGACTGCCTGGGATGCCAGCGGAGATCCACTCACTCAATCCGCAAGTGCCGCGCCTCTAACGCTATCCAACCATGGGACGACAACCATCGCAGGCACCGACCTTGCGGCCCGGTTTCCCGGCGTCACACCCATGACATACCAATTTACTGTGGCATCATCACAGTATATCTTCACCAATGTCAAGAAGAGTATGGATGGTACGATCAGTATTCCCATAGTGTTTACGAGCGGGACAACAAACTATTGCACTAATTCTGTAGGATCTCTCAGTACGCTCAAAATCACGGATATGTCCGGTTCTCTTTCTTCTACAGGGGCCATTACCGTGAGTGCGTGGGATGCCAATGGAAATGCGCTTGCTCAATCCGGGAGTGCCGCTCCTCTTACACTTTACAATCATGGTACAACGACCATTACAGGTAGCGCCCTTGCGGCCCGGTTTCCCGGCGGTACACCGGCGGCATACCAATTTACTGTCGGATCGTCACAATATATAATCACCAACGTCACAGGCAGTACGGACGGTTCGATAAACATTCCGAATGTTGTATATACTGTAACCGGATATCAGTTTGTCACCCAATGGGGGTCTTATGGGACAGGGAGTGGTCAGTTTAATTCTCCCTTTGGTATAGCCGTGGATGCCTCCAAGAACGTCTATGTGGCGGATACCAGTAACAATCGCATCCAGAAGTTTGACTCATCCGGTAACTTCATCACCACGTGGGGGTCTTCGGGAGCAGGGAATGGCCAGTTTGAAGGGCCCCGTGCTGTAGCCGTGTATGCCTCCGGGAATGTCTATGTATTGGATAATGGTAACAATCGCATCCAGAAGTTTGACTCATCGGGTAATTTCATCACCACGTGGGGGTCTTCAGGGACAGGGAATGGGCAGTTTGAATCTCCCATAGGTATAGCCGTGAATGCCTCCGGGAACGTATATGTGGCAGATTATGGTAACAATCGTATCCAGAAGTTTGACTCATCCGGTAACTTCGTCACCACGTGGGGGTCTTCAGGAACAGGGAATGGGCAGTTCTGGAGTCCCTCTGGTGTAGTCGTGGATGCCTCCGGGAACGTCTATGTGGTGGATTCGTTTAACCAGCGCATCCAGAAGTTTTCCTCATCGGGGGCATTCATCACCATGTGGGGGTCTTCGGGATCAGGGGTTGGGCAGTTTTTTGATCCCTATGGTGTAGCCGTGGATGCCTCCGGGAACGTCTATGTGGCGGATCAAGGTAACGATCGCATCCAGAAGTTTTCCTCGTCAGGAGCATTCATCACCATGTGGGGGTTTTATGGGATAGGGAATGGGCAGTTTTTTGATCCCTGTGGTGTAGCCGTGGATGTCACCGGGAACGTCTATGTAGCGGATACTGAAAACGCTCGCATCCAAGTGTTTTCATCACAGTAAGTATTTCTATAAATTGCCATAAGAACCAAAAACGATAAGCTGATGGCATTGCCAAACAATTTCAGCTTTCTAAGGGGTTGCTTCCTTTATTATTAATTGTAATCCTTACCTTTAATAATAACTTTTCCTAATGCTTTGGTGTTAACAAGTGTTGCAAGAATTCTTTCACGAACACCGATTATTTTTAAGATAATTGACGATATCTTAAAAATACCGAAAATCGATCATCCTATCGTTTGATACACCTACGGGTCAATTACAGCATGGACAGAAAAGTCTGAATATTACTGATTGAAACGTGTGGTGTACTTCATAAATGTAAAATGATTGCCCTACCGATTAGCTTCTAGCAACAGCCAATTGTCGTCTTGCACAAACTTTCTTTCGTATGCACTCCACTTTTTAGGCAAGGTGTGATTAAGGTTTTCCAAGAATTTCAAGAGGGGACGTTTGGGCGGGTACTCTTTTTCGTGTTTGTCAGAAGGACCCTTAGACCAGTGGAACTTTCTTTGATGATTTGCATATCCGAAACCGTCAAAAAAATTATCTCCCCCTATAAGGGGCATATACCAGAGGCTAGGTATTCCACATGGGTTTGTCTTGATAGGAACTTGTTTAACGAGAGAATTGAGAAGCCTTCTGCCTTCCTTGTCATTTTGTTTTTGTAGATGTTCTTCGAGTTCATCTAAAGCTGGGAATGTAACTGGCGTGCTGACAAATAACACTGGTTTGCGCTGTTGTCTTGCTGTGATTATTTCATGCGGTGTGCCGACGCTATAAATATTCGTAGGACAATAAGCAATTACGAAGTCACTTATATCTACCATCCGCAAGTCAATATGCATGGTTTCCCAAAATGTTTGGGCACACTCAGCTCGATCTTGTGCACCTTCCTCAGTAGCCTCAAATGTCCACTTTTCGCGAAGCTTTATTGTGGCCACATCTTCTTTGCCATATTCGTGTAGTCCTCTCACTTTGGGCTTATTCCATGGATCAAAAACTACGGCTCCAAATGAGCTAAGAAACTCTCCCACGCGCACACGCCAACCGAATTTCTTCTCTTCTGTACGGGAAGCCACAAAATCCATTGGACCTGACAGATAGACTCGCGCGTTTTCGAGAAACCCGCTTTTACAGCGTGTGCCGGTCATACTTATCCCTTCTCCGCAGCTGTACTCTTAGGCCGTCTCGATACTTCCTTTCCCTCATTGTACCCTTTTAGCTGTTCACACAGATGCTCACTCGTGACATGGGTCTCTGCAAGTGGTCGCCTAACGGCTGAGACAGAAATCCCACCTTTAAGAGCTGTCATGACACCTACCGCTTCGAGATAATTGTCAACGATAAAAAGTTTCCCGGGCACAAATGGGAGTTTTTCGAGGTCATTTTTCATTCGGTTACGATTCTCACGAACAGCTATTACTGGTATTCCTTGCTCCAATGCTGCAAGAGTGGGCAGTCCAACACAACCATCAGGTATGACCAAACATGAAATATCAGCAGCAGTTAATATGCTTGGATGTGTGAATAGCATCCTGTCGGTGATGATTCTAGGACTCTTATAAAGTCCCTTCAACACACAGTGCAGGAAACAGCTTGATACAGCCTCAGGTGACATTCGTGGGTCAACTATGCCAAAAAGAGCATTTGCCTCATCCATGTTTTCCGCCATGGGAGCATGTGCCGAAGGAATATCAAATAGCAGCGATACAGTGTGCGTCAACATTGCCTCTACGCCACCCCATGGATTGATTATTTCACCTCCTGACAGAAAATATCTCGCATAAAGCCCTTCTGATATATCAACCTTTGAAGCGAGTGCGACAGCATCGAATTCTGACCGGCGACGGTATATCACTTCGAGAAGTCTCTCCAACCCCTCAACGCGACCAACTGCGCTGCCTGATGATGAATAATCGGCCCGCAGATATGCTGGTGGATTCATTTTCACAACGCCGGTACAGTCCAAACCTAATGTAATTCTCGCCGCGGAAGCTGCATTAATCGCCAGTTCTGCTACATCCTTGTCCTCATGTTCATCTATTATTAGGAGGATGCGATTTGAACGAACATCCTGCAAGCCGATGGTTCCCATTAACAATTTTGAGATAACGCTGCCTTCAACATAGAGCCCGTTCTCCGGCATCTCATTGATGTCCGAGGCATTTACCACATTGGGGTGAGTAATTAATTTGTTACAAGCCCCAGCCAATAACCTTGCTGCGGGAGTAGCATCACCAGCGTGGCCGCCTAGCTCCGCGCCGATTCCGGTAGGCACGATCATTACGGCATTAAATTTATCTGTGTTTTCAAATGTTCTTTGTTCAAAATCAAATATGGAAATCTGCCGTCCAACTGGTAAAGCATCTGACTCTGTTAGAATACCAATTTCGCAATGGTGTCCATCTGCATCACTCTTTGTAACTGCAAATCGCACCGGTACTTCATCAACAGACAGCTGTGCTTTGATTTCGCTCTCAAAATGCTTGAGCAGGGATACTTCCTCTTTGGCGAATGGAATGCGTATTTCTCTTTCAATCAGCAGCATGTTAAATTCTCTCTATAAAATGGGTCTTGCACTTCCTTGCGCCAAACCATTCTTTTGTAATTCTAATTGCTACTTTCCTGTCGAATTGTTTGCAGGAAAATATATTTATATAAGCAGCTTTCAGTAAGTCCAAAGTATGGATGGTTATATTGCTGGTTAATATGAATTGTACGGCAGAAGTTCCTTTTGTATGGGGCAAATTCTGCTTTTCTTTTGCTGGAACTTTATAATCATCCCAGAAATAAAGCTCGCATCTTTTCATATCAATAGCTTCACAAATTTCCTTAAAATATCCTCGAAGGGTCTTTCGATTGAACGCAGATATATTACAGCCATGCAGGTCAATAATCAGTTCGACTCCATATACCTGAGATTTCTTGTTCTTAACTGTCCTTACCATATGCCAAATTTGGTCATAGAAAATTTGATTAACGATCCGTGCTCACCGTTGCACCTATCACGAAGTGCTTTCTTAGCAGTATGAACCTTGGGATCTTTTTTTAATTCGCGAATCTTCATAATGGCGTCCATTGATTCAAGGAATACTTTTTGACGTGCTATACACAGGGCATCTCTATTTAGATCAGCATGCTCCACGGTCGTTATGCCATGTTTCGAAAGTGTTTCTCTTAATACACCACAGGATGGATTAACTTTGAAACTCAGATGCTGCTCAATATCATCTATAACTGCATCCAGGATTGGATATTTTTCGTCATATTTGTTTCCTTTATGTCCATTACATTTAGCGCATGCTAAATGGAGATTTCCCCATTCAAAAGTTTTTTCTGGATATTTATCTAAAGTTTTTCTTTTCGGCATTCTGTGTTCAATCTGCTCGTAGCTGACATCACTAATGATAGATTCACAGTAGCAACAATACGTAAATATTTTATCACCGTACATTAATTTAAGTGCATTAAGTACATCATCCTTCTTATATCTATCATAGAGCCTTTCTGGTACTTTAGTGCCATTCCTTTTACCTTCTGCAATAGCATCCATTAATTCTTTAGTCCATCTATCACTGTTTTTCGCAAGAGATTTTGGTATTCGAGGTGGCCTTCTTACTTTTCGCATTATTTTGTCTTCTTTGCCTTCGTAAGAAAATCAGAAATGGAGCGAATCTTCGTAGTTACGGTAACGGGATCACTTTCGGGTAGCTGTTTGACAAGACTTGAACCTATCCTGCGAAATTCTCTTCTTTCAGAAGGAGATAATTGCTTATTCGTGAAATATTTTTCATACAGTTTTCCGTATCTACTAATCCTATTGCTGAACTTAGAAGGTCGTTGCTCAGATAAACCCATTATTTCGCGGTACACATCTTCGGGTAACCACCCATATACATTTCTGTCTTCTTCTGCACGTCCACGTCTCAGAGAAACTATTTTGCAATGCTCAGAACCTGAGGCCACGAGTGGAGAATGAGTAGAAGCAATAAACTGAATTTTCGGAAACGATTCCTGCAACAGTCTCATGATGTTAATTTGCCAGCGCGGATGCAAGTGCTGCTCAATTTCATCAATAATCACTATCCCAGCCATTGTTTTGGGATCTAAAGATTTGCCAGAAAGCATTCGCCAACTTAAGAAATCCATAATCCATGTCACAGTGGCTTTATACCCATCACCGAGAGAGCTCAATCTGTTCCGCCCCCAATGCGATTTTATATCGATACCTGTCGGCGTGATAAATATTTTATCTTTTGCATTCAGATTAAGTACCTTCTTGAGCAAGTCACGAATGCGCTCACTCATTAGCTCGGCGCGTCTTTCTTTTTCCCTTGGATTATTTTTGCCCACTCTGCTTCTAGCTTTCTCAACAAGTCGACGTATAGCTAACTCAGAATTCTGCATTGGATCATAATAACGAAAAAGAGTATATACCGCATCAACAGCTGCATACTCCTCAAGATCAGCGGTGCCTTGTGTCTGTCGTCCTGGACCATATCCACAAACAAAAATATCTGACCAAGGAAAATCTTCTTGGCTAGATTTTTCACCATCTAAATAAACCTTTTGTTTAATGCGTTCAAATGCCGGAAGCGATTCTATAGATGTTTCAATTTTATATTTTCTTTTTATATTTTCTAATTCAATTGTTATAATTCCTGGATGCTTAGAATGCTTTCGGACTAATTCCCCGGGAAGTTCTCTATGAAGACCAGCAGCGCTCGATTCATCACATAAACCTATTGCTAAACTTTTTAGAAGCGTTGATTTCCCATCTCCATTATCACCTAAAATGAGCGCCGAATATCCATTTTTATCGAAGTTAATTTCGAGTTCGTCAAAGCAGCGAATGTTTTTGAGAAATATTCTCTTTATGTACATAATAATTATCCATGTAAAAAGTATTTTATAAATTATCGCTTGTTATACTTAGACCAAAAAGTTATGATTTTCAAGAGATTATCTCGGTTGCGAGCAAAATATTTATAGGAGGTTTTTATATGAAGATCCCTAACCAGAGGCTGTTGGTGAGTGTCCGTGGTAAGAAAGAAGCATTATCTGCCGTTAAAGGGGGTGCTCATATAGCAGATGTTGAATATCCTGCTTCGGCTTTGGGAACACCTTATCCATTAAATATTCACATGGTTCGTAATGCCTTACCAAAGAGAATAGCGGTTTCAACGAATGTCGGTGAGGAACAACTAGGTCGGGCAAATGCCTGTCAGGCGGCGCTTGGCGTTGCGTTGGCCGGTGCCGATATAATCAAATTGGGGCTTGCAAGGATGCCTTTAGACGAAGCCAAAGAGTTTGGGCCTGCGCTTGTACGAACGGTCAAGAAATGGTTTCCCAAGAAGCAAAGCGTACCTGCTCTTTTCGCTGATGAAAGATTAGCAAAGTGGTATATAGACCCTATTGAGGACGGCCCTGAACTTGCCAAACACATGAAAGCGGACGGTCTGTTGATTGATACATTTGACAAAGGTTTTGGTATGGGACTTATGGATTATTATACACTCGCGGACGTAAGACGTTTTGTTAAAAAGTGCCACGATAGAAAACTAGAAGCCTGGCTTGCTGGTAGCATTGGTTTAGAAGAATTGCCGGGATTATGGCGAGTCGGTGTTGATGTGATCTGTGTCCGTGGTGCAGCCTGCAACAAAGGCGCAGGTCCTGGCCGTTTTGGTGAAATCAGCACCGCCCTTGTGAGAGAATTAGTTGCCACGATTCCATGAGTCTGAAATAGAGAGATGTTTGTGTGTATAGAGAACCGGATCACAACTGAATATAGGTGTCAAAGCAGTATGCTCGGCACATTGTCGGCTGCGAAATCATGACTTCCTTTGCTTTTTGGGTATTAATATTGTTGTCTTGGCATATCTACCATTCACATGGATCTTTAACAACTCCACATTGTATCCAAATCCTTTCAGCATCTTTGCGGTGTTATTAAGATTAACTCTCGAAAAAAATGGTAGATAAAGCTCATCTCCCTTCGAGTCGCTAATAACCGCAAAAATCACTGTGAACTCATTTTCTGCCGGTCTAGACTCTATTTTAAGGAGATCGATGAATGGGGGATTCAGTCTTTCTTTTACTTTCTTGCGAAATTCAGAATCTAGTTGCAACAATTGGGCAGAGACAAATCCCTGTGAAAATAGATGGCTAAAAACGGTTGATTTTCCGTAGATCTTTATGTGTATTAACTGTTTGTCTAAAGAAAGTAGATCACAGACCTCTACCTGCCCGTGCCCACCTCCATGAAATATTTTATTTTTATCATCTAATAAAGCAAATCGATTGGGATAAGCTTCAGCTATAGCGGTATTGTAGGAGCCTTCACCGCCACCACAGTATTCGGGAAGCACTAAAGATGAGAGATTTATTTTTGCGAAATCAGCATTTGTTTTTTGAACAAAATCAGTATTTACGCTGAACCACTTACCGTCATTGAGTACATACTTATTTCCTTCACAATCTATTTCCGAATATAGGCATTTATAAATTGGCCACGTTTTAAAAACCTTGTTGTGATCTTCATCAGCACAAGAAACTTGATGCTGCTTTAGTAAATCTAATGTTATAGGCTGATCATCTTTCAGTGTACTCAGGAATCCCAACAAGTTGATATCTGGATGGATTGTTTTCCCTCCATCTGTGAAAAGAAATCCTTTAACTAAATCCCACTGAATGATCTCTGGGATAGATAGCCAAAGGTTCGTATAATCCTTTTGTGCAAACTTCTCCAGCAGCTTGCTTTCAAGGGTCGCAACGATAGGAGCAGAATTTTTGACAATCGAAATATTATTGACCCATTGATAGTCTGTTGCACTCAAATCGCAATCAAATTTCTCCTTATACGACCGCAATAGAAAATCCAGATCAGATAGATCCATCCGTACGGATACCGATAATGAGTCGGTTCCGGTCATGCGGTTTCCAATACGCGAGTCGCTTGGTGTACCAACTATCGCTTTTAACATGTCTTGTTCAACATCAAGCCCAAATTGATCTGACGTTGTTTCATATCCAGATTGAATTCGCGTGTGACTCTGTATGGTGTCAAGCGATTGCTTATCTATGCATCTAAAGCTTTCCTTATCTACAGAATTAAGAGCAACGAGAAGGCCAAAGCGCTCTTCACAAATGCCGTCCCTAATGAGAAATCGGCCACCTGGCCCGAATGATAGAACGAAGTATCTGTCTTCAACTTTTATAAGTAATGCGGCAGACACATTCGAGACATTACCGATCTTCCTTATGTCCAGATACGCCGCAAAAAGCGATGACCACTTGGGGGGATGACCCATTTTAGGTTTGATATACAAATGTCCTTTGCCACAACCAGGAATCTGTATTTCAACAGGTTCTTCGCAGCCCTCTTGATTTATTATCTGATTGCTTTGATTAAATGTTTCCTTCACGAGAAAGACGTTAAGGTGATTGACTTTCTTCTCCGTTTTCATTCAATCACTCCATGTGGTCGAACTAATATTTAAGATAATATGCATTATCTTAAAAAAATTATTTCAATTGACGCGGCTGGATCTAAATCCGTTGCCCAATCTCCTTAAAGCTCTCTAACGCTGCTTCAAGGTTTTCGATAATATCATTTACCAATTCATCAGGATCTGGTAGGTTATCCATGTCAGCCAAACTTTTATCTCTTAGCCAGAAAATATCAAGGCTGGTTTTATCTCGGTTAACAATCTCATGGTAGGTGTACTTACGCCAGCGGCCTTCAGGGTTTGTATCGGGATACCAAGTCTCTTTTCGAGTATGTCGGTTTTCGGGTTGGTAGCTTTGGATAAAATCTCTTAAATCATCAAGTACCAGAGGATTCTTTTTCAAGGTGTGGTGGATGTTGGTTCGGTAATCGTAGTACCAGATTTCACTTGTCCAATGGTCTTTAGCAGCTGGCTTGGCATCAAAGAAAAGTACGTTCGCCTTGACACCTTGGGCATAGAAAATCCCCGTAGGCAAGCGCAGGATTGTATGTAGGTCCGTTGTTTCCAGCAGTCTTTTCCTGACCGTTTCACCAGCCCCACCTTCAAACAGGACATTATCAGGGACAACCACCGCAGCCTTACCCGTCGTTTTGAGCATTGTCCGGATGTGCTGGACAAAGTTGAGTTGCTTGTTGCTCGTTGTTGCCCAGAAGTCCTGCCGGTTGTAGGTGAGGTCTTCTTTCTCCTGCTCTCCTTCTTCATTGGTGAAGGTCATGCTGCTTTTCTTGCCAAAAGGCGGATTTGTAAGGACGTAATCTACACGAAGACCGGAATCGGCTACAAGGGAATCAGTCGGTGATATGAAGGTTTCTGAGTCAATATCACCGATGTTATGGAGAAACATATTCATAAGGGCCAGCCTGCGGGCACCCGCTACAATCTCGTTACCGTAAAAGGTCTTGTATTTCAGAAACTCCTTCTCTTCTTTGTCGATCCCGTAGTGTTCCACGATATAGTCATAAGCAGCGAGAAAAAATCCACCCGTCCCGCATGCCGGATCGGCGATGGTTTTCGTAGGCTCGGGCCGTAGACATTCCACCATGGCCTTGATCAGGGGTCTCGGCGTGAAGTACTGTCCCGCGCCGCTTTTGGTGTCTTCGGCGTTTTTCTCCAGGAGACCCTCGTAAATCTTCCCTTTGACATCCGTCCCCATAGTGCTCCACTGTTCTTTGTCAATCATGTCGATGAGCCGAAAGAGCTTGGCCGGATCCTGAATCTTGTTCTGTGATTTGGTGAAGATCTGCCCGAGGATACCTTTCTGTTTCCCTAATTCTCGAAGCAGGGTGCTGTAATGCAGTTCCAGCTCTGCGCCCCTTCTTGATGTGAGACTTTCCCAATCGTAGGCCTTCGGCATCAGCAAAGGTCGGTTGTAGGGCGGTCGGGAAAACTCATCGGCCAGCTTCAAAAAGAGGAGGTATGTGAGCTGTTCCAAATAGTCGCCATATCCTACGCCATCATCGCGCAGGGTATTGCAGAAACTCCAAACCTTAGAAATGATGCTCGATGCATTGTCGTTCATAGGGTTGCTTTCTTTTTAAGGGTTTTCTTTTCCGGTGTTTGTGTGGCCTTCTCCGCCCTAATGCGCTCCAATAGCTTTTGGGCTGGTTCGTCATTAGGGTCTTGCGGGACTAGCTTACCTTCAAATGCTCTTTTCAGAATACTCTGTCGTAGGGCTTCTGCCTGCTGGAGGCTTTGGGAGATCGTTTCTTCTATTTTGTCAGCAACGGAAAGACGGGTTTCGATTTTGGTAACAACAGCTTTTTGCTGCGCAAAAGAACAGTATGGAACCATATAATTTTTAAGTATATCAGTATTCAAATTTGGCTGAGCTGCACCCATATTTATATTGCGTAACTCACGAGTTTTGCCTAGCCAGAAATAATATAGATACAGATTGCTCCTTTCATCAAGATTTAAAAAAGCAGCAATTCCGTCATTCATTGTCGCATCTATCATGCAAATTTTAGGAACACCCAAAGTTGCCCCGCTATTTGAAAGAAGCAAAGTGTTGGGTGAAATCTTCCTCGTCTTATGTAAACCAGCCTCTTTGATTGTGTAATTAAAAGTATTCAAAAAAACACTATTGTCTCTCGTGATATCAGCAACTTTAAGAAAAGGGATATTGCCATCGTAATATTTAGGATCACCAGCTGGTCTGGGTGAACCACCTCTTACTACATTGCTGATGTCGCTTATCTTCACCCATTTCCACCCATGAGGCAATTGCCCTTCCACCATATTTTTGTTCGTCAGCTTGCCTTCAAAAGCCCATTTGAGGACGGCCTGACGGTAAACTGTGAGTTGTTGTTGGGCGGTCTTAAGGGAATCTACGCCTTTGTCCAACTCGCTGAACAGTTCTTCAATCTTGGCGACAATGCGGTGTTGTTCTAAGAGAGGTGGGAAAGGGACTGATAGTTTAGAATAATGAGAAATCCAATATCTTTTATGTGTATGAGCATTAATGTGTAGTGTTTGCATATAATAAAATAAATACTTAATATTTACTAATTTACTTGCAGGAGACAATATCTTCATTGCGGAAGATTTAACCTTGAAAGGGAAATTGACAAATTTGGTTGCCGTAGTAAAATCATCAAATATTATTACTGGAATCTCATTAAAAATATTATCAGATTCATTTGTCTTTCCAAGGATGAATGACTTTCCTGCTGTTAATACGGGTATTTGATTTTTGTCGTCATATTCAGTTGACGCTACAATGAATTTAGTTGGTTGAATGAAATTCAGTAAGTTTTCAAAAACAGCCGTTGTCCAGCCCTTCGGTATTCCCCTGTTTTCGTTCATCCTACGCCGCCAATGCCTCGTTGATTTCATCAATGATCGTATCGGTCTGATCACCGAATAATTGCCACATCTTGCCTATACCGCCTTGAGCATCAAAAGGTGCATAGTCCAGATCGTCTTTGCCGATGTGAATGGAAGCGGCAATGTGCTCTTTCATCATCCGTAACCATTCCATTTGCTCACTGGTAAATTTTAATGGGCCAGCCTGTTTCTTAAAGACCCAGGCTTGAAAATTCTTGTCCACAGTCTTGTTGTAAGGGGTCAGTACCCCGTCAATGCCCGTGATTCTGCGGATGAGTGAAACAAGGGCCACCAGTTCATTGATTAGGTTACCGCCACCGACCGCCTCTATCTGTTCATAGGCTTTCCAGATACGCAATGGCGCCAGGATCGGTTTATCGGCTTTTATACGCTCAAGGAGTTCCTTAATCATGCTATAGGTAAGTTCCTTGCGCCGGTAGGGCTGATTATAGAAGATCTGGAGAGATGTAATTTCGTCCTTGTAGGTTTCAATGTATGTCCTGAAATCTTGCACGAGTTGAGCCGCCTGATCCTTAGCCTGTCCATCCCACCCGGCAAACTCGACGGTATCGGGATTGATTATGTCAATGATCTGCTCGTGGACCTTGCGGACATTTTCGATGAACGTATTCAGTTCACCCGTAAAGGTACTCGCTGCCTTCGTAATCAGCTTATCCTGGGCATCACCCAGTTGTTGCTGGGTCGGTATATCCTCGGCCGTCAGGTTGAATTCCCTTCTGGCTACTGATTCTATCATGTCGGGATCGTATGCATGTAGGAGGTCCTTAACAACTTCGCCAATGGGTTTGCCTTTTGATTTTTGCTTGAATTGTCCAGCTTCCTTCTCCGTCATGATCTTTGATAGACGGCCAAGACGTCCTGCAAGAGTGGTAAATAGGTCCTCATCATGGGCGCCCACAGCCACTGCGGCCAGCAAATCCTTGAGGGCAACGGTCGGTTTACGCTCAAGTGGTCGGCTATCGGTCTTCAAAGATTTTGTGACACCAACAGCATCTACAATAACATAATGATCCTTTGTATATTGAGCCGATGGCGTGACCTTTCGCAGGTCATCAAGGTTAACGGTCCTGGTTCCCCGGCCCTTCATCTGTTCAAAGTAGTTGCGGCTTTTCACATCCCGCATGAAGATGAGGCATTCCAGTGGTTTTACATCTGTTCCCGTGGCAATCATATCTACGGTAACAGCAACCCGCGGATTGTAATCATTGCGGAACTGGGCAAGGACCGACTTTGGATCTTCATCCGCAAGATAGGTCACCTTTTTACAGAAGGAGTTACCTTCAGCGAATTCCTCACGGACGATCTGGATGATGTCGTCGGCATGGCTGTCGGTCTTAGCAAATATGAGTGTTTTCGGCACTTCTTTTCTATGGGGGAAAATCTCTGGCCATTTCTCTTTGTAAGTTTTAACAATGGCGCGGATCTGATTGGGATTCACCACCTCATCGTCAAGACTTTTGGCAGAGTAGGCAACATCTTCATCTAATTGCTGCCATCGTTTTCTCCGGGAGAGCTTTTCACGAACATCGACGTATTCTCCCTTCCAGACGACGGAGCCCTTTTTCGTGATTTCCGTTTCGATCAGATACACATTATAGCCAACGTTAACCCCGTCGGCTACGGCCTCCTCATGGGTATATTCGCTTACGATATTCTGATTGAAAAAGCCGAAGGTGCGCTTATCCGGAGTAGCTGTCAAGCCTATTAGAAAAGCGTCGAAATATTCCAATACCTGTTTCCACAGATTGTAAATGCTGCGGTGGCACTCATCTATCACGATGAAATCAAAAAATTCGATGGGTATCTTCTCGTTATAAATAACAGGCAGTGGGTCACGCTTGCCCCACTGAATTTCGCCAGGGTTGGTCTCTTCTGCCTTGTCGTCGAGATCTTCCCCCTTCAGAATTGAATAAAGGCGCTGGATCGTGCTTATGCAGACCTGGCTGTCAGTGGCGACATAGCTCGATTTCAGGCGTTGGACATTGTAGAGCTCTGTAAATTTGCGGTTATCGTCATTGGGCAGATAGCCCATGAACTCCTGTTCAGCCTGTTCGCCCAAGTTGCGTGTGTCTACCAGAAAAAGAATCCGCTTGGCGTCGGCAAACTTCAGGAGACGGTAAATGAAAGTGATAGCCGCAAAAGTTTTTCCCGAACCTGTAGCCATTTGGATAAGGGCGCGCGGTCTGTTGTCTTTAAAAGAGCCTTCAAGATTGTTTGTCGCATTTATCTGACAATCACGTAGCCCCTGTATGGGGAGATCAGGCAGATCAAGTAGTCTACCTCTTAAAGATTTTGGCTTCTTCAGCCATTCTCGGAAAGTCTCTGGCCGGTGAAATGTGAAGACGGGGCGTGATCTTGGTTTTGGATCGCTATAATCGGTGAAGCGAGTCAAAGTCCCTGTGCTCTCATAAACAAAAGGCAAAGGGTCATTATTGAGGTGCTTCAGTTTGCTTTTGGCATATTCGGTGGACTGCTCTTCCACAGTCGTCAAGCGTACTCCTTCTTCCTCTTTCTTTGCTTCAATAACGCCAACGGGTTTTCGGTCAACAAAAAGGATATAATCGGCAGGTCCGATGTCGGTATAATATTCCCGAACAGCAACGCCGGGTCCGGCGCTGAGAGCGATGTGTTTCTTGTTTTGGATGTTCCAGCCTGATGTCTCAAGGAGTTTGTCGATTTTGTCCCTGGCAATTTCTTCTGGCGTTTGATTCATTGGAATCCTCGGGTTGTGAGTCGAAATCCTTAAGTGCCGGGGCCACGATCATATTAATTAACAGATACTATTCACAATTCTGAATAGTTTCAACATATTTCTATTGACAGAATCTGGTAAGCAACTCCATCGATCAAAGACCTGTCTTTCCATAAATGTCGAGTATCATGATAATTCACCCCTTTAGAGGGGTCAGTATCATCTGATTTCACCCCCCCGGTATCACGATAATTCACCCCCTGCTTTCGGGTAGAGATAAATATCACATCCGATATATCC